>Ga0209976_10001022_pt1 | contig 16875 bp, 33 predicted proteins | sample SumtaG_FD_182806 | JGI IMG/M metagenome (GOLD analysis project Ga0209976, IMG submission 182806) | Deep subsurface microbial communities from Indian Ocean to uncover new lineages of life (NeLLi) - Sumatra_00157 metaG (SPAdes) (version 2) | ecosystem: Environmental > Aquatic > Marine > Oceanic >...
AGCTCCTGTGTGTGAGTTGAACCGCAAAGGTTCGGCTATTCCATACCACTGATGGTCGGGTTTACGGGAGCAGGGGGAGCGGAGGCACAAGGGCCGTGGAACGTACGTGGACAGCCGTAGGCTGTACACGGCAGGACAGGTGTAACCTGTCCGTGAGTGGAGCGGCCTGCAGGGCCGCAGCGTTGGGCTGTTGCACGGGCAGCAGTGGCGCGCTGTTTGCGAATGCAAACAGCGTGACGCTGCGGGTAGCGCAGCGTACCGAGTTTATTACTGACGTTCATCTGTACCTCTAGGGGGTCGTCCTGGCACGGTGGTGGAAGGGCATTCACCATGGCTGTGTGTGGTGGTGGTGTAATCACGGGTAGTTGGGCGGGGTCAAGAACCTACTCATGTTGTGTCGGTCCTCTACCTGTGCTTTATATCCAGAGATTACCTGTCCATTTGGGGGCGCAGTCCTGACATACATACGTGCGGCATCCGCCGGGGGCGAGGGCCCCCAGCGTCGTAGTTACAAGGAGTTAGCCCGGGGGAAGAAACCTCCCCCCGGGCGTCGGTCCCTGTTATCCCAGCAAGAGCCGAGACATGGGCTCAAGGTGTGGAGTCAAATCCGTGAAGTCTGGGCGCTTGCCGTGGAGTGCCGTAGATACCGCCCGGTAGATTGCTTCCGTCTGAGCCTTAGTGAGGTATAGCATCCACCAGTCCCAATCCTTGGAATCCAGTTCTGCCGTTTCTCCCCGCTCAACTACCAGCTTGACGCTGGCCGCATAGCGAGCCTTGACGCCTACGCGGAGTTTCGAGAGCAGGCCAAGTGCCCGGTTGACCGCTTGACGATTGCCCCGGAGTCGAGCGCATCGCAGGGATTCTCCCAGCTTCTTAGCGCAGCTTACCAAGTCACCGCAGCGACGGTAGCGACGCAGGGCCGCTGCACCTTGTTCGCCATAGTCCCGGCCATTGTCCGGGATAGACTGCGCGATGCGATACATTTCATCCGACTCAACTGCGGCCGCAATCTCAGTTTCCCAAACCCAACGGTCCGGGCCAGTACCCTCGGGGCGTAGTGCAAAGAAAGGAACGCGCCCCGGAGTTACCCGGATGCGGTCCGTAGGGATACCATCGAGGATAACTCGTTCGGTATCAACCGGATGGTTATCGGTCATAAGGTCGCCATCTTCCACGCGAGCATCGGTGGCATCGATAACGTCGATAATAGTGACCCTATCACCATGCTCGTCAAGCTCACTCCACGAAACGTCCCGGCCGAATGCAGCTTGACCTGCGTCCGCTTGGCTACGCCCATCGTGGCGGGGGCAGTAGCGATTACCAGCATCTTGCCGCATCATAGTGCGCAGCAACTGAGCGATAGCGGACGCATCGCAGTAGCGGCACGAGTTACGCTCGGGAATCAGGGCTACTCCGCGTAGCTCATGGTCCCTATCAGCGTCAAAGATGGACTCAGCGTCGCGCATACTGAAAGTGTACCCTGCTTCCAAGAGCTGGGCAGCTTCCACGCTCAGCATATGCATCGAGCTGAGCGGGCTTTCTTCCGACGAGTAACGCCCCTTGGGGAAAAGACGTCCGTTGTCGTCAACGTCGTGAGTGGCGAACGTAGCTGCGAACGTGTTATCCGATACCGCGGACAGTGGAAAGCTGCGACGGTACGCGGCAAGTGCGAGAGATACGATTGCGGTGATAGTGAGCATGGTGTGTTTTCCTCTTTGTTGAGAGTGCCCCCCGTGTCCCCCGGGGGATTTATAGAATACAACAATCGACGAGATACGCAAGGGAAGGAATCGACAAAGCGACACCATGGTGTAGAATTACACCGAGAGTGCTCACTCATACCTATACTGGCTTGTGTGTGCGTGTGTGCGTGCGCGTACGCGCGTGTACTGTGAGTGTAGGTGTGGCACTTAGTCCCACCTACATGTAGGACATGTAGGACATGTAGGATAGAAACCCACAGTAAGCAAGCCTACAATAGTGTGTTGTAAGTGTATGAGATTAAAGGCTTTCTTTTAAAATCGAGAATAGGTACCTAGGTGTACCTCGGGCATTCGGGGCATACGGGGCAGATGGGAGGTTTTGATGGCTGGATACTCGAGACCATGGGCTTGCTTACACTTACATGCACCTACATGTACAGTTGACCCCACTGGGGTACGTGTACCCAAGCGCGGTACGTGCGGCGGACCGTACAGCGTACCGTCATGCCCCCGGGCTATACCCCTCCTATATCCCCCTAAGTGGTTGAAATCACGTGGGACCCTATTACACTCCCTCTGACCCAATTTCGGTTAGGGGACAATACTTCTTTACTTATGGCCCCCCGTACATTATTATTAGTGTATGGTTAGTGAGCAATGGACGTTTGTGCAAGAATTTCGCCGGTGGGAAGAAGAAACAGCGGTGACCGTCTTTAAAGTGAAGGTCAACGGCGGTTTATACTGCGACATCGGCTTCCCTGAGGAGGAAGACTATGCTTCCGTCATCGATACTTGTGTCTGTATGGTCGAAGCCGACCCTGACTTTGCTAATCGTCACGTAATTAGCACTTATTTTAACGTTGAACAAGACGAAATCAACTTTCATATGACCCTACTACCGGATTTAAGCAAATGACACACGAATTTAAGAAGAAAATGGCTAGTAACGACCTCAGTATGTGCTGGGTGCTCTCAGAAAAGTGCATTCACTGCGGGGTTGAGAAAAAGTCGGCGGGAAAGAACGAAGTTTGCCCTAAAAGAGGGTGCGGTGGCTGTCCCAAAGTAACTGAATGCCTTGGAGAGAAGAAGTGAGGATCAACAGAGCTAAAATACAAGAATTTGCCTACCCGTTCTTCTTATTACTTACCTGTATAACTATTGCTATACTTGTGGTTTTTGACTTAATTGGGTGATAAATGAAAGTGAAAGAAAAAATAGGACCTATTATTGCAGTTATCATGATCGTGGGTATGGTTGCAGGAGGCTTCTGGGCTATTTATAGTGTTGAGGCCAAGCGCTCTGACGAGGCAACCGTCGACTTACAGTGCGTTGCTTGCTGCGAGGCGGGAAACTATAAGAGTCTCGAAAAACTCAGCGCCTGTGCCAGCGCCTGCAAGAGTATCGTACACAACTTGGAGAAGGACACAGATACCGACTACGTTCCGCAGCACTGCGACGAAATTAACGAAACTTTCCTCGCGGGGGTAAGGTGTTATGGGCCATTCTAATGGTTAATGCTTATCAGAAGACTCTCCCTTGGCTTGCAAGGCTCTCAGATAACATAATGATGGCCTACCCTAGGGCTACAGTATCGTGGGATACAGCTAATGTGACGCTCACGTGTAGAGGTGGGCTAATCTTCGGTACGCGTTATACGGGCTGGGGTAAAGAAGAGTTCGAGGAATTCGAGCAGGAGTGCCTGAGTATTCTAGAAGTGTATACGTGAGGGAGCAAGTAAACGAGTTCCTAGCGTGGCTGGGGGCCGAATTGATGTACTGGGTGTTCCGCTATATCTATCGAGCTACGCATCAAAAACCTTCGGCGGGACTAAAGATATCTGACCAGGCGCTTTTCGAGTAACGAAAGGGGAGAAGGGTGCCCATTCATATAACACCCTTATATGGATATACACTTATACTCTTATCTCCCTATTAGGGACTAACTAACGCTTACCTAAAAATATTTAATCCCCCGCCAAGTTTTGGGGTACGATAGAGTGGTGGTATACAAGGCTTTTAAAGAGACCCGTAGTTATAGGGGGTTTTAAGGTAAGGGCCAGCCCCGCTCAAAAAAAAACAAAAAAAACATAGGAGTTCACAGGAAGTGCAGCCTTATACGAAATTTGTAGAATATGGCTTCGAGGTTCTCGGCCTGCCTTTTTTTATTTCCGCCGGTGGGTCTACGTGGGTGCAGTTGGGGGCCCCTGATACCGGGGACTATGGTCCCTGGGTGCTGAAGAAGAAGGATGGCGGGTGGGAGTTTGAGTCTTCCGAGAGCTATAGTGACATGTGTGATCTCTTTCATAGAAATACTGTCAATGCGGTTATATCCTACTTAACTGCGAACGACTCCCCTTACTGCTACCTGGAAATGTAGAAAGTATTAAAATGGATCCATACTGCCACCTATGTAATGAAGGTATAGCCGTAACTAGTGACGGTGTTTGTTCTTCCTGTGCATCTAAACACCCTCTTGCCCCGAAACCGCCTAGCAAGGTTGAACTACTTAGGGGGGCTCTTGAAGTAGCAAGGCTTCAGTTTCATCAGATACGAGACGAAACTAAACCTAGTACACTCGCTCACGCTCTGGCTAAAACGGGGGCTAATAGTGTTAAGAAGGCATTGGATGAGTAAATTAACGTGCCACATTCACGGGCAGTACGATGTACGTGAAGAGGAACACCTTATCTGCGCAATAGACGAGTTACAGAAAGAAAATGAGAGACTGGAGGAGGATAATAACCGATTAAGGGCAACAGAAGTTATTGCTGGGCAGGGAAGTGCCTTTGAGCAGATGAAGGAAAACTGCGTACAGGCGGATAAAATGAGGTTTAAGGCGTTGCAGGAGCGCAATGAGGCTCGTACGGAAAGGGGTGACGCACTGGAGTTTATCCGCAGAATAGCAGACGATCTATGCCATTGTCAGATGGGGGAAGCCCCAAGGTTTTGCCCGGGTTGTACCCCGGTTGAAGCGGCGGAGTGGTTTCTAGACGACCGAGGCGCAAAGTTCGACAAGTTTGGCCTTTTTCTAAGTAAGGGCGAGTAAATACATAAATTTACAAACTTTTTCTTTTACATTTACCTCCTACCTTTTTATTATAGAGATATGTCACACACGACATTACATAAAACCGATTCCAAACCCACCGAGTCCCGGATGGCGAATGAAATTGGTGCGTCCACTCAATGGTGCGAATTTATTAATACTTATCGCTCCCTCGTGGCCACCAGCCCGAAGCAGACTGTCTCGGATACAGGGAGCGTAGGTAAAAGAATGTAGGGGATCGGACCCAAATAAGTTTTTCCAGACCCGGCCGGTCCCCAAGAAGGATAAGCCGGGTTTTATCGTTTTAAGGGAGTAATATGGCAGTTAAAAGTATTTGTGATTGGTGTGCAGAGCCCACAAAGTGCGACTACGACGTGTATGAGGGATGGGGTGGGGCACCTACCCTTGAATGGTATGACCAGAACGAAGAGTCCGGGAGTCCTTACGGCCCTGGTATGGGAAAGTACCATGTGGCTAGTTTCTGTGTCGATGTTTGGGTAACAGTACCCGATGGTTCCGGCCGTAATGAAATTAGTGACGATAGTTGTTCCGTAAAATTTAAACGCTTCAGGAACATAGAGTTAGTAGATCGTAAGTATATTGTAAAGAAGATATAATCCGGGTGTAAGTCATTGGTAGACACCCCCGCTTGGAAACACGATGAGAACAGATTTAGTAATAAGGGAATGTACTACGTGCGATAAAAAAGTACCAAGAAAACGCAGTACCCCCGACAAAAATACATTTTGTACTAAAAGGTGTGAAGCTGGGTATAAAAATAACGGAAGAATAATAAGCTGCTCTTTCTGCTCTTTAGGGGTGTATAAAAGTGCTTCTGAATTGTCTAAGACTACTAGCGGTAATAGATTTTGTAGTCGATCTTGCTCCGTATCCTTCAACAATAATAAATACAGGTCGGGTAAAAATCACCCTAACTATACAGGAGGAGCTGGGTCTTATAGAGAAAGAGCACTTAGTCATTATGGAAATAAGTGCTCCAATAGAAGCTGCCCTCTTACCGAAGCTAAAATAGATATACTGGTTAGAATGTTAGATGTTGACCATATAGACGGTAATAGGGGTAATAACGATATATCAAATTTACAGGTATTATGTGTATGGTGCCACGCAGAGAAAACAAGGTTACCTGGGTATAGCTGAGATGGTTTAGCACCGCGTTTGGGGCGCGGAGACGGGAGTTCGAATCTCTCTACCCAGACCGCATAAACATTAAAGGAGTTAAATATATGATTTCTGAATTTCTTAGGATATTAAGAGTAGCCCACACCTGGCAGCACTACGATAATCTTTCCCCCGCCTTGGCGCTTGGTGAGGTCAAGGAAGAGATATCCGAGTACGAAGAGGCATCTACTCATTTAGAGAAGCTGGATGAACTGGGGGACGTTTTAGTAAATACTGTAAGGGTTATGGTAGGCCTTACTCAAGAGGAATTAGAATTCGTTTGTCAGGTAGCGGAGATGAAAGCAAGGCGAAGGCTTCTATTTAAACCGGCCAATAAGGACAAACCGGCAGAAGCAATAGAGGCTAAAGAGATAGCTAAAAAGTTAGGTTTATAATGGGGATGTAGCACAACGGGAGTGCAGTGCCCTTGCAAGGCAAAGGTTGTGGGTTCGAATCCCACCTTCTCCACTGAGGTATTATAATGAATTACAACTACTACATGCACTATATTAAAGAGACTAATCCTGAAGTTCTCCAGGAACGTATGGCAAAGGCGCTTTCATACGCACGTGGAGGGCAGTGTGATGGGGCCCACCACAAGGCTTGGTCGATTGATCAAATTGTTCGTGCTTTACTAGGGTGCGAGGAAGTTACCCACGAGGCAAGGATGTACAATGGTCAGGGCTATATAAGGACAGAGCAGGCGGCCAGTAGAGATTATGTAGAGTTTATTGATGAGTTTGAAGAGCCTGACCCTGAGACAGGTGAGAAGGTTTATGAGTGGGAGTTAGGCGTAGAGTAACAAAATGGGCTAGAGATGGCTTCGACGGGCAAGTAAACCAACAAATGGAGCTTGTTTCGGACCTCGGTTCGACTCCGAGCTAGTCCACAAAAAGTTAAACTTAAAGACTGTCCTTAGATTATTATTAAAGAGGCCCCTATAGCTCAGCGGAAGAGCATCGCCCTTACAAGGCGGGAGTCGGTGGTTCAAATCCATCTGGGGGCACTATGCCGGGGTAGCCCAACGGAAGAGGCAATACGCTTAGAACGTATAAAGGAGTGGGTTCGAATCCCACCCTCGGTACCAAATGAATGATTGTAATACAAAACGTTTAAATAGAGTACTAGACACTGTTTATGGCCCTAAGTCCAATTTACGCGGGTGTAGTTGCTGCGGTACGTGGAAACACGCTGGGGACTTTTGTGGACTGTACGGCGTTTGTTACTCTTGCTCCTTTTGCCAATCATTAGGGCGGTGCTCTAAAAATGGAAAAGAGATTTGTTGTCACGGAGGATGTCGATGATTTTTAAGTTTAGGAGCAAAAAGTTTAAGTCTGAAGTGCAAAAAATATTCAGCCGTCAACTGTGTTTAAGTGAGTACAAAGAGTTCCCGGACACAGGAAGAATAACCTTTAAACTAGAAAGTTTCCACGAAGGGGTGGTAAAGTATGAGGAACTAAAGAAGCTCTCTGTGCTCCTCGGTACTGACGAAATAGGCTTTGAAGGTGACTTTGAATACGGATACTATGAAGAAATTGATAAGTGCGTAAATATATTTTGTACTAACGTAAAATTTGAATGTAAATAAATTTAGGAAGGCTTCATAAGGTAGGATGGTCCTACGGTTGGCTGTAAACCAACTCCCAGCGGGCGTGCTGTTCGATTCAGCAGTCTTCCACTACCCTCCTGTAGACCAACTAGGCAGAGTCAGCGGTCTTAAACACCGCCAAGTGTCAGTTCGATCCTGACCAGGAGGACTAACAGCATTAAGGAGTTAATGTGGAGGAAATAGCCCGAGTAGTTATTTTGCCGGGGGGGGGAGAAAAGGTTATAGAACGTGAGAGTTTTTATGGCTCGTCTAAAAAACACCCCTGTTACCGCTATTTTAGTTGTACGAAGCCCGATGGTTCTTGGGCGTGGGAAGTAGATTTAAAAGATTATAAGTTAAATAAATTTGGCAGGGTAGAAGATATAAAAATTGTGTATACACTTACAAGTAAATAGTGCGAGCGTCGTCTAAAGGCAAGACATCAGGTTTCCACCCTGACAATGGGAGTTCGATTCTCCCCGCCCGCTCCAAGGATATTTAATGGTTAATTACGTATTTGATGTAGATGGTACCCTTACTCCTTCTCGTGGGAAGATAGACCGGGAGTTTCACGATTTTTTTAGTCAGTGGTTAAAGGGTAAGAATGTTTATTTCCTTACGGGTTCAGATGCTGAAAAAACGATAGAGCAAGTAGGAAAAGAACTTTGGTCTCAGGTGGTGTCCTACCAGTGCGGTGGAAATGAAATTTATGCTTTTGGTAAGAAGGTGTATGAGTTAGACTGGGACCCCCACAAAGAAAAGGCTACTTTATTCGCTCTTAAGGGACTTTGTGATAATAGCGAGTACCCTAAAAGATTTGGTAACCACATTGAACTGCGTAAAGGTATGATTAACTTTTCAGTGGTCGGAAGAAACTGTAGCTTAGAAGAAAGGAAAGCTTATTTCGAGTGGGATAAAGTATCCGGGGAAAGAAAGACTATTGCTGAATTGATCCCTCTTTTTTCCGATGATCTTGAGGCCAGCATTGGTGGAGAAATAAGTATCGATATTTGTCTGCGCGATAAAGACAAAGGCCAAGTATATAACTTTCTAAAAGATGACCCAATTTATTTTTTCGGAGACAGAACAGAAGCAGGGGGTAATGATTACTCTCTAGCTAAACTGTTAAAGTCTCCTCACAAAGTATTTCAGGTAGAAGGTCCGGAGGACACCATGAAGATTCTCCAAACATTATAAATCCGGCGATCTGTGCGATCAAAGAGGTCTCCAAAACCTTTTAGCAGAGTTCGATTCTCTGGCCGGGTGCCAGATAGGAATTATTATGAAGATTGAAGTAGACCAGAGCACTATTGATAAGCTTATGAAGCAACGGGTTACTGAGTTTAACAAGATTGAACGAGACCTAACTACAAAGCTTGTCCGCCGGGATAAGAAGATACATAAGCTCCTGCATGAGATAGAAGTACTTAAAGCCGTTAGAATGGATGAAGAGAAGGTAACGGCTGAAAGAATTGCAAAGATTGCTAGATGTCTTGTTGGAGAAATGCAAAGAGCTAACTGGATAGAGAAGTACGAAGGTTGCGGTACTTCTTGGACTGCAGATGAATAAAAAAGTTAAATGCCCTGTATGTAGGGCGCGCTTTAAATACACTCACGTACGCCGTGAGTTGCCCAACCACCCGTGCATTACAAGGGAGTTTGCTTTAAACCCGCCCTACAAGTATAGAAAGTAATTTGCCTCCGCTGATGGATTCAGTCCCGAGTCTACGAAACTTGGCGAAAAAGTTCAATTCTTTTCGGAGGTACCAAGGAGTTATCATGTTGTTCCAGAGAAAAGTATATTATTACGGCGGAGAGAAGCCCAAACAACTAAAATGCACTGTGTGTGATGAAAATATTAAAGTGGTTGTGACCCCTAAGTGTGGGTGTAAAATAAGAAAGGAGGCATAAAATGAGGAGACGCTCTAAACGCGGCGGCAAACTTTATGCCCTCGTAACTCAATTAGGTAGAGTACTCGGCTTTTAACCGATTAGTTGAAGGTTCGATTCCTTCCGGGGGCACAAATTACGGGCAGGTAGTTTAATTGTCAGAACAGCGGTACCGCTCTGGGGAAACCCACCGGTGTACAGATTAGGCCGAAGAATGGTGGTTAGAGCCCACCCCTGCTCACCAAGCCTCCGTAGTGTTAATAGAAACATACTCGGTTCTTACCCGATGAGATGAGCGTGCAAATCGTTCCGGAGGCACAAAATGAAACCTTATGGTGCTAAACACGTTGGCCCAGTGTGTAAATGGGGCTGCTGCTGGTATTACACGGTTAAAACTTCTCCTCATCGCTCTAAGCGTTATGCTGCTGAGCCTCTGAAGAAAAGGGCAAGGCGTAACGGTAGGGAGGAAATTGAGAAGCAGTTAAAGTAACTACTTACGAAAGGACACCTCCAATGGAAACTCAGTTCATATCCTTAACGGTAATTGAAGTGATTGACATGCTAATATCAGGAAAGGAAAAGTTAGCCACTGAATTGGTAAAGGAAATGAGGAAGTCCGACACGAAGAGGAATACTAATAGTTAGTTTTACCGCCCCCGAAAAAACGGGGGCTATTCGGGAATCGTCTAATGGCAAGACAGCGGGTTCTGATTCCGCCAATCAAGGTTCAAATCCTTGTTCCCGAACCAGTCGTTTTACAAATAGGGGGACTTGTATTATTATTAATGTGTAACGTCTCGGAAGCTAACTTGGTAGAAGCATCCGGTTGAAGCCCGGAGGGTGTTGGTTCGATTCCAACCTGAGACACTAGAGCCAGGGTAGCCCAACCAGGAAGAGGCAACGGGTTCAAATTCCGTACAGTGGGGGTTCAAATCCCTCTCTTGGCACTAACAGCATTAAGGATTTACAAATGAAACGTACTATTCCTGTAAAACTTCCGGTGGTAGTTGAGCTAGCAGATTTTGGAGAATCAGAGTCGGATCACTATGCAGACGATGTTATTGATTTTTTGAGGCACTTTTTCAACGGGAAAATAAAGTATAAACATCTCGGATACGTGAAGAGGGATGCTTTAGTCATCTTTTACACCAACGGCTCAGACCCCGTCTATAAGAAGATGCTTAAAAAGGCCGAGAAGGAAATTGCTGAATGGCAAGCCTTTATGGAAGCCGAAGAGGCAAAATCTTATTGTTCCAGATGTGGCCGCGGAGAATAAGTACTCGTGGTGGAATGGTAGACACGCCGGTCTAAGAAGCCGGTCCCTGTAACGGGGGTGTGAGTTCGAATCTCACCGAGTGCACGAATAGTCTTGAGTCGAGTAAATGGAGTGGGATAAATCCCCGCGGGACTATAAACTTGCCCAGCCCGGGAGTTCCCGGGTACTCGTTATTCCGGAGTCGTCTAATGGTAAGACGTGAGGTTTTGGTCCTCACTATAAGGGTTCGATTCCTTTCTCCGGATCTACCCTAGGATGGCCGTTGGAGAGCCGGCACACTCTCATAAGGTGTTGTCACGCGGGTTCAATTCCCACTCCTAGGACTAAGAGGTATTAAATGGATAAGTACGGAGTTAAGTTATTTGAAGAGTTGGTTGACTCCCTTTGGGCTCGTCGAAAATTATTACTCAAAGAGGCCAAAAAGGATCCCGATGTTGATGGTTGGTTTGGTTACCCCGATTACTGGGGCATCCCCAAAAGGGTAAAGATCCAGTTGGGATCTGAAGCGGTAGATAGAATTCAATGGATCACCGACATGACTTTTGACTGTCAAATAACAAAAGCTCAATTTAAAAAAGATTTACGTCACAGCTTGTTTTTATTGGCGTACTAAAATTTGCGGGGAGGGTAGTCTTAGATCCCGACCTAGGCTCATAACCTAGACCATACCAGGTGCGACACTGGTCTCCGCTACCAATTAAGGTCTTGTAGTCCAGTGGCTAGGACGCGTGGCTTTCACCCACGAAACCGGAGTTCAATTCTCCGCAAGACCACCGGAAAGAGTACTACGGCTATGCGGTCCAGTTTGGAGTGGGCGCTGCCCTGTCACGGCAGAGATCGTGGGTTCAAATCCCATCGTAGCCGCCATGCGTAAGTTTTGGAAAAATAAAGCTGTATCCTACACTGGGGAGTATCCTCGCGTTTACTGGCCACAACATCTTATGTCAGATAGTATAGGCATGCTCAAGGTACATAGAGCGGTTATTTCCGAGCATTTAGGTAGGCTTCTTCTACCAGAAGAGGTTGTTCATCATATAGATGAGGACAGAAATAACTGGAAATTATCAAATCTAGAATTGATGTCAAGGTCACAGCACTGTGAGCACCACACTATTAGCGCTGATTTAGTTAAAGACGTTTGTCCGATCTGCGGGGTTGCATTTACGTTAGCACGTTATAGAAGCGTTAAATATATAAATAACTTTTGTTCGTCTAAATGTTCTGGTACTTTTCAAGAGAAGATTTGTTGGCCTTCCGATACAGACTTAAGCGATTTAGTATGGCAGCAACCGTTGACAAAACTTGCAAAACAACTTGGAGTATCTGATAAAGCTGTAAGAAAGCGTTGTGTTAAAAGAGGGGTGCCTCTACCGCCACGAGGATACTGGTCGAGGAAGAAATGAAAGCGTTTATGAGGAGGGTTCGATTCCCTTCAGGGTCGCTAAGCCTCTATAGTTCAACGGATAGAATACGACTCTCCTAAAGTTGCGATGTGGGTTCAACTCCTACTAGAGGCACCATTCAAACAAAGGGCCAAAAATGGATAAGATTCGGAACAACATCTACATCGGTAACTCTCACGACGCGCAGCACGAAAAGGCAGCTTTGAAGGCTGCGGGGATTACCGCTATTCTCAATGTCGCTTGGGACTTGACAAACAAGACCACCACCCACAACGAGTTCAAAATGTGCAAGGTTGGACTAGTAGACGGGGGTGGAAACAACCCCACTATTGCTGCTTCTGCCGTTATGGTGCTGAAGGGACTTCTTGAGGACGGACATATAGCCCTTGTACATTGCCACGAGGGAAAATCACGAAGCGTAGCTGTTGTTGCATCCCTTCTTGTTTTGGAGAAGGAGTACCGCAACTTTGATGCGGCGCACGCCGAAATACAAAGGTATCGGCAAACCGGACTTAACCCAAAGTTGCGCGCGCTTTTCTCGTCCATTATCAGCCTCTGCGGATGGATTCCGGCTGGAGTCTTCTAAACTCTACGAGAAGGTTCGATTCCTTCCAGAGGTACTAGATTGTATATGACCTCGTCGTCCAAAGGATAGGACCCTGGTCTCTCACACCAGAAATGGGAGTTCGATTCTCCCCGAGGTCACTATGAAATTTATTGCGAGCAGTAATGAGAACACAATTGTAACGGTTAGTGAGTTTTTAGAGGACTCCTGGACTTTTGTTGAAAGAACAATTAAACAGAACGTGTATCTAATTATCCTTGATGACGAAACTCTAGAGGAAGTTGTTGTTATGCACGGATCGGAATTTTATGCAGAATGAATTGTCCCCTGAAGAGTTAGAAGGTTTGAGTCCCAACATCCGAGAAACGGTAGTATTTTTACGCAAAAACGGATTTGATACCTCTGACAGCGGCGACGGCACTAACCATGCTAATGGCATGGAGTGTGCTCTTCCCACCCCACATGTTTTTATGCCCGTACCCGTTAAGGAAATGGTGAGCGAGGCAGACCGGCTTCTTGGTATACTTAGCTTTGTTAAGAAGTTACCAGAGGATTTTGGTATAGAAGTAAGCTATAGCCCTTTAGATGGTGTAGCAATGCTGATGCTCTTTGGGGTAACAGATAAGGACCTGAGCTAGTGTTAGGGCCGCCTGTTTGTTTAAATTGTATGCGTATTATGGACGGCTATAAGCGCCCGGATGAAACAGTAGGTCACAAGTACTGGCGTTGTGATAAATGTGGAATCGACTGTAACGACGAGAAAAGTTCGAATCTTTTTGGTATGTCGGAAGAGAAACTTGATGTTATCCTAGCGGATAGGCCCAAGTTAAGAAGGATTATGGATAGACTAAGAGAAATTAACAGTAGACGCTAACGGAGAGTACCTGAAATGGCTAAAGACATCGGTTTGAACCCGACTAGGCTTAACGGCCCTGGGGGTTCGATTCCCTCACTCTCCGCTGAAAGTATTTAAGGTTTTATTATGTTAAAAGTATTTCATTCCGAAGATAATTTAGTTTCTAAATACGTACATCAAGATCAGTCGGAAACTTCTATTAAGGTTGTTCCCAGTAAAGAGACTAACCTCGAAGCTGAAGTAAAAATAGAGGACCACGATAAGTATACTGTTTTTATATCAGCTTCTAAAGGTTGTTATCTTAAGTGCGGGTTTTGTGATTTAACTGTTACAAAAATGCCGTACAAAGGTTTAAGCATTCAAGCCATTATTAGGAATGTTATAGAAGCTATAGAAGATAAGGTTGCCCACTACCCCGAACTAAAAAAGCGCTATATCAAGCTGTCGTGGATGGGGATGGGAGACGCCTTTATAGACCCTCCAAGTGTTTATACAGTATCTAAAAGCATCCTCGGTTGGGTTATGCATAAAGGTTACGCTGCGGGGGTAGACGGCATTGATCTAAGTACTTCTGTTGCCAAAATACCCAAAGAGGTAGACCTTAGCTATTTCGTAAGCCTTGACATGTCTCTTAAGTGGGAGTACCCTCGCAACCCTCACAATAAAAAAGAACGCTCCTTATTCCGTTTGTTTTATTCGCTTCAGTCGGGAGTAGAGGCTACCCGTAAGAGCTTAGTGCCCGGAACATTGGCCATTGAAGAAGTAATACCCGCGCTAGTTAGGCTAAAAGAAGAAGGCATCCAAATAATCTTTCACTACGTTGTTCTAGAGGGTATAAACGATACGACTGAACAGGCTAGCGCGTTAGTGGCGCTCTTGGGTGAAAACGGTTTCGGTAACGAAGAGATCAGACTCCTACGGTATAATCCTCACCCGGACAGTACGTATACAGAGAGTAGCCGGCGGTTTGAGTTTGCTAAGGAGATTGCCGCTGTTCATCCTAATATCAAGCTACAGGTTTCCGAAGGGGAAGAGGTTCGTTCAGCTTGTGGACAGTTTATGTGGAGTCAAACAGATTAAACGGAGAGACTAACCGATGGTTGGCGACGGTACTCCCCTGCTAAGGGAGCGAGCTTACAGGCCTTGCGGGTTCGATCCCCGCTCTCTCCGCAAACATAAGGGTAAAAGTAATGCAAAGTGGTGGGGGAAGTTACTTAGACAAAAGAAGGGGTTTAGGAAGACAGTGTTGGGACGGACCCTGTGACCAAACACCTTGTGTGTGCCCCTCAGGGTGGAAAAAGAAAATAAAGAGAAAGTGGCGTAGAAGAGACAAAGGTATTATTAAAGAACGCTTAGATGGCGAAGTTTACAAGTAGGGGGCGTTATCTTATTATTAGTACATGAAGAAGTGTGGATCAGCAGATAAGTACAAGGCCATTCGCCCCCCCTCGTTGTAATAATGGTAAACCTTGTGAAGTTTGTTTTAATAAATGGAAAATAAAAGGAAGATAACCGAATGGTTAGGAACCTGCTTGGAAAGCAGGCGCGCTGAAAGGCGTTGCGAGTTCAAGTCTCGTGTCTTCCGCTAGTTCACCGAAGTTTGCATCAAAACACCCAGACGTAGATTATATTCCGTCAGGTGGGAGTCTAGCTGACGTTTAACCACCAGGGAGTCGCGGGAGCATAGCCCGCCGGTGAACGAGGTTTTGAAAGAAGAAGGGCAAGAGCTTTAATGAAGTATGTATTAGGTTTTCTATTTTCCCCAGACTACAAGCAGGTAGTCCTTATAAATAAGACTAAACCCGTATGGCAAGCCGGAAGGTGGAATGGCGTTGGGGGCAAGATAGAGTCCGGAGAGACACCTTCGGCGGCGATGAGTAGAGAGTTTGAGGAGGAAACGGGTCTCCTCCTTTATGACTGGTCAGAGTTTGGAAGTATAGTTGGCCCTACTTGGAGAGTTAATCTATTCGCTACTCAAAGTGAGTTTATTGGGGAGGTGTCCACACTCACCGAAGAAGAAGTTGCTGTATTTGTATCTGATTGGGTAGGCTTGTCAGACCCGAACGTAGCTATTAGTAACGTAGGTTACCTTGTCCCCTTGGCAAAAGATTTCCTCAGGAATCCTCGATCTCCTAAAAGCATTAAATTAAATTATTAGGTTCCGTACCCAAATGGCTAAGGGCCCGGATTGCAACCCCGGTGAATACTCAGTTCGATTCTGAGCGGAACCTCCATGTCAACGTTAACCAAAACAGGCTTTAAAGCGAGTATTGAATCCGCTCTGGACTACCATTTAACTGGAAGGTGGGGCTACGAAGTATGTATTGCTGATTATAAAGATACGTGGGTAGCAATGCTTTTGGTGGAAGACAGAGAGGTTAAGTTTTTTAGTATACCTAAAAAATATAATAACTTGTGGGAATATAAAGTTAAAAGAGTAGTAAAAGAAACGTTACTGAGTATGAGATTGCTCCCGTAGTTCAATGGCTAGACAACCTAAAAGGCGCCAGCTGGTAGAAGCTAAATACGGCCGTGAAGGGCTTCAAAAATTAATCTTCCAAGCTCGCAGCATCTCTGATTTAGTAGTTTTAGTGGGGTGGAACAAGAGAAGCGGCAGCTCTATTGCCCTTATGAAACAAATAATTTTAGACTGGGGCCTTGACACGACGCACTTAAGGGGTCAGGGTAACAGACCGCTTCGTACCTTTGGCGAGCTTAAAAGTGACAGATACAGAAGAGCAAGGCTGCTGCGGGAGCGTGGCCATAGTTGTCAGGTTTGTAGACGATCAGATTGGATGGGTAAACAAATACCTATAGAGATTGACCATATAGATGGGGACTGCACTAACAACATTAAATCCAACTTACGCTTAATTTGTCCCAACTGCCATGCACAGACTTCTACGTATAAAGGTAAGAACATAGGAAACGTTAAGGGTAAACGAAAAGATAAGTACGAAAAATTCCCCATAAAACTATACAGGGACCAGTAGCTCAACGGCAGAGCGCATGCCTTATAAGCGTGTGACAGTGGTTCAACTCCACTCTGGTCTACTAAAAAATTTATATCGACACTGACATAGGTAGACTTATATCTTATTATAACTGTGCTACGCTTTTGTAGCTTTAACAGGAGATAGTATTATGTTTACACTTGAAAAAGCCTCTAAAGAAATGAGATACCATACCGCAAAAGAACTGAAAGAAATAGGATGGTATTTTATTAAGCGGTAAGAAAGGTTCGACACCTCCCGGTAGTACTATGCCCCTCGATGCTTTCTGGGAAAGCAGCGCTCTTGTAAAGCGCCAAGGCGGTTCGATTCCGACGAGGGGCTCCGACCCAAAACAAAGGGCCAAACCAATGGAA
>Ga0209976_10001023_pt1 | contig 16874 bp, 23 predicted proteins | sample SumtaG_FD_182806 | JGI IMG/M metagenome (GOLD analysis project Ga0209976, IMG submission 182806) | Deep subsurface microbial communities from Indian Ocean to uncover new lineages of life (NeLLi) - Sumatra_00157 metaG (SPAdes) (version 2) | ecosystem: Environmental > Aquatic > Marine > Oceanic >...
TACTCCAGGCATAGCTGCTTGTAACGTTGTCAATCGAACCTGCAAACCATCGAGCTGAGATGCAGTCCAATCTGAATTCCAACCAACGTCGTTTGAGTCCACGTCGTCAAATGTTGCTGGTAGGGTTCGATCGACCTGTGATCCTTGAACTGATCCTCCTATTAAAAGATCAATACCTAAACTGTCGTTGTCATTCGCACCACGTTCTGCACGGGTGCGTATCGTAACATTGGTGATAGTGTCAGCATCAGCGAGAGCACTGTCGTCCATATCAAAGGTGACAATCTCACCCTCGTTAGACCCATCAGTCATAAGCAGGCTATCGTTTGGTGTATCAACTCCTTGATTGACGTCGGCAAACGTACCAGCGTCCCAGTTGTTTACTGAGTCGGCGTTTGGCAAGAGTACTTCAGTTGCCATTTACCCACTGCAAACAACAGTTTCCTGTGCTGCGTCCTTCTGGCATACTCTCTGGCCAATCTTGACATGAATAACTAAAGGCGTCTTGTCCGGTTCGATCCGGCATCGCTGGACATTTGTCAGGAATCTTCGCTTCCTTAAGCATAAGTTTGCAGCCCATGAATGGCCCAGTACCTTTGTGAAAGATACAATCTGTACCTTCCGCATTGGGCCAACGTGGAGACTCTTTGCAGCATCGACCGTCACAGTCTCTTGTTTGTGTGAGTCTCATAGTATTCCAGCACCCATAAGGGTGACGACTTCGCCCCCAGTAATAATTGGATGGTCTGCATCAAATGAAGCCGAACCAGTAAGAGCCAAAGTTGGTGCGTCTCCGCTTGATTCATTCGGTGGGGAATCATTATCACTATCCAGCGAATAATAGCCAATAAGATTAGCTGCTCCAACAAGTTCTGTCGCTTTTAACCCTCCAAGATATGACGTAATATCTGCGTCCGACATGGTACCGTTATAAAAGAATACTTCAGCAATAAAGTGTGGAAAGTTCTGAGATCCATCTACCCGCTCACCAATAGCAATATCATCTATTGCCGAACCGACTACGCGACTTGTTCCATTTGAACCAGTATTCCCTATTACATCAACATATACTTTGCGTGACGTTGCACTGATAATGCTACCCACCCACCCAAACCAAACGTCATCAAATTCTGCTGCTCCTGACGTAAAGAAAGCACCAGTTTGACCAACAGTGTCTCGTGAGAAACATCGGTAATTGTCGTCAGTGCCACCAGTTCCAAGCCAAACAGATTCATTAAGACTTGCTGCTGATGTACCAAAGTTAACGGCTATGTCACTGATTGTGTGAACCGTCTTGAATTTTGCAAAACAACCGATAGTTAATGGCAGACTATATGCACCGGCAGCTACGCCGTTAAAATGTCCTAAACCTGAAAAATCATAACTCATTAGAAAAGATCATCCACGCCGATGCCTGTACGACTTCCGATTTGATCACCGCCACTTATCGGAACTAATGTCCTGAAAGCAGAAGGAGTAGAAGTCGTTGGCACAATGAAGGGAATTGTATGAAGTTCGGGGCCAGTCATTTTCTTTCGAATAAATGTCATATCACCCATAAACCACGGTGAACCACGTCCGGGTACTGCTGCATTTTCATAATCCGAAGCATAACCCGCTGTTGCTTTCGTAAACGTCCCACCCCATGCGTTATAGCCAAATTTGAAATTGACCCCCCATCTGACCTGATTATTGATCGCACCAACATCCGAATAAAAATTACCCATGCTGTCATGCGGAGTTATATCTTCATCTGTTCGAGCAAAATTCCACAGTGCTGCTGCAGTTAAAGTGTCCCTTACAGTATTCAGATAAAACTCACAGGCATGATCCGGCATAGAAAGCACTTCGTCTGCTCCTGTACGAATGTCACTAACTATGTTTCTGACTATTGAATGCTTACCGTCGGCAGCAGCCTCATTTATGTTGGCAAAGTCAAAAGCTCCATCAGTAGAATCAAAAATAATATTCCAGCGCGCATCGAGTAAATGTTTTTCCACTGCAGCATTGCTGAACTGAAATGGTGAACCAGATCCGCCAGCAGGATGTTTGACTGTATCTACTCTGCGCATTCCCCAGATACGATTGCCATAAGTTTTGCAAGGCGTAGTTTCGGCTGGGTTTAGATTTTTAAAATCAAACGCACCCTCACCCGCGCCAAAGTCTCCATCAGGATCTTCGACTCCAGCTCCATCGTAGAATGTTTCTCTATAAATATCGCAATCTTCAGCGAAGCAGCCATTAGGGCCACCATTTTCTAGCTGAAGAAAATCACCAAGATAATCCCAACCCTCACAAGTAACTATGCGGTTGTTATCGCCTTGAAGGAAACTGAAACAATGTATGTCAACCGTGCCTAAGATATGGTCATGCGACACACACTCAAAAAACATATTATCGTCTGCATTCGCACTGTTTATAATTACTTCGTGTGCTTTGCCGTTCTCCATACTGCAACGATAATAAAGATTGTTACTCGAAGTACCGAGGATTTCCGCACAGCGCATTTGTTGAGTACCGACAATGCCCCAAGACAATCCGGTAAACCATGTATGGCTTCCGCTATTATGGTCAATCTTAGGCATCTGTACTCGGTCTGCTTGAAGCAATTTCCAAGGCTTAATGTCTTGCACATTAGATGGTGTTATATCGTCCCAATAAATGAATTGCCTTTTGGTACCGGCTGTTCCAGAAATGGTAAGAGTCATTACATCAAGATCACCGCTAGTACAATCAGAACCCTTAGCAATGAATATTAGGTCATAGGTCGCATTGTTTAGAGCCGTTACAAGCCCCGCTCGATCTATGACCAAATATTCATCAGCAGCACTCGGATTAACGCCCGATACTCCTGGCTTGGCAGGATCACCAGTAGGAGTTGGAATCGTTGGAATAATTGGTGCAAATCGCCGAATGTAATCATAGATTGTGATAGCCCAATCATCATTAACAGCAAGTGCACCAGCTTCGCCAAGAAAAGACCTGCCGGAGTAATCTTCAAACAGTATTGGTGTTTTTGGCGGAGCAACCCCTGGCTCCTCCACAATCCCATCAGATGAGAAACTAAGAAGCATTCTAGAACCTCACCATCTGTTGGGAGAAGGAGGCTGGGATGAGATTGTCTGGAGGAGCAGCTTCTGCTTCTTTCAAAGACAACATTATCCCGCCGCTTCGGTCTGTTCCAACATCAGTAACATCAAATTCACCAGACGAAATACTGGTCGCCGTGGTTTGGACCCCAAAATTCACCACAAGACTAATATCTGATCCTGCAGATGACCCTATTTCTATAATTTCTGTCCACGATACACCGGTCTGGTCAGAGAGAGCAGAAGTGCCAATATTCTCTCTCTTATAACCTAACGCAATTATCAAGGTATTGTCAGTCGTAACCGTCAATGCGGGTAATGCAATATCTTGTAAGCCCTGTACACTTTCCAAAGTAATGCTGTGAGCAAGAATCGAAGCAATTTCATCAAGAGTCCCACTAAAAGTGGCACATTGACCAATAAAGGGAGCATCCGCATCGTAATTAGTGGTCGTGACGTTGGGATCAGATTCAGATGCCCCCGCTATCTTGCCGAAAAGATAAGCCTGTTCTCTGGTATTTAGTGATGATCCAAGAAGTTCATACCCACTAAGTGCGTCAACAACTTCGTCACCCGTACCATCGTGCGATCCAGCAACACAAACTAAAATCAAATGACCTTCTGTTGTAGAAGCATGAAGCGTCGGAGTAACATTGGCTGTTACACCAATATCTGAATCAAGAGCACCTACACCTACCAATTCAATAGTCATTATTGTACTCTATTGGCCCATCCAATGGCTTCTACTATTCCCTCTCGATTAGCTCCTGCACCATGAACGGTATAATTATCATAAGAAAAGATTTGTGTTGATCCGTCTGGAATGCTAATAAGAAAATCCTGAAACGCCGGCCGATATCCGCCTAATTTGAAAAATGGGTGTCGCGCCGGGTCTTGGTTATCAGTGTCCGGTTGTGGATGCACGTTCTGTTTGTTCAACCACTCCCAAACTGGAATTGGATTATCATCGACGTAAATCCGGAGTTCCCCTATACCACCTTGTGCATTGGTGCGGGTGTCCATAAGGTTTTCAATTATCAGAGCATGGATCTCACCGTCCTGATAAGAATTTCCAGCCGTCCCGGCCATTGATTCCGAGAAAAATGCAGGACTAAAAAAGTTGGCTCCACCATTGTCACCGTTTCTCTCTAAATAGGCTTTAAGACCACCACCAGAAGTACGGATCGAAAAATTTGGATTCTTATCGTCAGGTGGAGCAAAATTCCACATATGGAATTGTATTAAATGCCCGCCTGTACCTTGATTACCGATAACTTGCCAATGATCCATTCGATCAATGCGGAACAAAAACCCATACCAGTATCTTTGAACTCCGACATAATGAGGATCACCAATACTGGTCATAGTATTGCCATTAGTGCTGGGCAGATTTTGGTTGCCGACTGCACGCTCAGTTCTTGTATGGCTACCATCACTCTGCTTGACCATTTGGGTCTGCCAATACTGAGAGCCATCGATAATAGGGTTGTCGTCTCCCGCCATGATGCGCCAATCAGTTCCACCAATTGGTGAACCTGGCCTGGTATTCACTTCCCAAAACCCTGCTATGGGAGGCGAAGGCGAACCAACGGATTCAGCTTCATGATCATATGTATAGATCAAGTCCTGGATGGGAGTTGTGGGCACTACCTCAGTAGCAAGAATACCAGCAGAAGATTGACTTAAATACATCTCATCTCCTGATCGTCCTTCGATTGCCCACCAACCTACAAGTCGCAGGCTGGTCTATCGCTTGAATGCGTACAGCAGAGACGGCCCCTAAAGCTGTCTGTGCTCTATGCACGGCAACTGCTCCTATATTCCACGTTATCCATGCAATAGCTGCTGGGTTGCTATCGATAAGGTCTTCATCGTCTGCAGTGTACTGCAACAAAGCAGTTCCTCCCGCTCCGGGTTTTATCATTGCGACCAAGTCATCAACGAACCCAGGAATGACCTGTGCATCGCTAAAGGTTCCGGCTCCAGCCGAGAGCCCTATAACCCACTTTCTATCCGCTGTTGCTGGATACTTAAGCATTAGTAACTCTGTGGCCCACCTTGCTGGTCAGGATTCGGCTTGTGCCGTGCTGCATCCGACTCATCGCTGAATCCAGGCGGATTTTCCCCACCTCGTACAGCACGGTTCTCAGCAGTCTTATCAGACTTAAACGCATCCGACCCTACTTTGTGCTCTGTGTATCCAGTTCCACTGTCTTTGAATTCTGGCATTATGTTTCCTCGAAATGTGGTCCGTCAAAGAACGACTGATCGGTTAGATCATAGTCGTTATCCCAATCATAACCACTGATAATATCAATCCCCATACCAGTAGCAAGACCTTTGATCCAACTCGTCCACTCAACCCAGTACTCTCGATTCTCCCAATCTGCTGCCGTCGTCGGATATGGAATCGCATCCACGGCCCTAGCTGGGAAGGAGTTATGTTTACTCTGTCCTGGACCGAGCTTTGTCGTCCCCTCGGCAAGTTCAATGGCTTGCTGTTCATTAGAACGGTGTCCACAAGTGATCGAAATATCTCGATGTTTAATAGCTTCGATAAACAGATCCTGTAGGTCAGATGTACACTGACCTAAGTTTTCCTGCGAGGTTTCTCCATAATGATACACCGGCCTAATTACTCCCTATAATTCGGTCAGACCAAAGACTCGGCACTACCCACCACAATGCCGTTCGCTTCCACTTCTACAAGTTCATACTCTCTCGTCTTAGCCCGTGCGCCGCCTCTCAAACTGCATTTATTCAAGACAACAGTCCCCGGATTCGAATGAATCTCATAGTATTCTCCAGTTGGAGTAGGTAATTCCAAGTCCTCGACGATATCCGAGATACTGTCTACCAACTGATAGTATTCGTCAGCTAGTCCTCTATTCAAGACTTTTAGAAACATTTCTACTCTCGAGGTGAAGGGGGCCGAAGCCCCCAACATAAGTTATGCAACGCTAATGAAGTTGCCGTGATATCCGCAACTCAATCCACCGTGTCGGATTTCGAGCGAAATTTCAGAGAGCCATTGGCCCTTTCGTGAATCGTCACCTGGCGTCTGGATATTATCCTCTGCAAAGGTGTCACGAAGCATACGATACTTCAGTGCCGAGAAGTCAATGATAAAAGCTGAATTCTGGTACTGAGCGTGTCGATTCATCAACGGATGCGCGCGAATGAACAATTGTCCTTGAGGTAACACAAACCTACGAAGATTCATGCCAAAGACCTTTATCGTTTCCATGAAACGAATCTGTCCATTAAGGGCGGCGAGGTCATTGAGTGTGTTCAGGTACCCATTACCACAGAACACAATCCTTTCATCACCTGCCGACGTATCCCAATCAAAGATCGGAGATACTGCGTCCATGTAAGTGGACAGTGTGACACCCGTACCAAAGATGGTCGTGGTATCAGTCGGGATGAACTCCCGAAGTCCGCCCATGTAACGCAGGGGCTTGCCGTTGGCACCGGTTGTCTCGAACTTCTGGCCGAACATGAACGCGAGTTCAATGTCACGGCTGTGGTCAAAGACTTTCCGCTTCTTATCGTTGGCAATCACGTCGCCAGTCCGTGCGAAGGTCTTCTCCGCCGTCTTGGTGACTTCGTACGTCGACTTGAAAATCTGACACAAGTTGTTGTACTTGATTGGGTTGCGAGAAGTAGCGTCTGCTGCCGATGTACCTTCAGCGTACGCCGAGCCGATCTTCAACAGGAATGCATCGTCGCTAATCGCTGCTGCCACCGAACCTGCCACACCACGAGTCGCTGTAAAGGCCGTTGCTGATGCTACAGCTGTGACCTGAATCAGTTCATGTGTGAGAACCTGGGCTTCTGTGGCGTCTTCCACCATCAAAAGGTCACCAGGCTTCAAGTGTGTAGCGAGTCCGTATGGAATACCAGGTGCGCTTGCTGTTGGATCTGGCGAATCAACGACAATGGCCGTAGCCGTCGAAGTCAATACACCGTTTATCTGCAAGCGAACCAAGTCATTCGGCTCGTCCCACCAATTAAACTCAGGGTCATTTACTGACTCTGAAGCTATGCGCGCTGTTAATGCAAACAGCGGTGCGGAACCATTTGGATTCCGAAACATAATCAACTCCCGAAAGTTCTTCGGTCGTTCATCTGTGCCCCAGTCCCCGGTACCGCGAAGTCCTGCTACTGCAGCCATGATCTTACCTCACATTTACCAGTCAGGATCATCCGCCAATTGAGCGAATATATTCTGATTCGGATCGGTAGGCACGACTGGCTCGCTTGCTCCCCCACTTTGTGCTGGAGTAAACGGTCCTGGTTGAGTAGGAGCAGGTTGAACGGTGGGTGAAGCCAAAGGCATGTTCTGTGGCAGGGCTGGCATCTGAGCCGGCTCCTGTACAGCACCCAATCTAGTTCGCAATCGGACGGCAGCTAACGCTGCACCATCTCGCATTACCTCTTCCCGGGAAGCCTGAGGATTCACCTGACGAATCATCGCCAAGCTCTCCTGTACAGTCTGTCGGAACTGAGGTTTGTTCAACTCCGGATACTGACCGAAGAATGAATTCTCCAGTCCTTGTACTTTTGTAGCTTGTTGGAGTTGACCTTGGATAATCCCTGGAAGGATTTGTGCGATCTGTTGTGCCAATTGCACCTGCATCGTTACATGCATACGTGCGGCCAATCCCGGAAGCACCTTATCTGGTTCCGCGATTAACGCATTCTTGTCTGCGTCCGACAAAGCATACGTTGTGGTGGTTAACTGCTCGATCGCTTTCGCTTCAAGCTCAGCCGGATCAAACGCTGGCTGCTGTTCTGCCACTGGTGCCTGAGGGGTCGGAGTCAACGCCTGTTGCTGTTGCGTCCATTGCTCTGCAGTAAGCCGAATTTCTTCCTCTGCTATAGGCTGCTCGATCGCTGCCTCCAGGGGTTGACCTTCTGGGCCGAGTTGCGGAACTAAGGACTCCGGGACTTCACCCGGTTGGCGTTGGTGAACCGGCGGCTCATACGGCAACTCTTCCACTGGTGCACGAAACACAGGTGGTGTTGCCGTTGGAACCAAAGGCTCAGGCTGGACGCCAGATACTTCAGCGTCCATTTCTGTTGCAAGATTTCCGAAGAAATCCGCAGTTGAAGGATCTAAGCCTTGCTCGACCACTGTCGCGGGTTCGACCGCTGGTGGCGTTGCAGGCTGCTCCAATGGGAGCGTCTCTCTTGCGATCTTTGCTTGAACTTCAGGATTTCCTGGAATAGTTCCAGTCGCCTTCCGTATCATAGCTTGGACTTGGTCATTGCTGGCTGCCATATTCTCTTTCCTCTGTTAATTTCTCGTTAAACTGCTCTCGCAGTAATTCAACCATTGATGCCGGTTGCTGTATTGCTAATCGCATTCCTGCTACAATTCCTTTCTTGTAGTTTTGCACTAAAGCTTCTTCGATTGAAGCCACTGGTTTATTCTGATATTCAAGCGATCTCGCTGTTGCTTGCTTGTCTATCAGACTAACCGCCTGGACCCACGGCTGGAACTTGAGGAGGGATTGGAGCCCCTCCAGCTTCTGTCGTATCTCCTCCAGGCCTTCCTCCGGATTGTTGTCCACTTATAGGCACCACGTTCCCCGCAGCAGCTTGCTGCTGTAAAGCCACTGGGTCGTCAATTTCAATCTTGAACTGATTGATATTCTTCAACCCACCCAATTGTGCTACCCAGCTGAAGATTTGACCGAGGTCAAACTCCTGTAGCACTTGCGGACTCTGAGCCATCTGTTGTAACAGCTGAGTCCACATATTAACTTGTGCGAATCGGTCGATAGGCAACGTACCATCTACTGGAACAAAGTCCCACCCGCCAGCAATCATATCTGGCGTCACGTTCAGGAATCGCTGTCCACCCTTGAAGTTCCACATATCACCTGCGATGCGAATCTTCTTCTCTTGATCATAGAGCTGTTGACTGTTGGCAACCAGCATATAGCTCAGATCGGTAAAGCCAGTGGCAGAGAACCATTCTGAAGTCGTCTTAAGGCGATTAACGCCAAAGGTGGATGAGGTACGAACTTCCGTCGCTGTCTGTCGACCTTTTTGATTGGCCAACCCCATCAGTGAATCGTTGACGCCTGTAACACGTTGTAGCATGTTGGCGACCGACTCTACGTCATTCATATGAGCTTGAGTTACATTCGATGTTGGGAACTGTTGGATAGCGTTCCGAACATCTTGGCCAAACATCTCATCTTTCAGACGAATGACCTTGCCAGGCTTCGGATCTAACACATCCTTCATGACGACCTTCGACGGATCGACAATGAACATGTCGTTGAGAGCCTTTCTGGTATTGTAGAAGTGAGTGTTCACCAGCCAAGTGATGATGTCTGTCATCGGCTTCGCGATCTCTAATAGACTGCGCTTGAACATTGCATAGCCGTCTGGTTCAAGCTCCAACGTGCTGAACGGGAACTTGGAATGATACAGTCCTAATGGCTGTGCACCGATGATGATTTCTTCATTGGCGAGTGTAAATACCCAGATTTCTGGATACGTTGAATCACCGAGCTTCCACTGTTTCGGGATAATCTCGATGTACATTTCGAGCAACTCAACATTGCTCATGTCCATTGTTTCTATCCAAGTCTCGTCTCCGGGACGGACTGGACGTTGGATTTGGGAACTTCCCTCCTCAACACTCCGATAGTTCTTATGTCGCCACTTGCGAAGCTGCTCAACATTGAAGTATCTTCCTGTGGCGTGTCGCTTGATTATCTGATTCCATCCCACGGGTACTCGTCGTCCACAGAATTCTCCCTGCTGGAGATTGAGCATCGTGACTCTGGGATCGGGGTAGAAATCGTATGGCCGCACATTGTAAAGACGATTGCCGTGGTAGCCATTGACGAGAACTCGCTTGATTTTCTTTGTGAAAGTGCCGAGTTGAACTCCGAGATACTCATCGGGAACATCAACAATCTTGGCAACGACGGATTTTTCTTCATCCCAAAACTCTCCTACAATTCCCACGCCGTACTTGCCCACGTCAAGGAGCCAGATATAAAGTGGCGGGATACCACGACCTGCGGTAATCTGGTGATTGATCAGAGCTTCCATAGCTAAGGTCGCATCCTGCGCTTGCCCTTCTCTGCCAGCAAATTGAAAAACGGGGTCCCGCCCCAAGAAGACACTGGTCCAGTAAGTATGAGCTGACATTAAGACAGCGTAATCGTAGGGAATCTTCAGTGTCGTCATTTGAGGCTGGCCCCCGCTTTCGCGAAGAACTCGACGGGTAGCATCAATATCTTTCTCTGGCATGTAGAAGATGAAACTTTCTTCGTCCGCACGCCAACGCTCGTAGCGATTTCTCATTTTATCTTCGGAGAACCGCTTACGCTTCCACACAGCGTCCTTCACGAACTGATGATGCTGTGTGCCAAATTTTAGGAGTTTCTTAAGTTCCGCCATTTTTCCACTTCTCGAATCCGCGAACACCCATGTAGGTTAATGCTGGACTCGCCAACACAAGAAAAATCTGCCAATCAATGGAGGGCGCACCCAGCCCCCAAGCCTCGGGAGCCACAGGTAACAGCATACTCGATAAGGCATACACTGCCGTGATGTACCAAGACTGCCGAGCAATCTTCGGGCGGGTGCGCTTCGTGTAGAGGTCGCTCTGATGGAGTTCCGCTTGGACCGTCTTCTGTTGAGCCTCAAACATAGACTGTTCGGCTGAAAGCTCAAGCTGTTTGAAAGACGCATCCTGCGCAGCCATTTGTGTACGAAACGCGTGGTCGAGTTGCTTCGCAAGATCTTTGTCCGTGACAAGTTCTTTGATGATGTCGGAGCCTTTTCCGACGATCGTTTCGATAATCTTTCCTAAGAATGGAATAGCCATTATTGTGCAAATCCGAACCAGTTAAAATGTGGGGGAAGCCAGATCAATAGTGCGCCGATTGCCGCTCGCCAGAACCAATTCCAGACTGTCTTTGCAGTACCCTTTTCGCCGAACAATCGTCTGACATAATGAGACAGAGTAAAGTCACCCTCTGCTTTGTCGTCGTCGATGATTGCCTTGAACTCAATCGCGCCAAATAAGACAGCCCAAAGAGCCCAAGCCCAAGCATATTTCCTTCGGAGTTTCATTTGTTAAGCTCCGTCATTTAATTCTGAACAAGGAATCATTTCATATTCCCGTTCGGTAATCTTAAAATACTCCGACTCATACCGGTCTATAGCTGGTTTCATCTCTCTACGAGCAGCAGAGTCTGCTGCACACCACCGGACGTTAAGCCCATAAAGAGTGTCGGCAAGAGCCATTTCCTTCAAGAAATCCAAAGACGATTTAGTCTCGGTATGAATGATTCGATCTTGCTCCATGTGTGCTTGAAGTACTGCATCACTCGCGTGGGTAAGCTGGAAGTAAACCCCACCCGACAGCAATACGAGAATTACAATTAAAGTGACTGGATGATCTTTCATTTCTTTCCATAGTTGTCTACAAATAAAAATTATGAGATCCTTCATGGAGCTGCTCTCTCCCATTTCAATTCTTCAATGTCTGATTCATCAATATCGAATCCCATACTCATGTATCCTTCTTGACGAGAACTGATAGTTGCATCGCACATAGCAGATACATCTAGCAAATCCTTGTATTTACAGTTAGGAAACGAGTTGAACTGAGAGATGAAATCTGAATGATCTGCGCGAACATGGAGCAATCCCTGCGAAGCCACTCCAGTGTGAGCTTGCACGATTCGGTCGTACTTGCTTTTTGCTCCAGGAATCATCTTCACGCCGAGTTCCATTACATGGAGAGTTTTGAGCTTTCCACGTTTCATCTGTCGTTCTATGAACCATTTCAGATTTCTCTGATAGGCAATCCCCTCAACTCCACACCTGAGAACGGGATATTTCCTCAGTAATCGATCCATGTTCATAACTAATTGATCTGGGTCTTCGTCTCGATTCGTGGCGTACTCGACAATGTACTGTTTCATCTTCCAGTAGGCTTTGACCATGACGGCTTGCAAGTCTGTCTTTTGGCCGGTCATTCGTGCTTTGTCTGACAAGATTGGAGTTGGATCAATAGCCATAACATAACGTGCATGTGGAGGCAGGACAGTCCAGAATTCTAGCCACTCGGAGAGGAAGGCACTGGTCTCTCTAGAAACGATGAGACACATCTTCTCTCGCATCCAGATCGAGAGCTGGTTTCTTGCGATTGCATATTGCTTCTCAGCAATGATAACTTCCTTGCTCCATCGCTGTGGCCATGCACTCTCTGCGACGTCCTCGTTTTCGTCCGTCAATATGCCAATTCTTATTGAGGCAAATTCCTCTGACGCCGTGCAAACCGCAGAAAGGTCGTCTGCATCCAATGGGGTCTGCAGCAACGCAAGCATTGCGGTTGGATCCTCTGAAGCGGGAACGAGGCTCTCTTTGATGGCACTGAAGAATAATTCAGATGTCTTGTCCCGTTGCTCAGGTGTTGCAGTATTCTCTTCGTCACATGGATCATCTACTATAATGAGGTCGGGTCGGAAGGAACCGACGTTAATGCCACGGACACTACCAGTGATCCCAAGCGCAAGGATACGGATCGGGTAAGAGTCCGTCCCGTGATAGATTTCACAATCTGTAGCCGTCCACTTCTTGCCTCGGCGTAGACCGAAGGTGGCTGCCCATAACGTGTTGTATTCGACTTGCTGCATGACCCATTCGATGCTTCTTGCAGCGTGGCCTTCGGATTTGCCGATGAACAAGATCGTGTGGGAGATACCATAAGCGATTCTCTTAGACATAAAGAGCCTGGCGATTGTCGTCTTGGCCCCACCCCTGAATATCTCACAGTTCGCGAACCTATTGCTGGGGTCTTCAAATAGGCTCCATACATCTCCATGGAATGGAGGGGAAACTTGTCTGGTTGTTTCTGGGAAGAAATAGTGCCCGTAGAAGATGCTATCTACCGCACCTAATTTGACTGCTTCGATCGGGTCTACTTCAACCTGTCCGGTCTGCATATATGCACCCCAATCTCAGACGTTGAGCATTTGTCAATAGACTCTCGAAGTCTAATGCTTGCCGGGTAGCTTGTATCTCGATCATACCATTTGACAACAGTGACGAGCGGAAACTCCCAGTTATCAGAGCCGAATAGTGCTCTAACCAGCGGCAGATATTTATCCACAAGCTGAAAGTAGCTCTCCGCGCAATGATTGTATTTGATTTCGACGATTGTGACAATACCTCTCCTGGGCTGGATAAGGAGTCCATCAGGCTGAGCGTAATTAACAACTTTGGGCCTGTCACGGACAGAATATCGAAACCACGGTCCGGGGACGTATTCAAAGCCGAAGATTTCCGAGAAGTATTTTTGGACTTTCGCTTCATACTTAAGTCCGACTCCTTTCCGACCTCGTCGCCTACGCTTTTTGACGAAGGGCGGGACTCCATGCATGAGTTCAACACTTGTAATTCCTTCAATCCGTTGCAATCGGGACATGAATTACTCGTTTAATGGTCTCACGTGCTTCGTGCAACGTACCAGCGTCGACGGTTCGGAGTACTCGCTCCGACGTCTCTTCAAGAATCGGACCTAAGCCCGGCTTTGGGTGGAATCCTAGGTGCTTCGCAGTCCGATCTGCGACCTCCAAAGCACCTTGTAGATCAACCTCATCGTCATCGTCTAAATAGTCGTCAACTTTGCCAAGGGCCTTTAAGGTGACCTTCAGTTGTTTCTCGATAAGTTGCTTCGAGAGCTCTCCGTTGTGTTCTTGTCGGCGACGAGTATATTCTTCTTTGAACACGTCGCTGGTCATGACGATAGAAATCCAACTCCGTGATCTGTTCATCACAGCACAAAGCGGATTCAGATTCTTCCACCCTGGATTTATAAGCAACCAGTCGATGATAGCATCGTGCTGGGGCTTCATCTTCATTATTTGAACAGAGTTAGCCACGATCCTTCAGAACCAATCCAACAGTGAACGTAAAGCTCTGACCTGCCGAACCCGTAATTGTCCAAACAGCCCGGAGTACCGCGTCAGGCAAATCCACTAAGCCCGTTGTTATCCGTTCCACTCCGGTTGTTACTTTCTGAGCAAAGGTCGCGATTACAAAATACTTCCCACTAAGCACGTCCAGAGCTTCGATTGTAACATCCAACGTTGGCGCGGTTCCTGCTGATGCCGTGACGTCCAAATATGCCACGCCAGGCCCGTCCGAGGGAATCTCCGGTGTGTCCGCAGAGTTCCCTGTTGCCGTTTCCGCTGCACTTGCATGCAGAGTGATACTTCTAACTTGTGCCGTCATCTTCCACCGCCTCAGGAGTTTCCGCCTCCTCTGGAAGTGTTCCCTGAATCACAGCTTTTACTTTCGCTGCGACGGCGTCGTCTCCATCGTCGACAGTCGCCACTCCTACCTTAACGGCATATTCCTTCAAGCCGTCCCAACCACTACCAAAGTCTCTCACGTTCTTCTCCTCATCTACAGGTTTCGCGGATAGACTTATCCACAATCACATACAGGATAACCCTTTTGCTGCCATGTCGCAATACCTAACGACGTTTAAGCTAGGTTAACCGACCTAATTACTCTAGGTACTTCGGTCAGTTCAGGGATATGAACCGATCGGAGTTCCCATATTTCTTGTCGACTGGCGGGAGTGGGCATAAATGGGGGACATATGACACGGGCTTGGGTGGTCAGGGGTGGGGCTTCTATGCTGCAACGCAACGCGCTACTCAGCGACAAGATGCTAGCGCAAGCGCCTAGGTATGCGGCTGGCTTGACATTTAAAAGCCTTTTCCTCATACTGGTTGGCAAGGTTTGGCTAGCGGCCAAGCAGGGCAACCGAAAGTCCGGAAGTTTCGGTTTGGTGGTGAAGCGGCGTTATCTCACATTCTTTCAACAACTAGGAGAATTGTAATGGCGAAGGCCAAACAACGGTTTTCGTGGCTCCGAAATGCCACGGCGAGACTAGCAACGAAAATTGACAGTCTCACGAAGCAGGAAATTGTGATCGATGGCAATGAGTTACCAGAGGTAATTCAAGAAGAGATTTTCGTGTACGGTCTGTCTAAGATCGTCGACGACCGTCTCAGCCAAGTTCCTGCTGACCTGAAGCTTGCCGAAACTGTGAGACTTTATGAGCAGTTGAAGGCTGGCAATTGGAAGGCTGAAAGGACTGGCGGAATTCACTTGCTACCGCTTGTCATTGAAGCGATCATGGCTGCTAAGGGCTGCAAGGCTGCGGCTGCTCAGGGAGCCTACAGGCTGCTTGACGATGAGCAGCGGATTGTACTCAAGGCGAACCTTGCCGAGAGTATGTCGGCTATCGCTGAAGCCCGGAAGGAAGCTGACGAGGTAGAACTGGACGATCTACTCAGCTAGAAAGGAAGTGAGGCCCAAGGACGGGCCTTTTCTTTTGTCCTTCTATTAGACGAAGCCAACAGTTGACACGACAGTTCTACATGATTTGACCATATTACGCCTCATTTCCCCTTAATTCATACGACTTTTGTTGATAGCCCCCTTCAAACCTACCTTGTCTTGTTTTTTTTTTTCTTTTTTTATAATAGTCCCTATGTCAGTATGGGGGTCAGTCAAACTCCACAGCAATAAGGGGAAATGAAGAACAATGGAGGGGGAACTTGCATTGTCCCCCGCGATGTGGTATCGTGTGACCATATCTAGACAAGGACTAAGGGACATGCCAAGAAGCAAAGATCCACGCAACTACGGACCATTCTATGAGAAGCTTGCCGAAGCAATGGACAAGGGCAAGAGAGAGATCAAGCTAACAATGAGTGGTCGGGTAGCAATCTATCACAGGAATAACTTCTATGCGTATATAGATGCGTGGAAGTGTAAGGCAAAGAGCATACCTGGAGACAAAACCATACCAGCCGAGGACAAGCCACGCTTGCTTGAGCAGGCTATTAGGATTGAGGACACGTTGAGAAGATATTTGATTGTGATTGATCCCGAACCTAATCCAGAGTTGCCTGAAGTAGAATTGAGGTTTATCCTGCGAGGTATGGATGAAAGACAAAGAGACGGCATCGAACAGCTCGACGCGATGCTCAAGGACATGGCGGGAGATGACAAGTATTTGTCTGCGGATGAACTGAGTGAACGTCTAAACCCATCAGCGTTCAAGGCAATAGACACAAATAAGATGAGAGACCAAGATAGTCCAGTCGCTCATTTGTTTAGTGGTATTAAACTAACAGCCGATGAGGACATGACGCCTGAGCTAGCAGACAAGATACTATCCACAGATCCAGTTGATCGCACAGATTTGACTGACCTAATTACTGAGAATAATCAGGCCGAACCATCCACTCCAAACTACCAAGAGCTAGCACTCAAGGCAGCCGATAAACTACGCGATAAGGAGCGCGAATAACAATCTAAAATGAGTTCTTGACCTGTCCGCCGCTTAGGCGTAAATTAAGATTACGGGCCGAATTGCCCGGATAATGTAACCAACTGGAGAAAGAAATGGCACGAAACAATCCATATGCCCTGTCCGTAGACCTCAATGCCGAAGCAATGACAGTCGACGTGACAGTGAAGGAACGCGAGACCGACGAAGTCATCGACGAGCATTCCTTCGCAGCGGCAGACATTCATGCCGATCTCAAGCAACTCACAGCGCTGTATGGGCTGAGCAAGTTGCTGCAGGATCGCTCAAGCGATGTCAAAACCGGGCCTGAGAAGCTATCAGCAATGAAAGGGGTAGCTGAGCAACTGTCGTCAGGGCAGTGGCAGAAAGAGCGCAAGGTCGGCGCACCAACAGTGTCCGCCGAAGTG
>Ga0209976_10001026_pt1 | contig 16867 bp, 15 predicted proteins | sample SumtaG_FD_182806 | JGI IMG/M metagenome (GOLD analysis project Ga0209976, IMG submission 182806) | Deep subsurface microbial communities from Indian Ocean to uncover new lineages of life (NeLLi) - Sumatra_00157 metaG (SPAdes) (version 2) | ecosystem: Environmental > Aquatic > Marine > Oceanic >...
GGAATATCTTCCTCACGCCCAAGGCGAGGATGTAGTCAACGGCAAGCATGATGCCCACCCGATCAGTGAACTTCCTGATCCCATTTATCAGAAGTTGGCTGATATGGCCGAACGGATGGAAGATCGATACAGAGACATGCAGGAGGTTGAATTCACTGTGCAGTCTGGGTGTCTGTCGTTGTTGCAAAGTCGCACGGGTAAACGAGAGAACACTGCGGCCATAGTGATCGCCAGGGATTTAGTGAGTGACGGTGTGCTTGATATTGCGGATTTGGATCTCGTGATAGGGGCACAGAACATCATGGATGCCGTATCGACTCGCATCGCGCCGGATTTTCAGGTGGTGCCAAACTACTGCGGCATTGCGGCGTGCAGCGGAGTAGTGAGAGGCACGGCAGTGCTGTCATCCGAAGAGGCTATTGCGATAGGTGGCGGCGAAGACGTGATCCTTGTGCGCCCCATGACGGAGACTACTGACTTCTCTGGGATGGTTGCCGCGAAAGGTGTTCTTACCGAGAAGGGGGGCCTGACGTGTCATGCGTCGGTTGTCGGTCGGTCTTTGAATAAGCCCTGTGTAGTTGGCGTAGGCCCGATGGATATCAAGGCAGGCCAGATCGTTACACTGGACGGATCCACCGGCCGCGTATGGGTAGACGTTGAAGTGCCTACGGTTGTGGATTCACATGCCAAGCAGTTGGCCGATCATTTGATGTGGCAGATTTTTACACATCACGGGATTGTGGAGCGGGTGATGTTCGATCCGAAAAAAGGGATGGAGCAATGGCCCCTCACTGATGAGGTTGTGGTCGAGACCAAGATGATTGATGACCTTCATGTGTCAGAGATAGAAGGGGCCATGAATGATCTAGCCTTTCAATTAGCGGATCGAGTGGCCGGTGGTTTCTTCAAGAAGATCACGCTCGACTTATCTTCTGGGCCGCCTAAAATATCAGAGGATGAGGCATTGTGGGATGCACTCGGAACATCCCCGCCACAAGCAGGAATTTTGAAAGCCGAAGCTCTGAAAGCTAACGCTTGGGCGAATGTAAAGGGTAATGTGGTGGTACTCGGAAAGTACAGTGAGGTTGTGTCTGGATTTGGATTTGATTATGTGGTTGAGACAGATAGCATGAATGATGTTTTGTCGGCCACGGGATCAATCACGATGACCGAGGGTTTTACGAATTCTTTTTCAGAAGACAATCTGAAGAAGTTCAAAAAGTTCCTGGCTAAAACAGACGTGAGCTTGCATCACCCCGATCTCAGCTACCCACGGACCTACGCCTTGTTTGACATTCTCGGGACGAAACAGTAATTTAGCGGCGGCGCACGACTATGAGCATGAACCTTGCGAATAAAAGAAATCTGTCCGAAGTGCGGGGGCTTTGCCTACTTGGAGATCGAGTTGGACCCGGAAGGCGGCCGGGAAGTCCATATTCGGTGTTCATGTGGCTATCGGGAGGCAATCTACTCCGAGACTCGGGGATATATACGTCGGCCCAAACGCATGATGAAATCGCGGCCGTTACCCCCGAATTCACAACTATCAAAATGCCTTGGAGAACTAGCCAGGGTACACCCAGATACAATATACACACGGACGGTGGCCAAGATGATGGGAGTGACCCCGGCGAACGCGGCGAGCTATTTGACTGTGTTGAAGCTGAAAGGCTTCGTGGATTGTGTAGAGGATCGCAAGGGATTGGAGGGCGGCTCTCGATGGGCCTTGACCGTTCATGCGTTGAAAGTGTTGCAAATATTTGGAGAATGACATGCTAGTATTGACCCTGTATCCCGGTGGCGATGACACCTTTCGTATTGGCGACACCCAGGTGAAGCTGATGGACATAACCCACGAAAAGCGATTCAAGCTCCGCGTGATCGGCGTGGCAATGGATAGTGACTACTGGATCACCGACAAGAACGCCACGCAGATTGCACCGAACGTCAAGGTGTCGGCGGGGCACAAGGCAAGCCCAGGTAGCGTCAAGGTTGCTATCGACGCGCCCCTGAATATCCGAATCGACCGAGAGAAGGTCTATCAGGATAAGAAGCGTGCATCTAGCAAAAAATGAAATTCTGCTCACGCACGAAGCAATTGATCTAGCTTTTAGAAACGGGCTGGATGCTTCGGAGCATGAGTATGGTTTGTACGGGGCGCTCTTGGACATGGTGTACCTGAGTGCCCCGATCACGCATCCTAACGGGAATCGAAGATACGAGAACTGGATCTTCAGATTAGTAAACAGTGTGGTGGTGTCAGTTCATTTCATCAAGTGTGAAACTTGCGAGGATAAACGAAGAGTACAAGTAGAAACAGAGTGTCCAAAGTGTCATGGTGCCGTAGGCCAAGCATGCAATGAATGTCATGGGTCCGGTAACATTGACACTTCGATACCCTGTGATTCATGTTGTTAAATCAAGGAGGCTTTCATGCTGAAGTTATATAGACGTTTTCGTATGTGGTTACGTGTCCGGTCGTTCAATGGTTACGTAGGGCGATTCTACGCACCCGATGAACCTGGGATGGGTGTGTTCAACGAGCGCATCTATGCGGGCGCGTTTGAGAATGCAAAACCGATGATGGTGCGTGTGTGCTTGGCCGGTGAGTTGCGGGACAAGTACGAACACGATCTCTCTATCGACTGGTCAGACTTTTCACCACCCCCTCCAGAAGTGCGTGAGTTGCTGGAGGAAGTCCGTATGCACATGAGAATGCAGCATCCGGTGTACGTCGGGTGTTATGGCGGCACAGGCCGCACAGGGACGTTCCTGGCCCTGCTCGCGAAGATGGATGGGATAGAAAGCCCGATTGCTTACGTCCGTAACGAGTACCGAAAGCAAGCCGTCGAGACTCGGCCGCAGGAGCGTTTCGTCAAAGAATACGAAGTGTAAGGATCATGGCCTTCGGGAATCCCCAGGTCGGCTACATAAAGTCAGTCTTAGACGATAAGTTGGTTGGCCTGGGGATCGTGTCGTATGAAATCGAATACGACATAGCGCATAAGAAGTACAGAATCATGTACTGGTTGAAGACTGGCGTGGCTTATGAGCTAGGTGTAACTAAAGAGTCGATAGAAGACTACGGTCCTGATGTTGTCGTTGACTTGATCAAGGAGGATATCAAGCTGAATTCGTCTGGGCTACTCAACCCAAAGCAATCGGAGGCGTTTCTTCACAAGCTGATAAACACGCCATCATTGTTGGGAAGCATGGCACTCAAGAAAACGGCTGAGATGAACCCTGTTGTAACTTTTAAGCCGGGAGAACTGATTGCACCTTGGAAGGAAAAGAAAGAGAAGATCGAGTGGATCACGAATCAACTGACAGCACAGGATCTCAAGTTCATCAATCACAGCGTAGACATGGCAACCGGCCCAGACAAAACGGTAATCACGTCGGCGGCCCTGATGAAAGCGGCCGAAGACTTTAAGGAAAATAGTGTTTATATTGAGGGGTTAGGTAAGGTGCCAGCTTTTGATGATGATGATTTACTGAGCCAGTTGTTTGGGAAGGAACCTAATATAGTCAAGGATGCTTACAATGTGACTGGGGTCACAGAAAAAGAGCCACCACCTAAGCTACAATCTAAGGCTATCACGGAGGCTCCAAAGATGGCGACAAGCCAAGTAGACACGATGCGGTATCAGACCACGCAGCGCCCTGGCATGATGATGCGGGATATGAGTGCGAACAACTGCGTGTTCATGGGATCCATCGTATCCGAGTTCAAGAGCAACAACGGGAGCGTGAATCCCGAGACCGATGCGCTACACTTCTACATGCTGAATCATGCTGTTGCCGAAGTTGGTCGCAGGGTACACCCCGATGAGCCGCTACGTGATTATTCTTGGGTCTTCAAGAAATACCATGACGTGCTGCGTACTGCGGGCTTGCGTTTGGTGTACTACCTGTTTCTTATCTGCACCAGAGAGGCTCGTCATGTTCGCAATTCATCCAATGAGTCGTTTTTGAATCATCTTCACTCGGTATTCCCAAGGTCTGTTGATTACGTTCGTGCATTACCGGGTGGTAGTAGTTCGGCTGCACAGAAGTTTATGACAGATCCACCGAACACACTGATTGGTGAGTACACGGCTTGCTTGGTGACGATCTTCAACGAAGGTTACTGGTCGGGTAGTTTCGGCGGCAAGAAATGGGGCAAGGTAGTGCAGGCATTGCACGACTATGTGCATGGTACGTTGAGCATGGAATTGTTGCTGGACATGGGGTTTGCCTTGGCACACAACGGTGGACCCATCTTCAACAAACAGGTTTTGTACAATCACCAAGACACCAATGAGTTGCTGAAGATTCTCGACGTGCAACGTGCTGGCATGATTCCCCAAATGATTTGCTCGGGGCAGTCAACGAAGATCACTACTGAACATCAAGACACATGGAAAGGATTGCACGCAATACTTGGTTCCTGCATGGAAGGTGAGGTTAACTGGGATTGGGTCAACGAGTGTGGGGCCGTTAGTAAGGGGCACACTGTCAAGGTGAAGGCCACCACTAAGTATGGGCCTGTGATGAAGAAGAAAAATCTATTCAAAAAGGCGGCGACGAAAGCAACACCCAAAGGTCCGCATTACACTCAGGCAGAGGGTGCGCCATTAGGTGCTTTCTTTGTGATGCCCGGTCTGGTCGTAAACAAGGTCAAGAAGGAGCGCAAGAAGTGAAGACACAGCAACCAATGACTAGGTGCTACCACGATCACCCCGCACTGGATATACCCGTGCGGGGATCAAAGAAGGTGGTGCAAGTGTATGGCGGCAGTTGCATCAATCCAATTGTCACGGATGCCGACATATACGTGGGCCTGGACACCGGCATGGAGAAGCACGAGAACAGATTTCCGTGGGTCACAGGCGAAGCGTTTCTTTTCGATATCCCGAACATGGGTGTACCCAAGGATGACCATGCCTTCGATGATATGATCTACTGGTTAGGCCAACAGATCATTTGTGAGGCGGCCAAGATTCACGTCGGTTGTATTGGCGGGCACGGTCGCACGGGTATGGTGCTTGCCGCATTGGTGCGTACTGTCGGCGGCATCGAGGATGCAACGGCGTATGTGCGTGAGCATTACTGCGAGAAAGCAGTGGAGACGGATACACAGATTGGTTACCTTTATAATCAGTTTGATATCGAGCCGGTTGCTCCGCGCTATTCGACGCAGGATCTCAGAACTATGTCGCAGAAGCAGAGTCGCACCAACACGATGTTGCACGATAACGTGATCGACGTTCAAGATTGGTTGAAATACTGATGCCTAAGTTCACAACAAAAAGCCCGTATAACGTCTTGCTGGATTTGGGCATCGGGACTGGTGCCGTGGATGTTTTGACCAGCAAGGGTATCGAGGTTGCATTCTCTGCGGGCAAGATGAGTTTTGTCAGTAAGGAGGGTCATCTACTCTCATTCGTTACTGTTTCCTCTGAGATTCTGATACCTTTGTTGAAGGGGGGTAAGATTGCCCCGGTTAACAAGCAGAATTTAGGCGTGAGTGTGGCCAACGCAATCAAGCAGGCCCATCTAGTTGACGATCTCAACAAGAAGTCCACAGCTAACGTAACAGCAAACGTGTTTGACGAGAACATAAATGTAGCCGCGCATGCAGTGGCACAAGGTATAGCTGGTGATTGCTCTGGTTTGGTTACGTCCTTCTTGGATGATCATGAGAAGAAGGCGCAGGAAAACTGTGGGGATGGTTGGTTGTCTTTCATTGATGAAGACGAAGAGGAAGACGATGAGCCGGTTGAAGAGGTAGATTCAGATTGCTTTACAGTAATAAAAGAAATGATAGTGCCCTATGACGATGGGGTTGAGAAGGTTGACTTGGGGAAGGCCCATCTCATGTACCAGTCGGTGAAAGGCACGGATAAGAGTAGCGTGTACCATGTCGTTGCGATAGGATCAGCCTTCAACGTCGCGGCCAGATTACAAAACAAAGTTCTGTCGATACGAGTGGATTGGGATCTGAGCAAGGATGATTCCCACATGGATCAGATTACCGAGATAAGTAAGATTGGATTTGATGCGGGCACCGGATCAAAGTCTACCCACATGAGCATGCACCTAGCCTGTGACACGCATGATACTGCCACGAAGGCTCTTGGAGCAGTTGTGGTCGCTTTGGCCAATGTGACCGGGGCAGGATTCAAGACACCAGCACCAGTGTTCAAGCAGTTAATGTCTGCGGCTATATGACAAAAAAACTAATCATCTGGTCGGGGGCGAAAACTTCCCTTCAGTACAAGTATGTGGCACCCACCGTGAAAGCGGCGCGAGTGCCACATTACGTTACGTACTACAAGGAACCCGTCGAGTGGAACGACGGATCGATAAACTACCACATCCCTGACGTACCCAAAGGAAGTGTGTGCTTGGCTATGGGATCCAAGTGCGTCGAGTCGTTGAAAGCGACGGGGTTAATACCTAAGAATTTAGGGATCGGGAAACTCAGAGAAACGGTGTGGACTGCTCCGCAGGGCGGATCGTTTTTGGTCTCCTACGATCCAGCCATCATCGAGATGGACTATGCACGCAAGCCTGAGATTGAGTGGGATATCAATCTAGGCGTGCGCTTGCTGAAGACCGGCCAGCTTGAACCCGAGCTAGGTAAGTATGGCTACGTCGATAATTTCGCTTTCCTGATCAAATACTGCATGAAGCAGTATGCCAAAACTGGCAAGCCGGTAAAGCTGTCCTGTGACACAGAGACGGTGGGCCTGGATCCGTTGGGGGCCGACGTGCATCTGGTCTCCTTGGGATTCAGTGCAAAGAAGGGCTATGGGCATGTACTCTATTTTGGGAACGCAGGGGAGTACCCAAAGAAGGGTACGAAGCTGTGGAACCAACTTGAATGGTTGCTCACGAATCCTGCGGTAAAGATACGCGGTGCGAACTTCAAGTTTGATTGGCACTGGATACTTCGTCATCTGGATATCGCTTGTACGAATTGGTCGTTTGATACGCTTCTCGCTGGCTCGCTGTTGGATGAGAACCGCATCAATTCCCTGAACATGCACACGAAGATACTCGTGCCCGAACTTGGTGGGTACGATGATTCGTTCAATAAGACCTATGACAAGTCGAAGATGCATGAAGTCCCGAAGGATAAAATGCTGCCTTACGCGGCCGGGGACTTGGATGCGGATCTGCGGGTCGCTCAGAAGCTAGAACGGATGCTTCTTAGGGATAAGAAGCTCACCCGTTTCTATGCCCACATACTACATCCGTCTGCTCAAGCGTTTGCGGTAATTGAATATCGCGGCATGCATGTTGATGTAGAGAAGTACGAGATACTTAGAAAGGATGTACAGACTGAGATCGATGAGAATCACAAAATTGCCCTGGCTCTGATTCCGGCGCAGATACAGAACAAGTATATCGACAACCTATCCCTGACACGGGATGTGATTCTGCAAGAGTACCTATTCTCACCACGGGGCTTGAACTTGAAGCCCAAGATGATGACCCCGAAGGGTAATAAGCCGAGTACGTCCAAAGCACACTTGCAAATGTTTTTGGATCACCCGGAAGCGGGCACGTTTCTTACGGCACTGTTTGAGTGGAAGTCTGCCAAGAAGACGATGACCACCTACATCGTGGGGTTTTTGAAACACCTTCGGACAGACGGAAGGTTTCACCCCACCTACATGCTGCATCGCGGCGATTACGACGGTGGAGAAGGCGGGACGGTTACCGGCCGTAGCTCGGCAAAAGATCCAGCCTACCAAACGATACCCAAGCATACGAAGTGGGCGAAAAGGCTTCGCGAGGTATACGTTGCGCCACCAGGGTACGTAGTTCTGAACGCTGACTTCCAGCAGGGTGAGTTACGCATCGCGGCGTGCATTGCTAACGAGCCGACCATGATTGCGGCGTATAAGCAAGGGATCGATTTACATCTCCTGACCGGGCTGGCGTTGTGGAATATTCAGAACCCAAAGCAACAGTACACCCTGAAGCAAGCTACTAAGTTGAAGGCGGCTGGAGATGAGACCATAAAAATGGTTCGTCAGGGGGGGAAGGCAGGGAACTTCGGTCTGCTTTACGGAATGCAAGCGGCAGGATTCAAAGCCTATGCGTACCTCACGTATGGCGTTGAGCTAACAATGGAACAATCCGAAGCATTCCGAGACGCCTTCTTTGCGAGATACCCACGACTGACCGACTGGCATGAAGATTCGGCCAAGTACGCACACAGGTATGGTCAGGTGAGATCGCCGCTAGGCCGCATCCGACACCTACCGTTGATTCATTCAAAAGATTGGCAGATTAGAAGTCAGGCCGAGAGGCAAGCAATCAATTCACCCGTGCAAAGCGCCCTATCTGATCTTGGCCAGTTGGCAGCCGCCGAATTGCATCGCTTGTATCCTGAGTTGTGGTGCTTCGGGTTCACGCACGATGCGTTGTCGTTTTACATTCCAGAAGATGAGGTTCAGATTTGGGCCAAGCGGATTAAGAAGGTCATGGAGAACCTGCCACTGAAAAAGGTTAGGTGGGCACCCCAGTTGGATTTCCCTGTGGATATCGAGGTTGGGCCTGATTTGGGGCACATGACGGAGCTAGATATGGCGGCATAGCGTCCAGTCGTGTGGACAAAAGGTGTTCACCCACCGAAAAGGTGTTATATTCCCTTCGATTGCGTGCGAAAATCAGGAAGGGGTCTATGGCTAAAGTCAACAAGATCAGCGGGCCTCGCCCAGACGAGGTAGTTGGTGATACGGTTGGGAAGGCGTTAGGGCTACAGTCATCTGTGACCTTGATGCAAGGCCCGAAGGTCAACAAGCAAGAAAAAGAGATCCTGCAAGGGTCCATTGCGCGGGAGAAGGAAGACCTTTTTCCAGCGATCCTCTTCGATCCCACTCGCACGCCTCAAACGGTTCTCGTAGAACCACCCTTCAATCTTCATGCGCTGGAGCATCTGGCGCAGTTGAATAACTCATTGCTGTCTTGTGTGGCAGCCTATGAAGTAAATATCGACGGCACGGGATGGGTAATCGAGAGAGACACCCCGGCCGATGTTAAGAAGAGTCCGAAAAAGGATGAGGCAGTTGATGGGACCACGGAGTTTTTCAAAGAAGTGTGGCCCGGTCAGAGTTTCACCATTGTCAGGCGCATGCTTCGCAGAGATGCAGAGATCACCGGCAATGCGTACATGGAGATTATTCGTAACGCAGTCGGAGATATCGTCTATGTTCGTCGCCTAGATCCCAAGTCGATTCGTCTGGTGCATCTGGATGATCCAGTTCCAGTTACCAAACGAGTTCGCCGCTTTGGTAAGTGGGTCGATATCACTATGCACATGCGGGAGCGCCGCTTTGCCCAAGCGAGCGCCAATAAGATTCCGTTCTCCACCACGCAAGCCGATGCTGATACGGGAGCAAAGGGATCACATCCAAGTAACAATGTGGTCTACTTCAAGGAGTTCGCGGCCAGCAGAGACGTAAATAAGTGGACAGGCGAGTGGTCCGAAGTCGGCAAGACGTTCCCGGCTGATCAGAGAGGCACGGAGCTTATCCACTTGACGATCAATGAAGACGTGCATACTGCTTATGGCGTGCCACGTTGGATCAACCAGACCCCCTCCGTCATCGGCTCGCGCAAGGCCGAGGAACTGAATCTCGATTTCTTCAATTCTGGTGGTATCCCACCCATCATGATCGTGATTGAAGGCGGCGAGCTTACGACCAATGTTCGGGAGCAGTTGCAGCAATATTTCTGGAACCCCCATGCAAGCAAGCACAACGGTGCGATTATCGAGGCGCATCAAACGGGCGGCGCTTTGGACGGCACCAATAACGTGCGCGTCAAGGTGGAACGCTTCGGTGCCGAGAAGCAACAGGATTCCATGTTTGAGAAGTACGATGAGAAGAGTGAGCAGCGCATTCGATCCAGCTTCAGACTGCCACCCATCTTCGTCGGCCGCACAGATGACTACTCGTTTGCTACTGCGTTCGCATCGTATGTGGTAGGCGAGGTTCAAGTTTTCCAACCGGAACGCTCTGAGTTCGATGACATTATCAATGGCACGATCATACGTGAATTCAATGAGGCTATGCTGAAACCAGAGGAACCTCAGATGAAAATGCGTTCACTTCCGTTGTCTACGGTGGACGTGCAGACTCAGGTACGTGCGCTGAATATTGGTAAGGGCACGGCCGACGATAAGAGCTTCATCGAGAATCTGAATGAAAAGGCTGGACTCAGCCTGAAGCTCGGTAAGCCCAAGGCCCCAGTGAATATTACGGCACCCGGATCAGGCAACCCCGATGACCCGTTGAACGGGCAGGATCCCATGCCTGGACGCGGCAAGCAGTCTCCAGACGGTGAGGATGGTGAGGGTGATACGCCAAACAGGCCACCACGCACGGGCCAGCCTGCGGCGAAAGTTCAGAAGGTGGATCCTATCGAGTTGATACAATTGGCTGAAGAGTGGACTGTGGCCACGACCACAGCAGGAACAACCGCACAGAATATGTTGTTGCTCCGTGATCGTGTGGTTACGCTGAGTGATTCTGATCGTCAGTTGTTCGATGCCTACGTGGCGCGTAACTTGTTTGGTGACAACACGTTTCTTCCAGAGGATTCAGCAGAGCTTTTGAGCGCGGCAGGTAACATCGCGACGAAGGGCAATGGCGCGACTGCGTAACGATCCACCCCGGCCACAGGCATTCCTTGATCTTGAGAATGGTCTGACCGACTCCCTGCTTTCCGAATGGGAACCAGTTGGTGATGCGTTGTATGACGATATCATCGAACAGGTGGAAGCCAAGAAGTTCAACGACGCTCTTGATGTAGTCGAGAACATTGACTACGGACCTACTGCCGATAGAAAGGCGGAAGCACTGGTGCTGTTTGGTCTCGCGGCCATGCTGTTCGGCGCAAAGAGGGCGAAGAACACCCGAGCGCCCACGTCGTTTGAAGTGGAAGGCGATCAGCCTGTGCAGATTGAACAATCCAGAGTGATCGCGAATGCTACGTTGAAAGGCGCGTTCAATGATCTTCAACAGGCCAGAGCGGGCCGTATGATCAACCAACAGCAGGCCGAGCCTGGATCCAAATTGCGGCCCGAAAGCGTGGCACCGGCAAGACCAGCAAAGGCACAGCAGTTCGGCCCCCAGTTCAAAAAGTTCATGCGTGTGGGCCAACAGGACTTGATTCGACTAACTGCCAGCCTGCACATATCACGCTTGGCTCAGTACGGTTTCCTGGCCGAAGCGAACAGCATCAACATCGCGTTCTATGAGATTGATGAGGTTCTGGATAGTCGTACCTGCCCCGTTTGTCGCGAGATGGATGGCAAGGTGTTCCCCGTGAATAGCGCACACAGCCGTTTGATCTTTGACTTGTCACAGGGTAGTGACAACGAAGAATCGTTGAAAGCCACGTCTCCGTGGCCTCGCCAGGATAAGGCCAGCGTTGCCAGTTTGAAGAGAATGGGTACTGGTGATCTTATCCAGAAAGGGTTGGACACACCCCCGTTTCATCCCCTGTGCCGGGGCATTTTGAAGCGGACCAACAAGACCATAGACGCACCCACACAGCGGCTTCCAAGCCTGGGATCCACTGGAAACTTCCTCTCTGCCCTTCTTGCGGCTGGATTGTTCTCGGCCATCCTCCCAAACAAGCCAGATGATGATACCGATATAACTGAATGAACCTGTTGCTGTTTAGAACCGTAATCAGGTAGAGTGTCCACATGAATGGACACTTGCAATTAAGAGCGGAAAAGGTTTATAGGTTTACCACACATGACGGTCACGAGAACGAAAGACGATCTGACCGTAGGAGACCTTGAAACAACGGGAGGCAAGTTACTGCCAGAACAGGGGCCGAAGCGACGAAGATGCCCCGCAGGGTTCAAGCTCAATAGGCGCACTGGAATTTGTGAACCCAAGAGCAGCAAGACCATGAAAGTCCTGAACGATGATTGGGTCGAGTCCAATGAAAGGATTCAAAAGAGCGTCCGCATCACGAAGGTTGATGAGGATCAGCGTCTAGTATTCGGTGAAGTCTATGCCCCGAACGTGCCTGACACGCAAGGGGATTTTATGACCACTGAAGAAATTCAGAAGATGGCCCACAACTTTATGCGGGCACGTCGCCAGGAGAAGGTAGACGAGCAGCACAACAATGAAGAGGCAGGCCACATCATCGTAGAGTCGTTCATCGTCCGAGCAGGAGACCCAGATTTTCCGATTCCGGGTGCCTGGGTTGCTGGAGCGCACATTCCGAGTGACGATGTGTGGCTAAAGGTGGTAAAAGGAGAAATCAACGGATTCAGCATGGAAGCAATCGTCACCAAGATAACCCGGCAAGTGGTCATCGAATTGGATGAGGAAATCGTTGTACAAACGGCCCCCGGTGGAGAAAACGAGCATACGCATCAAGCTACTTTGAATTTCGATAGCGACGGCAATTTCCTTGGCGGCGCGACGAACGTAGTTGATGCCCACTGGCATCCAGTTGAACAGAACACAGTTACGGGACCAGAAGTAAACGTCAACGCGGAACCAAGCAACGGACATAGGCATCGCTACTCCTTCATGGAGTTCCTGCATATAGTCTCGGACGTTGGTGACACAGTGACAGATCGGGTAGTGGAACAAGACGTACCGGGGTAATAAGGAATGGCTGGAAAGAAGATTCGTATCAAGGTGCCCATGACGGAGATGATCAACGCCGAAGCGCAATGGGTATCTCTTGTGGACAAACCAGCGAGTCGTTTGCCGTTCCGAATCACCAAAGATGAAGATGGTGCGTGTGTCGAAGTTGAAAGGCTGGATCGCGTTATCAACTTAAAGGGTGTGACCACAGCGAGCAATGCGATCACTATCGGGCAAATCAATACGTCGGACCCGTGGAGCTTTAGCGAGGCAGATGGCAACAAGCTACTTGGAGCAGGGGAAGACAAGTTCACAAAGTTCGCGTCGGTGCATATCGGAGTAAGCAAAGATGCAGGTAACAAGCAACGATTCAGTTTTCCAGTTGCAAAGCTGGTTGGTACTCGGATCGTGGTGTTCAGATCAGGTGTCATGGCCGCACGCGCACGAGCAGCGCAAACTGGAGATGCGAAAATCTCCGAAGCGGCGCGGAGACTCCTAGATATCATGGACAAGAAAACCCAGAAGCAAGACGATACGGGAGAATCAACGATGAAACTGAATCTCAACTTGAAGGATATGTTTCGTGCCAAGAAGCAGTCCGATGAGGTAGGCATCGCGGCCATCATCATCCGTAAGGGTGACATGGAAGCTCTGCTCCCTCAGTTCAAAGAAGGCGGGTACGAAGTCTCCGACTTGCTGGAAACCGAAGACGGCCATGTGGTTGTCAAGCAAGCCGAGTTCGATGGCGAGGATGTGACCGCATTCAAAGTCAACGATAATATCGGCGTGCTGGTTACCGGCGTGACGAAGCAGTTCAACCCGTTCCTCGATTCCATGAGCTTCGCAGAGACGATGGCTACGGCCGGGTTCCTGCCAAGCCTTCGCAACGCGACGGAAGCCGTGCAGGACACCGTGATTACAGTCCTGCGTTCGTCCGATGACAGAGACACCGCACGGAAAAGCATCGCCACGGTGATGAAAGACTTCTCTGCGTTCGTCGGCGCGATGACCGAGAGCCTGCCCGAAGTGGCGTTCAAGATGGACGAACTGGGCCAGCTTTCAGTCACCAAGGCCAAGAAGCAGGCACCGGCTGGTGGTTGCGGCGCAGGCAAGGTGTGGGACGCGGGCCTGGGCGCGTGTGTCGCCAAAGACGAGAAGACGGCCAAGGCAGAGGGCGAGGATGGCCCCACCGAGACCGTGGAGGGCGACGAGGCCACCGAGGAAGATAACACCGAGATCACGGCCAAGGCTGATGAAGACGGCAAGACTTCCGAGGATGCCAGCGACGAGGCCACCGAGGAAGACAACACCGAGGTTACGGCCAAGCTCGATGAAGAGACCGATGAAGGGGAAGTCGAGTACGACTGGGAAGATCCAGCTTACTTGGTGGCCAAGGCCGACGTGGAGCAGTTGGAGAAACTGGGCGTGCGGCCCGAGGGTGTGTCCATCCTCAATCCAATGCCCCCGGTGAAGAAGAAAGAAGCGGCCGCTTCCGAAGAGGAAGGGGATCGCGAGGCGACTGCGAAAGCGGACGCAGAAGACGAGGCGGGCGACGGTGAGGAAAAGGAAGACAAAGACAAAGCCGCCGTCACGTCCAACGAAGACGCGCCAGCAGATGAGGCTCTTGCCAGGATTCTGAAGGCAGTCGAAAACCTTACGGACAAGGTGGATGGAGTAAGCAAGGAGCAGAAGGCTCTCGGCAGCAGGGTTACCGAACTGGATACGCGCACTCAGAAGCAAGACGAGTCGCTAAATGGGACGGTCCTTTCCGGGGGCGAACATCGAGGCGATAACATCGGTCGATACAGTCGTGAGAAGGCTACGAAAGCCGATGACGATCTGTGGGCTGGTTCCGCTCTCGATTCAGTCGTCAACTGAAGGGTCGAAACCCTAACAGTCTCAGAACCAAAGCAAACATCACGGAGAACAAAGCAATGACCAATCGCGAACTGATACGAAAAGCGGATTGGGCCGTTTCGGACTTGGTTTCCACGGGGGGACTTTTGAACCCCGAGCAGTCGAACGCCTTCATTCGCAAGCTGCTTATCCAGCCGACTCTGCTTCGGCAGGTACGAAGCGTAACCATGAATTCGCCCACGATGAAGATCAACAAGATCCAATTCGACCAGCGCATTCTTCGCCCCGGCGTCTCGGCCACCGCACTCTCAGTCGGTGACCGCAGTAAGCCGATCACCGAGCAGGTGGAACTGAACTCGAAAGAGCAGATCGCGGAAGTTCGTCTTCCCTACGATCTCATCGAGGACAACATCGAGCGCGGCAACATCGGTCAGCAGACTTCGGAAGTCACGGGTACTCCGTCCAGCGGCGGCATCAAGGATACGATCATGACTCTGATCGCGGAGCGTGTTGCTCTCGATCTGGAGGAACTGGCTATCCTGGGTGACACCGGATCGGGCGATGCCTTTCTGGCACAGTTGGACGGCTACCTCATCCAGTCGAACGCCAACGTGGTGGACAACGCGAGCGCAGGCATCTCCAAGAGCCTGTTCAAAGCGGGCCTCCAGACCATGCCGGATCAGTACCTTCGGAATCCAAGTGCCATGCGTCACTTCCTCTCCACGGATCAGGAAATCTCTTATCGGGATAACCTGGGCAACCGGGAGACTACTCTTGGTGACGCGCAGATCCAGGGCATTGCCCCGGTCTTCGGCATGGGTGTGCCGGTCGAGCGAGTGTCGCTCGTGCCCAACAGTCAGGGACTCTTCACGAATCCCCTGAACCTGATCTGGGGCATTCACCGGAACGTCCACATGGAGTCCGCGAAGGATATCACCGAGCGGGTGATCATCATCGTGGTTACGACCCGCGTCGATTTTCTCGTAGAGGAAGTCGAAGCAGTCGTCCGCTACGACAACATCGGCACCCCGTAAAACGGAGTGTTCGGCGTAAACAGTTGAGGGGGGCCACAAGCCCCCCTTGGCTCATAACAAATAGCGGAGGAATCCACAATGTCACTGAAACTTCAAGATCCAAACACCAACCTACAGGGTGCGATTCGGGAGTTGCAGGGTTATACGAAAAGCGTACTGGCCGGTAATTCGGTCGATACGAAGATCGATCTCGCTGCAATCAGAGCCGAAGACAGCATCTTGTCAGTGTTGGAATTCGATCCGGCCGGTCCCGTTTTTGCGGATCGCACGTCGGAAGCATCCGTCACTGATATCCGTGCGGACGGCACCATCACCCTCGCGTCTGTCGTGGCCGGGGACACCGTAACCATCGGAGGCCAAGTTTTCGAGGCCATCGACGGTGACACCAACGGGGCGAACTCGGGACGTGCCAACACCGGCATTTTCAAGTTCGGCATCGGCGTATCCGATACGGAATCGGGCACCAATCTCCGAGATGCGATCAACGAGTATTTCGGTTTGCAGGCCAACGGCGTAACCGCGACGAGAGTCGCAGGCGTCGTGACTGTCGTTTCCACTTTGGAAGGGGCAGTGGGCAACGCGACCACTCTCGTGGAGAACACCAGCGGCAGCACCATCGTGGTGGACAACGCGACACTCACGGGGGGCACCGATACTGGGGGCATCCAGCTTGACAGCACGGACACTACCGGCCATCAACTGATTGTCGAGTGGTACAACAGGAAGTAAGAAATCGACGCCGCACAGGCGTTCTCATAGCGTCTGTGCGGTATTCGATGGGCGGGGGTCGCGATGACTCCTGCCTTTTGTGTATGAGATAGCGAGGTTGAAATCATGTCGATTCAAGTGAGAATGTGTCACGGGAAAAACTTTCACTACAAGGGAAAGAAGTATTCCCGGTTTGCGGACGATGGGACTACCCCACTCGTCTACAAGGTCAGTCAGAGAATGGCCTATGAGCTTTGCGAGAAGAAGTCCACTCGCGGAGTCCCATTTTTTCAGGTTGTCTTGGAGCCTGTGCCGGAACCCGAGGAAGAGATCGAGGAAGAGATCGAGGAAGAGATCGAACCTCAACTGGTGGATGCGACGGGCGACGAAGACGAAGACGAAGACGAAGACGAAGACGAGGATCTTTTACCGGAGTTGGATGAACCCGAGCCGGTAGTGGTCAAGACGGTCAAGAAGAAGGCCAAGGCCAAGAAGAAGGCCAAGGCCAAGAAGCGGCCGAAACGGGCAACCACCACGGAAGAGTCGGACGATAACACTTCGGAAGAGGTATAACGCACGGCCATGAAACTGGCGACGGTAGGACAGCTAAGAGAGCGTCTCCAAGGCAAGGATAATGCGTTGCTCAAT
>Ga0209976_10001027_pt1 | contig 16860 bp, 9 predicted proteins | sample SumtaG_FD_182806 | JGI IMG/M metagenome (GOLD analysis project Ga0209976, IMG submission 182806) | Deep subsurface microbial communities from Indian Ocean to uncover new lineages of life (NeLLi) - Sumatra_00157 metaG (SPAdes) (version 2) | ecosystem: Environmental > Aquatic > Marine > Oceanic >...
ACGGGCCGTTGGACCCCACGGTGGGGGTGATCCGGGTGGACGACAACAAGGGCCGGACGCGGGCGGTGCTGGTGAACTATACTTGCCACCCGGTGGTGCTGGGGCCGAGGAATATGCGCATCTCGGGGGACTACGTGGGAGTGATGAAGCGCCGGGTGGAGGCCGGCCTGGGGGGCCAGGCCCTGTGCCTGTTCGCCCAGGGGGGTAGCGGGGACATCAACCCCATGCACCAGGGGCGCTCAGAACCGGTGGACTATGACGCCGACTATGCCCTGGTGGTGAAGGTGGGCGAGGTGGTGGCCGGTGAGGTGCTGAACACCCTGGGGCGCATGGAGGGGATGAAGGGAGCATCGGTGCAGCTACGGGCCCGGACCGAGGTGGTTACGGTGGGGCTCCGGTGGGAGCCGGGGAAGACCCTGCAGCTGGGGGTCGCCTCGCTGCTCATCAACGGCGAGATCGGCATCGTGGCCCTACCGGGGGAGGTGTTCCATACGCTGCAGGTGGATCTGAAGGAGAAGGCGGCCCTGCCCCACGTGTACCTGTTCGGTTACGCCGACATGGCCCGTCAGGACTGGCCGGGCTATCTGCCGGACGTGGCCTCAGCGGCCCGGGGCGGGTATGGGGCCAGCGATTCGGGTGTCGCCGAGTTGGGGACGGGCGAACGGCTGATAAGCGTAGGGCTGGTGCAGCTGTATACGCTGCGGGAGATGCTTTTCGCCGAGCCGCAACAAGGCCGCCGCCCTTGAGTCGAACCATTCATGCCCTGCCCATCATATTTATCCAGGGAAGGAAACGGCACCGCATAATCCGCCGCTTTTTTCGTGTATTATGATGTCGTAACATGTATCCCGTTATACAGCGGGTAATCGCTGGTAAATGCCAAACCATTCGCAATCGGCAGGCAAACAATAAAAGGAGATAGATCCATGTCTGACAATACTGCAACCCGCCGGGATTTTCTGAAGCTGGCGGCTTTGGGGTTGGCCGGGGCCACCGGTGTGGCGCTGGGTGCCAATCTAACCGGTCGTGCCACGCATAAATCCAAAAGCTACGGCGACACGGCGACTTCACCAGAATCCGCTACCTGGCCCATCAAGTTGGGTGCAGCGAGTTATTCCCTGCGGGCCCTCAGCCGTGCCGAGGCCATTGCGGGAATCAAGGAGATGGGGGTCAAGTATGTCTGTATCAAGTCATTCCATCTGCCCTATGAACTGAGCCCTGAGGAGCTGGCTGCCGGGCGCCGGGAGTTCGAGGAGGCCGGGCTGACGATTGTCGGCGGTGGCGCCATCAGCATCCAGGAAGACAACGACGACGCGGTCCGTGAGTCTTTCGAGTATGCCAGGATGAGTGGCATGCCGCTGATGGTTATCGCTTCGACGCCGGAGATCATGCCACGGGTTGAAAAATTCGTCAAGGAATACGATATCAAGGTGGCGATTCACAACCATGGCCCGGGGGATGAGTACTTCCCGGCACCGAGCGACGCGCTGAAGATAATCAAGGACATGGACCCCCGGGTCGGGGTGTGTGTTGACGTCGGGCACACGACCCGCACCGGCGCCGACGTTGTGGAGGAAATCGCCAAGGCGGGTGACCGGGTCCTGGACGTGCACATGAAGGACCTTAAGGACCTGATGAAAGAGGGAACCGATTGCATCATCGGCCAGGGCGCCATGCCGGTGGTGGAAATCTTCAAGCAGTTGAAGAAGATGAAGTATAGCGGCTACGTGAACCTGGAATACGAGGCAGATATGGAGAGTCCGGTCCCGGGCATGATACAATCCTTTGCCTACATGCGGGGTGTGCTGGAATCCCTGGAACAGGGATAGTATCGGAGCCTTCCGCCAGTTGGTGAGTGGTGACTGGTGAGTTGTGATTTTCATCGCCGATAGCGCAGAGGCATATCAGCCCCCAGCCCCCGCCTATCGAATCCTCTGCCCGTATTGATCGAATACTTCCGTCAGTCCCATCTTTTCCAGGATGGCCTTGAACCGGGGCTCAGCGCGGAGGAAGTCAAATTCCTGATCATACACGAGCCCAATAGTATACCATGGATTTTTTAAGGGATCTTCAGAGGCCTTTTCCAACAGGCTGAGGGCCTCTTCCTTCTCTCCCATGATGGTATAAAACCACGCAGCCCAGTATGGATCCTCCTGTTCCCACCGCTGCAGCTCTCCGGTGGACCTCAGCGAATCACGGACCGCGTATACTTTCTCCCTGTTCCCCAGGGCCCACTCGGCCCGCAGCTGCAACCAGAAATCCTCTGCTTTTTCCGCCTCGGCGGCGGCTTCCGCGTAGCGGCCCTGCTGCATGAGGAGAGCACGTTCGTTCCGCCTGGGCCAGAACATGGAGAAGCCGGGCTGGAGTTCCAAAACGGCCTGGTAGTATTCCTGGGCTTTACTGTACTTGCGGTTGAAGTGATAAATCCAGCCGAATCCATAGAGTGGCAGGGTCGAAAGGGGATCCAGTTCCTGGGCTAGCTCCATCTTGGCCAGGGCCTCGTCCAGCCGGCCGGTGCGGGACAAAAACAGGCCGTATTCGTAGAGGGCATTGACGTTATCGGGGTCCAGCTCCAGCGCCCGCCTGAAAGACGCTTCGGCCCCGGCGAGGTCGAAATACCCAAAAACTTTAAAAATCCCCAGTACCACAATGGCTTGCACCTCGTTGGGATCCAGCGCCAGGGCTTTATCCAGCGCCTGTTTCCCCCGAATGGCGGTATCATAGATAAGAAGGCCCCTCCAGCCTGTCAGTTGAAAGTAGCAATGGGCCAGGGCCGCCCAGGCCCGGGCGAAGGTGGAGTCCAGCGCTACGGCCTGCTCCAGGTATTCAACGGCCTTGGACATGGCTTCTCCAGTTTCCTGACTACGAAGATGCCACCCCTTGAGATACAGGTCATAGGCCTCGGGATTCACCTGCGGGGCGCTAGCCAGGTCTGCTTCCTCCTCCGGCGTCAGCGTTACTTTAATCTCTCGTGCAATCGCCTGGGCCACCTCGCTGTGCAGGGACAGCACGTTGTTGACGCTGCGGGTATAGCTGTCAGTCCACAGGTGCCGCTCTGGGCTGGCCGCCACCAGCTGAACGGTTATCTTCACCTCACCACCCACCAGCAGAACCGATCCTTCCACTACAGCGTCCACTTTCAGTTCCTGTGCTATTTCAGGTATCGGTTTCGGAGCATTACGATAACCCAGCACCGACGTGCGGCCTATCACCCGCAGGGCCCCGAGCTTGCCCAACTCGGAAATGAGCGCGTCGTGCATCCCGTCCACGAAGTAGTCCTGCTCTGGATCGTTCATGAGGTTCTCCAACGGCAGGACGGCGATGGAGGTGATGGGGCCACCGCCCGATGAGGGCTGCCTGAGCAACGCCCAAGCTGCAACGATAATGGCCAGGGCTGCCACGATGCCCAGGGTCCAATTAGTAAGGATGGGCCTGCGTGAAGTTGCCGATACTTGAGTCTTCCCCCTGGTGCGAACGATGCCTTTATCGGTGAGGTCGAAGGCCCAGGCCATCCCGACGGCAATGAAAAAGCCCAGGGCCAGCAGGACGATGATGGTGGTGCCAATCCACTCAGGGATGCGGAGGTAGTCAAAGGCACCGTCAATGATCTGGATAATGATGAAAGACACGCAGGCGTACACCGCGGCCACCCGGAATACCCGGCGATGCCGAAGCTCGGCGAGAAAGGCGGCAAATCTGGAAGGCGATTCGGGCATCACTCCAACCCGTACTGCTCCAGCAGCGCCTTATACCTCGGTTCATCAGGAATACGATAGCTTTCAATTGGATGGACTCTAAACCAGGGGAGAAAACTGTCATGCTCATTACAGGCTCGCTCAATCCACTCGAATGCCTGGTCCTGGTCGCCTTGGACTCTATGAATCAAATAAAAAAATATTGGTGGTACATACTCATCTCTTGACCTCTGCTTCAAACTGTCGAATAGCTCCTCTGTTTTGGCTTTCTTGCCAAATTCATAATAAGCAGTTGCAAGATATGCCACTGCCACTGGAGTTCCACCTGAAAGTTCAACTGCCTTTTCAAACTCTGCAATTGCCTCCTCGATCATTGATTTTTGTAAATAAGCCTTTCCAAGAAATAAGTGTGAAAGGAAGTAGTTGGGATTCATTGTAATCGTCATTCGTGAAACTTCGATCGCCTCGTCGTACCGACCAGCCCAGGAAAATGTAAGTCCTAATTGTGCGTTAATGAAGATTGAAAGCGGATCAAGCTCCTGCGCCCGTTTTGCCTCAGAGATGGCTTCCTCGTAACGCTCGGTTAATGTCAATAAGAAGGAATAATACAAATGAGTAAGGGCGGAGTTCGGGTTCAACTGAAGGGCTTGCTTGAATTCTCTTTCTGCTGCCTTCCAGTTCCAGTCATAATTCATATTGATGATTCCCAATGAAGCGTGGGCTTCGGCAAGGGTTTTGTCTATCTCCAGAGCCTTCTTCGCATATTCTTTTGCTCTGGGGTATGCCTCGTTTGGGGGTACATTTCCCCAATAAGATCTTGCCCAGTAGACCGATGCCAGCCCGGTATAAGCCAGTGCATAGTTTAGATCCTTTTGAAGCGCCTGCTCGAAACATTCGATGGCTTTATCAAACCCTTCTATTGTATGCAATAGCCAATAGTAATTGCCTTTCAAATACAGGTTATAAGCTTCCAAGTCTTCAGTATGACGTTTCACAATCGCTGTTTTCTCTGTCTTCAAAAGCTTGACCTTCAATGCTTCTACTATCGCCAGGGATATTTCATCCTGAATGGCAAATATGTCTTCCAGATCACGATCGTAATTATTAGAAAAAATATGTGTTTGATCGGAAACTTTAACAAGCTGTGCTGTAACTCGCACCCTATTTCCCGCTTTTCGTACACTTCCCTCCAGCACCCATTCAACTGCCAGCTTCTTGCCAATATCAGGGATATCAACATCTTTTCCTTTGAAGAAAAATGATGATGTTCGAGCAATGACCCGTAAATCTTCTATCTGAGAGAGCTTATTTATTATCTCTTCTGACATGCCATCACAGAAATATTCCTGTTCCGGGTCAGCACTCATATTAATAAAGGGCAGCACGGCGATGGACCTTTCCCCCAGTGCCGCTTCCGGGCTAGGCCGCTCCCACCAGCTCCAGACTGCCACTACCACTGCCACTGCCGCTATAACGGCCAGGGTCTTGTTGCCGATGACGATGTGGTGCGGTGCTTTTGTAGCAGTGGGCTCCCGTTTGGGCTTGGCCCGCACCAGGCCCTCCTCGGTGAGGTCGAAGGCCCAGGCCATACCGACGGCGATGAAAAAGCCGAGGGCCAGTAACACGATGATGGTAGTACCAATCCACTCAGGGATGCGGAGGTAGTCAAACGCCCCGTCGATGATCTGGATGATGATGAAAGACACGCAGGCGTACACCGCAGCCACCCGGAACACCCGGCGGTGCTTGAGCTCGGAGATGAAGGTGGCAAGTCTGGGAGCCATATCCCTCACTCCGGGAAGTTCATCCGGCGCAGCAGGTCCTGGAAGCGGGGGTCGTCGCGGAGGGGGTCGAAAAAGAATGATGTGTTGAGAAAAGGCATCCAGCCAACGCGCCTTTCATATCCTTTCTCCAGCCATGCAAACGCCTGATCCTTGTCACCAAGACCTATGTAGATCCAACATCTTGACAATGGCGATACATATCTACCTTTCGCTATTAACTCGCCCAATTTATCTAGCTGGCTGAGAGCTTCATCTTTTTTCCCCAACCTGCCATAGAGGTACCCGAGAATCCCGATCTCATCGTTAACGTCGTCACCCAGAAGTTCCATCGATCTTCTCAGCGGCGCGATGGCTTCTTCATACCTCCCCTGGCCTGCGTAAGAATAAGCAAGAATCCAGTGTCCCCATGGATGGTCGGGGTTTGATTCGATAATATTTCCCACTTTCTGTATGGCTTCGGCGTATTCCCTGGCAAAGCTTAAAATAAAGCCTCCCGCATACATCTGCACGATTATGGATTGCGGGTCCAGTTCCCGGGCTCGTTCGATCTGCGCTATGGCCTCATCATTTCGTCCCATGGCCATTAAGAAATCGGCATACCATGTACGAGCGTCTGCGCTGCTTGAATTAATTTCGAGAGCCCGCTTGAATTCCCTTTCGGCCCCGGTCCAGTCCCAGTCATATATATATTTTACAGAAGCCAATGAAGTATGCGCCTCCGCCAATCCTTCATCTATGCCCAGCGCCTTTTCTGCCGCGGCTCGCGCTTTGGGCCAGGTATCTTCCGGAGAGAGGATGCCAGCACCTCCCAGCCATCCATAAGCACCAGCCAGGCCAGTGTAGCCAAGGGCGTAGGTTGAATCTATTTCAATAGCCCGTTCGAAATACTCGATGGCTCGCTTTAGATCCGGCTCCAACCCCGTACTGGTGTAATGCCGGCCCAGCAGGTAGGCCTCATGAGCTTTCGGATCGACCTGCCTAGCGCTGGCCAGCCGCACCTCCTCTTCCGGCGTCAGCGTAACCTTGATCTCCTTTGCAATCGCCCGTGCCACTTCGCTGTGCAGCTCCAGCACATCCCGCAGGTCACGGGTGTAGTCATCCGTCCACAGGTGGCGCTCGGGCCTCGTTCCCATAAGCTGGGCCGTGATCTTCACCCGGTCACCAACCCGCAGCACCGATCCCTCCACCACCGCATCGACGCCCAGCTCACGGGCGATCTCCGGCAGGGGCTTCAGCGCAGCCTTGTACTGCATCACCGAGGTCCTTGATATCACCCGCAGGGCGCTGATCTTGCCCAACTCGGAAATGAGGGCTTCGTGCATGCCGTCCACGAAGTAGTCCTGGTCGGGATCGTTCATGAGGTTCTCCAGCGGCAGGACGGCGATGGAACTGATGGCGGCACCGCCCGGTGAGGGCTCTCTGAGCCACGACCAGATACCGAAAACAATTGCCAGCACCGCGATTGCGGCCAGGACCTTGTTACCTACAAGGGGGTGGTGCGGGGCTTTGGCAGCGGCAGCCTCCCGTTTGGGCTTGGCCCGCACCAGGCCCTCGGCGGTGAGGTCGAAGGCCCAGGCCAGACCAACGGCAATGAAAAAGCCGAGGAGCAGTAAAACCACCACGGCGCTGCTGAACCAGTCGGGGACGTGCAGGGCGGGAAAAGCAAAATCGGCCACCTGGAAGATGATGAAGGCTACCCCGGCATAGACTATTGCCACCCGGAATACCCGGCGGTGTTTGAGCTCGGCGAGGAAGGCGGAGAGGCTACTCACCGTATAAATCCTTGACCAGGGCCCGAAACCGCGGGTGCTCCCGCAGGGGATCATAGATGGGGTGCAGCTTTAGTTGCCAGATGGACACATAGCTCGGAATGGATAGCAAATAATCAAGTTGATCGATGGCCTGGTCATATTCACCAACCAGAACATAGATATAGGTTAAAGCGATAAGCTTGCCCGTACCAAACCAAGATGCATCTTTGCTTACGGGAAGCAATTCCACCGCCCTTTCCCCTTCCCGGATGGCTGCATCCTTAAGCCCTAATCCAGCATAGGCCCAACCAAGAAGGCTATGGTAAAGGGCATAGTCGGGTTCTCCCTTGACCAATTCCTCATACTGGGCTCTGAGAGAGTCGTAGTTTGCCGCTGCCTTACCTGCTTCCCCCATCAGGGAATAGGTAAGGCCTTTCTCCCAATAATAAGGAGCCGTAGTATCTGACGCGAGTACCTGTAATGCTTCCTGGTGATTCCTGGAGTAGAGTGCTATCCTCCATTGTAAATCTGTGTAGCGTTCATTGGTATTCTTTTCAGCTTCTTCAAGCACCTCCCGGGCCTGGGCTAAATTCCCGTACCCCTCTATATAAGCAGAAGCTTTCCGATGATAATATGATCCATGTACAGGATCTATGGAAATAGCAAGATTGGCCCACTGCACAACTTCGGTCCAGTTGCGCAGGTGGGTATACAACCAGGATATGTTTATACAGATAACGGCACTCTGCGGGTCCAAGTCATGGCTTTTTAACAAGTATGCTTCCCACTGGTCCCATTCCCCCCGGCGCATAAATATCCATCCCATATCCAAAATAATCTCGCTGTTGTTGGGCTGTTTCTGAAGGGCGATTTCATACTGTTCCAAAGCCCGGTCATGGTCGCCTAGAACATAATTGTAATAACTTCCCCTGGCAAGGTGTACTTCCGGAAGATCGGGGCTTAGCTCCCCGGCCTTATCCAGGGCGGTCTTTCCTTTCTGTAGACGCTCAGGGCTGTGATCCCAGGTAATACTTGAATAGAGGGTAAAGTGAACGATGGCTAACTTGGCATAGGCCAGGGCAAATTCCGGGTCCAGTTCAACGGCCTTTTCGTACATCCGGGCCGCCTTTTTATTTCCTTCCAGGTCGGTGTAGTTGTCCCAGTAATAATTGCCCTTAAGGTAGAAGTCATAGGCCTCGAGATTCTCGGTAGGCCTCCTTTCGATCCGTTCTCTCTCATCGGGCGATAGTGCGGCCTTCAGCGCACTGGCGATCTTCCGAGCCACGTCGCTCTGGATGGCGAAGATGTCGGTCAGGTCACGGTCGTAGGTTTCGGCCCAGAGGTGCTCTTCGGTCTTGGCGTCCACCAGCTGGCTGGTAATGCGCACTCGGTTGTCGTCCCGGCGGATACTCCCCTCCAGAAGGGTCGCAACTCCCAGTTCCCGGCCAATGTCCCGTAGACGCTTGGTAGTATTCTTATATTGCATTACCGAGGTCCGGCCTATGACTCTCAGGTCGCCGATCTTGGAAAGGTGGGTCAGAATATCGTCGGTGATGCCGTCGCTGAAGTACTCATCATCCTTGCTGTCGCTGAAGTTGACAAAGGGCAGCACAGCAACAGACTTGTCGCGGGTGCCAGCGGTCGGCCGCCCCAACCAGCTCCAGACCGCCACTGCCACTGCCACTGCTGCGATAACGGCCAGGGTTTTGTTGCCGATGACGATAAGGTGCGGGGCTTTGGTTGCGGTGGGTTCCCGTTTAACCTTGGCCCGTACCAGGCCTTCTGCGGTGATGTCAAAGGCCCAGGCCAGGGCTACGGCGATGGGGAAGCCGATGAGCAGCAGGACCACGACCAGGGTACTGGCCCAGTCGGGCAGGTGGAGGGGCTCGAAAGTGGCGTCAACGATCTGGAAGATAATGAAGGCCACACAGGCGTACACCGCGGCCACCCGGAATACCCGGCGGCGTTTGAGCTCGGCGAGGAATGCAGCGAATCTGGAAGGATGATCGCTCATGGTCTGCCCCACTTGAATGGGTTTACAATATAAAAGTTAATTGAATATGGAAAGGAATCTAAGATAATTCAAGGGATTTATTAACGGGAGTTAACCCGAAATAATCAGGTGTAAGTCAGCCGGAGTAGCCTGTCGCTGCGAGTCCGGCAATTGCCGGACTACAGCCGGCCGGTGGATTGACCTTCGGGGCCTATTCGATAATGACCTCCACCAGGACCGGCAGGTGGTCCGAAGGGAAGCGGCCGTCGAAGGTGTCGGAAAGCACGCCGTGCTGGAGTACCCGCACCCCGTTCTTGACGAAGATGTGATCTATCTTCTCACCGGGAGTCCCCGCGACCTCGAAGCCGCTCCAGGTACCGGTGGGGCCGTGATGCCCGTGAATGGAAAGGTAGCGGGCGTCCCGTAACGACCCGGTGCTGGTGCTGTCCGTCAAGGTCTGGTACGGCTCCGAGAATTCCCGGCAGTTAAAGTCGCCGGTGACGATAACGGGCTCGGTCCCGGCCAGCTGCTTTACCCTGGTCACTAACAGGCGGGCGCTTTCCAGGCGCGCCTGCTCGCCGATGTGATCAAAGTGGGTATTGAAGTGAAAAAATATTCGGCCCGTCGCCCGGTCCCTGAGCCTGCCCCAGGTCACGATCCGCGTATAATCCGCATCCCATCCGATGCTGCCGGCGGAATCCGGCTCCTCCGACAGCCAGAACGTTGACCCGTCCAGGAGCTCGACGCGGTCTCTGCGGTAGAAGATCGCCGAGAACTCGCCCCCTTCCTGGCCGTCGTCCCGCCCGACGCCGAACCAGCCGTATTCGGGCAGCCGCTCCACCAGGTCGTCAATATGGCCTTTGCTGGCCTCCTGCAGTCCCGCCAGGTCGGCGTGGTGGAACCGGATCATGCTGGCCGCGAGGTCTTTACGGTACGGCCAGGCGTTCGCGCTGTCGCTGGGAGTGTTGCAGCGGACGTTGAATGACATAACCCGCAGGAAGGGCCTGGCGGATAATTCGGGCGCAGCCGCTTCGGCTCCGATCCTGGCAACCTGACATGCAAGCTGTGTAAGAATTAATCCCGTCAGAGAGATTAATAGGATGCAACTGGTAAGTCGTCTCATGGTATTAGTCTCCATGTAATGATGGCTTTAATATACCATACAGGGGTCGTTATTGCGAGGCTTGTCCCGAGCAAGTCGAGGGTGCTTGGGGGTGAGTGGAGAAGGTGCTGGGGAAAATAGATCTGAATCAGTCCGGGAGCGGTCTATTCGTAACGCAACACCTCCGCTGGATTGGTCATCGATACGCGATAAGCCCGAATCCCTACTATCAACCAGGCAAAAATCATCACAACGATACCAATCTCCGCTAAGAACAAAAGCGATACAGAGATCCGGTCGGAGAAAAAGTTCAGGTAGGCGCTCATGGCAAAATAGGCCAGTGGGCCGGCAATGATGATGGCAATAAGCACCGGGCGGGAGATCTGCCAGGTGAGCATCCGGATCAGGCCGGCGATGCTTGCACCCAGGACTTTGCGCACGCCAATTTCCTTGGTCCGCGTTTCGGTTAGAAAGATAGTCATGCCCAAAAGGCCGAAGAATGCCAGGCAGACGCCGATTACGGAAAAGGCAGCCAAGGCCGCGTTGATGCCTTGAAAGATCGAGAAAATGTCGTGGAATGAATCGTCCAAGAATGTGCGATCAATAGGATATTCCGGTAGAATGCGATTCCAGACAGCATCGATTTCACTTAGAGTGGTGGGCAGATCTTTTGTGGAAATACGGATTGAGGCAACTCGCGGCACTTCCTCGGGCATGAATAATGACGTGGGATGTATCTGATTGTGAAAGCCGAGGAAATTGACGTCCTCGATAACGCCCACGATTCTGTAGGTTACATCAGCAGCGTCGGAACCAACCTCATAGATGAACGTACCGATGGCATCTGCTGGTAATTCGTAGCCAAGAGCAGTGACAGCGCGCAGATTGATAACCGTGTTTACCATCGACTGAGCATATTCATCATTCTCATTCAGGCGATAGGTGTCCTCGCTATATTCCGTGCTCAAATACCGACCAGCCAACAGATCCAGGTCGTAGATTGCAGCAAAGTCTTCACCGATTTCCATTCTTCGTATATCGACCTTACGGCTCTCATCCCCGGAAATCGGCGAAATCGGATGTATATCGTGCCGCTGCTGGAAGGGTACCTGACTACTGATAGTGACCAGCTCGACAGTGGGGATAGCCTGCCATTCCTTGCGCAGGACATCATAGTGAGGAGCGACGTCGGTGTTAGACATGCGGTGGACATTTACAATCCGATCCCTAAGCGAGCTGAACGCCCCGGTTTGGAGCTTCTGGTTCTGAGCAAAGGTCACCATCACTGCAATGACCAGTACAAAAGCCGATGTGTATTGAATTACCAGCAGGACGTTTCTGACCACATTGCGTTTGCCGAGTCGACCGGTCTCGCCTCGCAGGGCATCAGTAATCCTGACCCTGGAAATCACCAATGCGGGGTATCCCCCGGCGAACAGCCCTGTCACCAATGCCAATAGCAGTAGACTACCCAGAGTTGCCGGACTATTTAAAAGTTGGAATGAAAAAGGCCGGCCGATCAATTGACCAATGCTTGGGATTAACAGTTTCATCAGCGCCACGGCGATGATGAGAGCAATCAACGCAATGACAATGCTCTCGATGAGAAACTGGAAAATCAACTGCCCACGGGCAGCGCCGATCGATTTACGAAGCCCGACTTCGCGCAGGCGGCTCAGTCCCCGGGCTGCTGCCAGGGTCGTGTAGTTCAGACCGGCGATAAGCAGTATCATCAAACCAAGAAGCCGAATAGCGGCCAGGGCCGGGATGCCAGTGGTTTCCCAGATAAAGAGATTCATATTACGCAGAGGCCTCAGCCCGAAGCCGGATATGTATTCTTTGGCCTCGTCGTTCAGGTACTTGGCATAGATTATATCCAGGCTTTGCTCGAATTCCTGGGCATCGCCGCCTTCCGGCAGCAGGATATAGGTCACGTTATTAGATGAGATACTGGTCCATGAGCCCTGCGGATCGAAATCGCCGATCCGGACCAGGGCACCAGTAGATGCAATCATCTCGAACGAGCCTTCACTGGTAATGGATGACGTGAAGTGACTGTTTTGGGGAAGGTTACTGAATACGCCCGTAACCTGGAGTTCATGTCGATTTTCAACGGTTATCGTTTCTCCCAATGGATTCGTATCCCCAAAATACTTACTGGCAATCGATTCAGAGAGGATTACAGAATTGGGATCCTGAAGCGCACTGCCCGCAGCTCCATAAATAAACTCCAAATCGAAGATATCCAGGAAATCCGGATCCGCAAAGAGCATCGACTCATAGAATTTCAGATCACCTGATTTGACGAGCTGTTCCCTCCCCATCAATCGTGCAGATCTTTCGATGTCGGGAATATCGAAAGGCAACACCGGCTGGAGTGCCGTGTAAACCCCGTCGGTGCTTTTCATGCCAAATCCTGATTCTGGTTTGACCTTGATGTAAGCGGTGTAGATACGGTCAGATTTGTCGAAAAAGGTGTCAAAATTCTCTTCATAACTGGCAATTACCTGCACCAGGATGAAGACGGCCAGGCCAACCACCAATCCGAGTGATTGAATTATTGTCGAGGATATCCTTTTTTTCAGATTCCTGAGGGCCGTGATCCAATAGTTATACAGCATGAGAGTTCCCCGCTGGATTACATGATTTTTCTGAACGGCGCTGGACGAATATGTACACCACCGTGATAAGAATGGGTGAAATAATTGCTGCTCTGTTGCACTGCTAGCTTTTGACTGGAGGAAGAGCGGTATGGTTGTCAAGGCAGCAAAAATGATGCACCGACTATTGAAGGGCAGGGCTTAAGGCTGACTGAGCTAGCCCGACAGGGCTCGCCGTAGGCGGCTACGCCGAGGCTTGGGAGTCAGTAGGGCGTTCCCCGCCTATGGCGGGGGTCGGTGACGAAGGTGCTACGCAATCTCGGTTGATTCCAAGGACACCCCTACTTCAGCAGCAGCATGTAGACCGACAGAGGTGGCTGTGGCAGAAGGCTGGAAAAAAATAACAGGGATGGGATCAGGCGCCAATCCTTGACGGCTTAGGTAAGCATATGCCGTCGTTTACATCTTCTCCGCGTAGACCATCCGCTCAATCGCCATAGAGGGAAGCTTCCGGCCCGTCTGCTTCACGTACCGCTCCGCCAATTCCTCGTAGCTGAGGTGCTCCAGCACGCGCCAGCTGTACGCTCCAAGTAAATTAGCTACTTCTTCGGGATCCATGCCGTAGAGCCAAGCCTTTTCCTTCAGGACCATCTTTTTATAGATGTACTCATGGCCATAGAAGTCTTTTCCATCTATTAAGTCCTTGAGAACATACGTGAACGCCAGGCGACTGCCCGCCGGTGCCTTGGCCAGGAAATCGAAGGTCGCCCGGATGCCAGTTTCGGTCAGGTATTGCGTTACTGCCTCCCAGATAAAGAATGTTTGGTTGCCCGATGAGAATCCGTGCGATGATAGCACGGCTCCCAGATCCTCACGGTCGAAGTCGATTGGTACTAGTTTGGCATGGGCTGGAACCTCTCCGAACAGCTTCCGCAGCCGGGCTCGCTTGGCCTTGATGTTCACAGGCTGATCGACCTCCCACACCGGTATGTCGGCTAGAGCTGGTAGTCGGTATGCCAGTGTGTCGAAGCCCGCTCCCAGGTTCACCACCGAACTGATATTGCCAATCGCTTCGGTCAGCTTATCATCAATGTACCGCTTCCGGCACAAGAAACCGCCCCAGGCTCCGGGAACGGCTTTCTCGGACGCTCGGATCATCCAATCTCTGACCCAATCAGCCCGCGTTAGCCAAACATATGCTCTCATGCCAAATGGTAGAATCGGATATGCAAATTCATCGTCGATGATGCGTTGATCCCTTGGGAGATATTGCTCGATGGCGACCACCGTTATCGGACCTGCTCCTGTTTTAGATGCTGCTTTCGACATGATGGCGTCCTCCTTCGATTCACCTGTTCAAGTTATGCTGTACATTGTCCAGCGGCAAGTGGAGCTGACCTGCTCTCCATTCTACTCACCGTTGGGCTAATTGAATCCCGCCGAAGGCGGTGGCTTGCCCCATTTTCCGGCCCCAAAGTGTAATTAATAGACGGGAGAGCAATGAACTGAAAATCCATGTGTAAAACAAAACGCCCCCGGATACCAAGGGCGAAAGTTCGCAAACTTACTGGCTTCGCAGCTGGGCCGGTTGGATTCCCCGTTCCGCTACGCTGCACGGGGTAAACTCCAGGACTTCCCGCCTACGGCGGGACGTTGCCAGTTATGCTGTGGAGGGTGTAGCTGGGCCGGTTGGATTCGAACCAACAATCGTCCGGTTAACAGCCGGATGCATTGCCTATTATGCTACGGCCCAAGTGAGATGCCTGCCGCTCATACGGGGACTGACTACTGCTGCAGCTCTTTATGAGCCTCCCGGTACGGCAGCCTGGCTTTATTCTGATCGGGAATTTACCTTAATACTTGAACCTGGCTGAAGGCTTTTTCGTAACGATGGCTTCAATCTTTGTGGGGCAACGGGTTCTCTTGGCTTTCACCCTCATCATCCCGCTGATCCCCTTTCATCCGTCCCAGCCCGCGGACGGAGCGGGACACCAGCGACTTGAGGCTGTCGTAGGTGGCGGCCGGCATGCGGCGGAGGTTTTCCTTAGCGGCGTCCCAGATTTCCTTGGAGAGGACCCCCGAGGCGGCAGGGACCAGACCGGCCAACAGGTCCAGGGCTTCCCGGTTCACCGCTTGCCGCTCGGCTGCCGGATCAAAGGGCCGGGCCTGCAGCTTGTGGTGAAAATGCCGCCGGGTCAGGAGACCCACGCGCAATACGGCCAGGGCATTAGCCGATCCCTGTATGACAGCATCGGCGATAATAATGGAAACCAGGTTGGCCCCCGGGATGGCCCCCACCACCGATGCCCCCACAATGGCGGGTCCGATCTGGGCACCCAGGTTGACCTCTTGCTGGCCGCCGGGCCGCAGGGCCGCCTTTGCCACACCAATATATAGCGGCAGGAGCACGCGCATACGCGGACGCGGACAATACAGCCGGGCCAGGTTGCGTACCAACCGCCGCTGAGCGCCAATTGCTACAAGGGCGTCCAGATATCCCGCCTGCGAGATGGCCGTATGGAAAAAGACGGTCTTGGCCGTGGAGGTGATCAGGGTGTTGGACTGCTCATCCAGGCGCTTATAGACCGCCTCCACCAGGGCCGAATCGCCGCCAGGCAGGCCGTTCAGGCTGGTAACCGGAAGGCGGCGGTGCCTGCGGGCCAGGCGGGTGAGATAGCGACGATGACGCCAACTTCCCGGTTTCGGTGGTTTAAACCGCCCTGGAAGGGGAATCAGGAAACAGGCCGCCGACAGCACCCCGATGAGCAGAACAGCGGCCAGGATCAGTCCCACCAGCCAGCCGGCGGCCGGGTGCAGCCGGGCGGCCAGCTGTACCAGGGGAATCCCCGCCCCGGCGATAAGCACCACGAAGAGCACGGCCAGAAAGAGGCTCAGGTAGATTATTGGGCGCTTCATCGGGTGGCTTGGGTTGGCATTTGAAGGTCAGACAATGAGGTGCTCGGCTGTAGCTATTGTTGCAGGGGAACCATCACCGGCGGATTCCGCGAAGGCGTTGAACTCATCCAGGAGGCCGGCGATCTGATCGGTGGATTCACTCTCCATGAAGGCCTTGCGCCATCCGACCGCCCCGGCAAAGCCCTTCAGGTACCAGCTGAAGTGCTTCTTGGTGTAGTTCACTGCCGCCCTTTCGGACTTCCCGGCCCGCATGAGCTGGAAGTGCTCCCGGCAAACCCGGGCGATATCTACAAGGGTAACGGGCACGACAGGCTTACCGTCCAGCAGGTCGTTGATCTGTTGGAAGATCCAGGGGCTGCCCAGGGCGCCCCGGGCCACCATGACGGCGTCGCAGCTGGTAGCCTCGAACATGCGCAGGGCGTCCCCGGCCGTATGGATATCACCGTTGCCGATGACCGGGATGGATACGTGCTCCTTCACCGCCTTGATCAGTGACCAGTCGGCCTGACCGGTGAAGGCCTGCCGCGCAGTGCGGGGGTGCAGGGCGATGGCCGCGCCGCCGGCCTGCTCGATCACCTCGGCGGCCTCTAAAGCCACGATGCTGGTCTGGTCCCAGCCGGAGCGCATCTTTACCGTTACGGGCAGGTGGGGCACCGCCTGGACGGTAGCCTGCACCGTCTCGCGCATGAGGCCCAGGTCCCGCAGCAGGGCCCCTCCCGCGCCTTTGCGGGTAACCTTGGGCACCGGGCAGCCGAAGTTCAGGTCGATCAGGTCGGGCTTGAACCGGCTGGCCAAAAAGGCGGCCGAGCGGGCGATGGTCTCCGGCTCCTCGCCGAAGACCTGGATGCCGATGGGCCGTTCGTCGGGAGTGAACCGCACCAGGTCCAGCGTCCGGGCGCTCTCCCGGACCACCCCGTTGGCGCTGACGAACTCGGTGTAGACCAGCCCCACCCCGTACCGGCGGCACAGGACTCGGAAGGGGTGGTCGGTCACCCCGGCCATGGGGGCCAGGAAGACGG
>Ga0209976_10001028_pt1 | contig 16849 bp, 13 predicted proteins | sample SumtaG_FD_182806 | JGI IMG/M metagenome (GOLD analysis project Ga0209976, IMG submission 182806) | Deep subsurface microbial communities from Indian Ocean to uncover new lineages of life (NeLLi) - Sumatra_00157 metaG (SPAdes) (version 2) | ecosystem: Environmental > Aquatic > Marine > Oceanic >...
AACGTCTTATGTTAGAATCTCTTTTTCCTTTTGCAGTGGTTGCTATAACTAAATCAAATGTTTGAAGAAAATTTCTTAATTCTGTGATATGCTTAACTTGGTCATCTATTTCTATAACCAAAGCATCCATTAAAATATCTTTTCCATGCATCGCAAAACCTTTGGTTCTATAACTTGAAATATTCTCTCTACTTTCAAGTGGATTAAAGACCACTAGTTTTTTAAAATTAAAATTTTCCATAAGTCGAGCAATCGAACCAATATTGCTAGCATTTTCTGGTCTTAATAGTACTACAGTTATTATGTCCATAATTCTAAATATATTGAAAAAGAAAAAAATGCTTGATCTTTTTTAGCTTAAGATATTGCTCAATTATAAATTTTTTATTTTTTCTTCAAAATATTCTTTTAACAAATAATAGGGTAGATCCCCACTTCTAAGAATAGTATCATGAAAGAACTTCAAACTAAATTTACTCCCCATCTTTTCTTTAACTTCCTGTTGTAAATCTTTAATGAGGAGTTTTCCAATAAGATAAGAGATATTATACCCGGGATTATATGTATATCGCAATATTTCTGCTTTAGCAGCAGTCTTGTCCATTGCTAAAATATTCATCAACATATTAGTGGCATCTTCTATTGTGCGTTGGTTACAGTGCAGTTGGATGTCTAGAATAACTCTTATCGCTCTGAATAATTGACCTCCTAAAATAAATTTTTCAGCATTTTTAGGATCTTCATAAAATCCTTGGTGAAGCATCATTTCCTCACAATAATGGGCCCAACCTTCAATAGTTTCCAAGGCAAAACCAAGTAATCGGGGAAAGGGAGCATATTTATTATTACAAGTAAAATCTAAATGATGTCCTGGATAAGCTTCATGAACCATGGCATTTGATGTCAATGTATAAGAATTTCCCGCAGAATCCTCTTCATTTTCTACAGGTGTAATCATATAAATTCCGGGTTGATCTCTATGAAAATAAGGTGCTTCAATATAGGCTGCAGTGGGAATGGTATGGATAAGGTGAGGTGGTGTCTCAACAATAACCAAATTCTCTTGAGGAAAACTGGCGAGATCATGGGATTTAATAAATTTCTTAGCTCGGTTTGCTTCACTGCGTGCGTACTCAAGTACTTCTTGAAATGTAGGGATCTTATCCTTTTTAATGGTATCTACAATTAGTTCGGTAAGTGATTTAGTAGGGTCAATCTCCTTAGCCAATTTTTTTAATCGTTTAAATAATGAACCAAATACTTCCTTCCCTTTTTTTAGTATTGTTTCTCGATCCCAAGGAAGTTTTCTTAAGTTAAACAATTTATCTAATTTTTCCGGGCCTAATGCCCAAGCAAATTCATTCTCATCGATCGGTAAGTTTTTTACCCATTCCATATGGGTCTGAATAACCAATTCAGCTTCTTTAAAAGCATTTTGAAGCCTATCTTTTAGAGATTCAGAAATAGCTGAGGTTTCCCTAAAGGCTTTGGTAAGAGTTTGGAAAAATTTAGGTATTGCCTGGATTTGTTCTAAAGCCAAGTCTCTCCATACTATTGGAATCGGAGCCTCGTCAAAACGAGATTGAAATTCCTCTAAATACTTGGGCAATTTTGTTAAATGTGCGATGATAGCTTCTGCTACACTAGTAATTGGTCCCTTTCGTTGAAATAATAGGAAGATAATCTCTTGAAAATATGATAATCCATTGGGGTATTTTTTCCATAATGGAAATGCTTCATGCATGAACTGGTTAATATTGTGAAAATAATCCAATGCTTTTAGTGATATTTGGTTTTCGAAATTTAATTTTTCATCGTCTAATTTCTTAAGCTCATCAATCCATTCACTAATAAACTTAAGATTTTCTACGATATGTTCCTTAGTTCCAGATTCTACTACTTTTTCATATTCTTCTTTACCTAATTTGACAGCGATTCTTGGATTACGCTTAAGGTACTCTTCCATACCTCTATTTACGATATTTTCGAATTTTTGGTTCTCATCCATTATTTAATCATCTCAATTACAAATTGGATTTATTATGAAAGGTTATTTACATTAGATTCAAACTCAAATTAGTATTAAATGGAAACATTATTTAAAGTTTTTCAAAAAACTATTTTGTTAGAGAAAAATACGGATTCGAGCAATTGAGCCAATGACATTTACCTTGCGATTAAAAATAATGAAAAAAATTAATTATTAGATGGTCAGTTTGTTTTTAAAAAATTGTATCTCAAAAATGTTATTTTAGTGGTGAATAAGGTAATGCATATATTGGCACTATGCGTTCTTTTGGAGCATTTTCTCGAAGATCTCGAACCCATTGTTGGTCTTTGCTAAAAGGACGATATGCCATGTTTTCAGCACTAAAAAATATATCTCCCTTCCATAAATCAATTATTTCGTTTGGACTTCCGGCAATTGGGCGCCAACTAGCGATAATCGGCATTACTTTATGTCCTGCGGATATTCCAGCAATCATATCAGGCATTTTACCTGGATTTACTTCAAGAATCGCCAAACTATAGACTTTGAGGGGAGATTTCTGACTTTCTTCTATTGCTTTATGCAGTACTTCTGGTGGGACAGCTCCTATTGGTTCTAGTAATCGAGTGCGACGTTCTGGAGCAAAAACCTCTAATTGAGCCAAATATTCACCCCATTCTCTATCCTGACTAGCATTAATTCGAAATTTCTTCAAGGCTTCTATATCATCAAACTCAAATATTTGAGTTGTCTGCATAACCCATTCATAATTACCATTCCATGCTGCTACTAAACGTGCACCAAGACGTTTACATGCAGGAACCAATAATTTTTGGGCGATCTTAATATAATCATCCCTAATATCTGGACTGGCCGGTGTAATATTTAGAGTTTCTTCTACATATATCATTTCTTATATCTTTCTCCTTTATTTTATAATTTTTATTTAATTTTTATTTGAAACAATTAATTAGAATTTATCAAAACGCTATATTTACATAGAATTAGTGATCAATCCTTATATAAATTATATAAAATTAATTTGAGACTAATTTTCTAAGAATTCCAAAATTACTTTATTGATTTCTGGGGCTTTTGACACTGTCATAAAATGTCCGGCTTTATCAATAAACTCTAAAGTACTATTAGGAATTTGTTTATGCATTTCAATCATGGATGTTTTAGGAATAAGCCTATCATGAGAGGCTCCAAGCAATAAAGTCTCATGCTTTATCTCACTTAACCGATCAAGCGTATTATGTTCTTTCATCACATTTCCTTGATTTATAATATCCTGAGGTCTCGAAGGATAAATTGTACTTTCTTCAATCAAATCTTCCATAGAAAAAGAATTATGAAATTTTTTTTTGGGATTTTTCTTCATTTCACGTTGAAAACTTTGATGATATAGCATTTTAGTACTGTTTAAGAAAACTTGAGTAGGATCTGTTTTTAACAATTCTAATCCTTTTATTCGGTTGGCAACTATTAACTTAACATGATTTTCCTCAGCTTTGGCATAAGTTGCTATTAGTACAAGCTTTTTCACATAATCAGGAAATTTCAACACAAAGTTTTGTGCAATCATTCCGCCAAAAGACCTACCAATGAGGTGGGCTGATTTTATTTGCAATTCATCCATTAAATCTTTAATATCATATAGAACATCATTCATTGTGTATGAATAATCAGGCCTTTCTGATCTCCCCGTTCCTCTCATATCTAGAATAACCGTTCTAAATTTCTTGCTAAAATCCTCAATCTGAGGTTTCCAAACTTCTTTTTTAGAGCCAAACCCATGAAGAAATATAACTGGATATCCATCACCATAGGATTCATAACAAATTATAACTCCATTTACAGCCGCGAAACTCATATTGATTAATAATCAAGTAAGAAATAATTAAATTATTATTCTTTCAAGTTTCATGAATTTGAAATTGTATTGATGCTTATTAAGCTAGAGGAACTAAAGGAGCCTTATGAAAAATATAAATACCAGAAGTATCATTAAATAGTTAAGAATGAATTTTACATTTACATAAGAATATTAACAATTAGGAGATTAATTCTATAGTTATAAAAATTAATGTAGATTGGATTGAGTTTAATGCCTATATATAAAAAAATCGGAGAATTCCTTGAATTCATAAATATTAGTAAAATCACGGGAGAATCTCGGGAAAATAACGGGGATAATTTTACATTATTCGAATGGAAACCCCCATCCTCATATAGAAGATTTGATTTAGATTTAAATATTGTGAAAGAGAACGCAAGGAGTGACATTTTCTTTCATAAAGATAAGGGTAATATGAAAATCGTGTATATTCAAAAAAATAACCTATTATATACAGTAGGAGCTAGTCCTCAAGTTCAATTTCAATTATTAGAAGCTTTATTAGAGCATGTAGATTTTAAGTTTAATGAAACATTTGATATTGAAGTAATTTTATCATATGGGAACTTTTCTCCGAACATTTTCAATGGTTTTAAGGAAATTATTAGTGATATAATTAAAAATTTTGGGGAGCTGGATTTGGTCAAAAGGATTCAAGTAGAATGTAGAGTTTGTAAAACTGTTCTTCCCTTATTTGTTAAAAGAAGTTTCATAGATAATGCTGAATCCTACCCCGTTCCTATAGTATATAAGCATAAAGGGCATGCTATTCTCTGCTTTATCGACCAAAATTATCAGCATCGTGGAGTAGAACTTGTGAATATAACAGGGTAAAGCCAAATTAAGTTTAATTATAGAACATCCTTATTTTTAGATTAAATATAGAATTATATTCTATTGTTACATATAATATATATTACACTAATTTTAGTAATTTTTGAGAAAAAATGAGTTATCAAGAAATTTATAAAGTCTGTATTATAGCGAGCAAAGGAATAAGTAAAGAAGAATTAACTAGTAAATTTTTGAATCGAATATCTTCTTCTAAGGAGGAATTTAAAATATTAGTAGATGTTGGTGATACTCCGTATGCAGTCGAAAACCGAGCAAACATCAAATTTTGGATTTTTCCGTATGAGTCTATTATGAAAATTTCTAGCTGGGAAGAGTTTGCTTGGACGAATATTAAAGATTCTAAAGGATTGTTAATAATATATGATATTACCAAATCAGAAACTTTGGACTGGATAGTAGATAAGATTCATTTAATAAAAAGCAATTTAGATCCCGTACCTCCTATTTTACTAGTCGGAAATAAATTAGAATTAAAAAAAAATAGAGAAATTTCATCAAAACAAATTAGACACATTAAAAATAGTAATGAAATTTACTATTCACAAGAAATATCCTTAGATTCAGGTGAGAATATAGAAAAATTATTTATGAAATTAACTAAAATGATGGTAAGTAAGACTAAACCCAATTCTAATGTTGAAGTTAGAAGATTCAGAAAGGAAAAAATATATCAAACTCTTATTGTAGCGATTGCAATACTTGTTGTAAGTGTGATAGTAAGTTTAATTATGTATTTCATTTTCTTATTTAATTAAATCATAGAATTTCGACTAAACTAAGAAAGTTTTCAAATCCTCCAGATAATTTAATTTTAATTTTTCTAAGATACTTATATTCTAAATTGAAAACTAATACTCAGACAAACAAATATAAAATCTCCAATCTTTTTAATTAGTATGGAAGAAGATCAGAATTCCGATGAACAACCTTTTTTATTTGAAGAAATTGTTAAGAAAACAAAAACAGGAATTACATTTCCTAAATATTTGAGAGAACTTTTATTTGAGGAAGACACTGATGTATATTTCAGGTTAGTTGTTCCAAAGGAAAAAAATAAAATAATTTTAGAACTTCTATCGCCCGAACAAGTCAACCAGCTTACAGAAAAAATGAAAGCTAGAAAGCAAAAGGTACCTAAATCGACTAGGGAGAAGACTAGTTCAAAACCAAAAAAATCTGCAGGACTAAACCCTGCTTGGGGTGAATATTTTGTTTATGATTTCGGAGCAAGAGATAAAATTCAGCCTATTCTGGAGTCTGCATTTTATAAATTCGCTGAAACTCCTCCCAATCTAGAGGATGCAATGGGAAGAGTTAAGTACACACTAGTTTCTTTTCTTTCTGCGACAAAAACAGAAAATGCTAAATTATATTTTACTGTAGAGAAATTTTTGATAGATATAATAGAAAAGTTTGATCAACCCAATTTACTCGACTGGATTTTTGAGAAAATAATTCCAAATATAGACAGTAAATTCCTTTATGAACAAGCTCTATTAACGCTAGTTGAGGCGAGCTTAAAATTCAAAAGATGGGAAAAAGCAGAGTTATATATTTTTTATGTTCTAAAAAACATTGATAGCTATGCTAAGTCTGAAATGTATAATATCATGAACAGTTTTAAAGAATTGGTTAAAAAGGTTAGGTATGTAGAGAGATCCCATAAAATTGATATTTTACTCAAAGAAAAATTAATGGAATATTGTAATGATATTAAGGATGTAGATTACAAAATTCAGATTATCGAATTCTTAGAAGACCTTAAATATATAGAGCTAGCATATAAATTGGTTAAAGAAATTCAAATAAATTTACCTCCAGAGAGCATAAAAATAGAACATGTTAGAAAGCTCACAAGAAGGTTACATACCACTCCTATCGAGAGTAAACCGGAATCTAGTATTGATCTAGATGAAGATGAAAATTAAAAAAAAGAAAATTAATAATAATAACTTTGAGGGTTTTTGTTTCAGATATCATTAGAAAACAAAATAAATATGGGTCAAGTTACACTTTAATAGAGGGGCGACTTCAAAGTGGGTTAAATATTATAATTACGGATCGATTCTATGACCTTCAGGGATTAAAAGATCAATATGTTGAGATGTTACTATCTGTAATGAGATCTCCTTATTTAGAGCTGCAGAGAGGAATACATAACCAGTTGTTTGCTTCAGAGGAATATTATTCCGTGGAACTCATTGATGAGCTTCTGGAAGAAAAAGGCTTCAGTTCAACAGACGATAGAGAATGTATAATATTAACAGGTGAGTATATAGACTCCTACATTGTTCCTGAAGAATGGAAGCCTCTTAAGACATCAAATTGGCTTAAGTCATTAATTACAGATCCACCAGCTCTCAGGACAAGAGATGGCATATTTCTTTTAAATCATTTTCATTTAGTTAAAAAAGTTCCAATTGAAGAGTTTCCTCAATTTGTAACCATAGCTACTGGAAGCATTGGTTTAGTCGCCTGGTATCCTCTTCCAGCTACAAACTGAAGCTTTATTTTTTTTATATTATATATGTAGATATTAGCTCTTTATTTTACAGAACTTCTTTTATATTAATTATATCTTTTCCTTTTCATCTTTATCTATTTCTTTTAGTCTCTCTTCAATTCTTTTAGCTTCTTGTTCTAAAATTTTCTGTTCTTTTTCTTGAATCATCTTTTGTTTCATTTCTATTTCAACGTGGGACAATTCTGTCTCTTTTTCTAGTAATTCCTCTTTAATTTTCAATGCCCTTTCTTTTTCTATAATTTCTTTTTCTTCAAGCTCCTTTTCTTTCTCCTCTATTTCCAGTTTTTTCTTTTTAATTGCTAAATCTTTTTTCTTTAATTCGATTTCTTTATCCAAAATTTTTGATTCTTCTTTTATTAACTTTTTTTGTAACTTGTCTATAGGAATCGTCTCAAAATCTATAGGTTCCTCAGTTATGTGACTTTCCTTTTCAAACAATTCTTCCTTCAGTTTCAATACTTTTTCTTTTACGTGAATAACTTTTTCCTCCAACTCTTTTTCTTTCTCCTCTAACTCTAGCTTTTTCTTTTTAATTTCCAATTTCTTCTTTTTTAATTCAATTTCTTTATCAATTATTTCCGATTCTTCCTTTTCTAAATCTTCCTCTTTTTTCTCTTCAGAAGCTTCAAAAATTTCTTCAATCTTCTCAACAGTAACAATTGATTTCAAAATCAAATCAAGATTTTTTTTTAACTCTTCATTTTCTGGAATGTCTGCTAATTCTTTTGCATAATCAGTTAAATTTTTTGTCACAATTGTTGGTGATTCTTCTCCTATTATTTTTAAAGCTTGAATTGCTTTTTCAATAACAAAATCCTTTTCATCTGAAAGTTTTAATACTATTGATTTAATTAATGATTCAGTCACAATTAGAGATTTTCCTCCAGCCATATATATTATTAATAGTAAGTCTGCTTCCCTAACATTAGGGTCATCAGATTTTAATAAATCTTCACTATATGGGAGAAATAAATCACATTCATTTTCACAAATTGTTTTCAATAGAAGTAAAAAAGTATATCGTAAAAGAGAATCTCTCTTTGAAAGATTTTCTAATAGAGAGGGAATATCAATTATCAATTGTTCAATCAAGAATCTTAAAACAGTTCTTCCCCCGTGAAGAGAAAGAAGTGTTTCAAGAATATTTTCTAATCTATTTATATAATCGTCTTCTGTTGAATCACCAAGATAAAGTGCGATTATTTTAACAGCATCATCCAATCTTCCATCTTTTACAAAATCTTTAATAGTATTAATTTCTACTGGTTCTCTTTCAATGTCGTTCATTTAATTCACAATTTTCTTTATTTTTCTAACCATAGGACATAATAGTCATTATATATACGTGTGATAAAATTAAATATTAATCTTAGGTCCCTGAATCTAAGGGGTATACGCTTTTTTTTACTTGAATATTTTTTAGATTTATTACTTATAAGTAAAATTATTTCTAAATTCTGATCTGGATCCATATGTAAATGGAGTTCTTCACAATATTGTGTGAGTCCTTCTAGATCTTCCCAAAATACATCCCAAAAATATTTATCTGCTTTAGAATCTCTAGAAGCTGAAGGATCTCGATTTATTTTTGATATTACATCATAAGGAACTTTAACTTTAATTTCTACATGTTTTGAAGGTAATATGTTCAGTTTCACTTCAGGAAAATAAAGATTGGCATAAAGTTGACACAAGCCAGATAAGAGTTCTATATTAGGGATATTCTCACGATTAGCGTTGCAGAGAACATACTTTTCATTAATAAATATGACATGAATACGATCCCCATATTTAAAAATAAAATGATTACCAATAAGAAGATAATCGAAATGTTCATTGCGGTTATTAATCCTATCGTCGAAAATCTCAAAAGATTCGTCCCATTGCTTAAGGGATATATATTTATTTAATTTTCTAAAATCTCCATGAAAAAAAATGTCTACAAAATCAACTAAGAAAAGATAAGAATCGTAGGGTTTATAGACTACCGTCTTATTTCTAAAATCCCTTTCTATGACTCCTTTCTGTACTCTATAACAGAATTTTGGTAAATTATCTTTTGGAAGATCGTTTTTAATTCTGAGTTTAAGGAGAAACCTTCTCGAACATTTAGGTTGCAAGGTACATGCTATTCTATCAATCTGACATTCTTTGAAGCAGAGTTCATCCACTCTTTGAATCAAAAAACTTAATAATTCTGATTTAAACTTAGGTTCTGATTCTCTTTCTAAGAATTTTAAGATATGTTCGGGTAATAGAGGCATCTTATAGTATTGCGCATTTTCAGATTTTAGTGGTTAGTTTATGAATTCAATAAACATTAAAGTCTAATATTCTTTATGATTTTTCTACACTAAGATTAGATAACTTTAAAATTTGAATACGAAGGATCATAAAGAATTATTAGTGTGTATTTCTTCTTTCATCATAAAAATAAAGAGTTTCCACAAAATTAAGTAGGTTTATAATTATATGTTGAGACAAATCCATATCTTCATGAAATCAGAACTAATTTTTGTTAAAGATTATGCTCTTGCTTTGGGAACTATCGAGTTAAATAATGCGCAGAAAGTTATTCAAAAGTATATTGATATGCCAGTTCACGGCAAAACGTTTACAAATCATGTTTCTAATTTTCAAATTTACCATCGATCTTCAAAAAGCTTATACTATGTTTTTGTAACCGACATTTGTGATTCCCTTCAATATATTGAGAAACTCATGTTGAAAACAATTAAGAAATTGGAAGAACTATTTCCAAATCCTCTTGATATAAAGGGACCGGGTTCTAACAAATCTGAATTCTTAAAATTTTTAATACAGCTTCAGAAAGATTTGCACTCAAAAATTTCGATAATTGGTCCCATGAATTCTGGAAAAACTACTCTTTATAATATGTTAAAAACCGATGATGAAAAATTACTTATAGATTTTGCCAAAATAACTCAATTTGAGATTGGCGGTGTTAGTTTTGATCTCTGGGATTTTCAATTAAGAGATCATTTCTCTCTTTTATGGTCAAAATTAGTTAATGGTTCCGATTTAGTTATAGTCGTCTTTAATTTGGCTAATTATCATCTAAAAATTTTGAATCATTTTTTAAACCTTCAGAAAATAGAGGGAAAATATTCCAAGTTGTTAGTAATTGGAAACAAGAGAGAATTAGTTGAGGATAGTGAGATTAAAAGAATTAAAAATGAATTAAATATTGGTGAATTTGAAGAATTTTCTTTAAGCGCTCCTGATGCAAAACCGAAAATAACTCAACTTCTTATGGATATATTTAGATTAAAAAAGAAGTTCCCTAGTAATTTCGGAGAATTGGTGAAAGAAGCAGATGCTTTAGTTCTGGAAAACAAAAATGTCCAAGCTTTAGCTAAATATAAAGAATTATTAAGCGTAAGTCAGGCTTATCAAAATATTATATATACTAAAGCAATAGAACAGAAAATATCTGATCTCAATGAAAAAATTAAGGAACAAACTGAAAAGAGAAGAGAAACACAAAGTAAAAAGAAATTTCCTCTTCCAAAAACGCTAGTATTTACAAGAAAAATCTCGGTAAAACCACTACCCATGCCTGGTTCTACAGATCAATCTTTAGAAAGTACTTCAATAGAAAAACCTTCTACTTCACATTCAAAACCAATACAAAAAATGGTAACTTTTCAGGAATTAGATAGTAAACCAACTGTTAAACCTCAGATAATAAAGAAAAAATCTTCTAAACTCATTGTAAAACCTAAGGTCCCTAAAATATTTAAGGAAGATAAAAAACCTCTTAAATCAGGTAAAGCTAAAACATTAACACCGGCTATGCCAATGGAATTATTTTCTCCTAACGAAGATATTGTTAAAGAAATAGAGGCTCCCATGGTTATTGATTTTCCTAAAGAATTACAAAAGAAAATAAATGAGGGTGGAAGCTCATTAAGTTTCCAATTATGTGAACGATTGATTACAGAACTTAAAGGTTCTTTGGATAGACCAATCTCTTTAGAGGACGTTAAAATGGCAGCAAACTTCTTTATCAAACAAGAACAATTATCCTAAGTATCTTTATAATTTCATGTTGTTAGTTCAATATAAGTTCATAACTCACTTCTTTTAAAACGATTGATTATTCAATTACGTAATTGTCATAGTTAATTAAAAAAAAATTAATTGAGAAAATGAATGCTATAAAAGAACTTAGGGAGATTTTTGCCGAAATAATGAGGTTCAATTATATCTCATCTCTATTGAACTGGGATCAAGAAGTTAATATGATGAATTATAAATCTGTTAAAGGTAGGTCAAAACAAATGTCTTTGATCCGCAAGTTAAATCATCAAAGAATAACATCCGAAAAAGTTGGGAAGTTAATAAAAGAAGCTGAAAAACTTACTCTGAACGAAATCGATAACGCGATGTTACGCGAAATTACAAGAGAATTTAACCTCGAAACAAAATTACCCGAAAAATTAGTTGTTGATATTGCCGAAACTAGCGTATTAGCTGCGAAAGATTGGAGAGAAGCAAGAGAAAAGAGCGATTTTTCAATCTTTGAAAATATTTTAGAAAAAATTGTAGAACTACAAAAAGAAAAAGCATTAAAACTTGATACTCATCCAGATCTCTACTCTACACTAATAGATTTATATGAACCTAGCGCTACTTATGAATGGATAGCCAATATCTTTAATCCTATTAAACCAAAATTAATTGATTTAGTTAAGAAGCTAAATTCTTCTTCGGATAGACCTGATGATTCTATTTTGAAAAAACATTATGATGAGGATAAACAATTTGAATTAAGTAGCAAAATTATTAAAAAGTTGAATTTTGACTTCGGAATGGGGCGCCAGGATAAAGTTGTTCATCCATTCACCACATCTCTTGCGTCTATGGATGTTAGAATCACTACGAGAACATCAGAACCTTTTCCAGATTGCATTACAAGTACAATTCACGAGTATGGTCATGCTATTTATGAGATGGGTATTAAAAAAGAATTACATGATACTATTTTATGCACTGGCGCATCAATGGGAATCCATGAATCACAAAGTCGGATGTGGGAAAATATAGTCGGACGCAGTAAAGAATTTTGGACGTACTGGTATCCAACGTTTCAAAAATACTTTCCTGATAATCTTAAAAATTATCCTTTGGACGATTTTCATAGAGCAATTAATATTGTTCAACCCTCTTTCATTAGAGTTAATGCTGATGAAGTGACTTATGGTTTGCATATTATTTTAAGATTTGAAATAGAAAAAGATCTCATGGAAGGGAAAATTCAAGTTAGTGAATTACCAGAGGTGTGGAATACTAAATTTGAAGAATTACTAGGAATTGTTCCTCCAAATGATGCAATGGGTGTGCTTCAAGATGTACATTTTTCTGCAGGATTATTTGGATATTTCCCAACATACTTTCTTGGAAATCTATACGCCGCTCAGATATATTCAAAAGCTTTAGAACAAATGCCGAATTTACCTGAAGATTATAAAAAAGGTGAATTTTCGAATTTATTATCTTATCTGAAAGAAAACATTCATCAATATGGTAGTATCTATAGAGCTAAAGATCTAATAAGGAGGGTTACCGGAGAAGATTTGAATTCAGATTACTTCTTAAAATATATTGAGAAGAAATATATCTCAATTTATAGATTATAATTCGTAACAATTGTATCTTATTATTTTTCTTTTTTTTAAACTCTTATAGATTTATGTGTAGCTACTAAATCACGAAAATAATCTATAATTGTTTCTTCTAAAACGATCTTATCAAGTTCATTAATGTGTACGATGCCAGTTGGGCATGTAATATTAATTTCAGTGATATAATCCCCAATCACATCTAATCCGACGAAATATAAACCATTTTTAACAAGGAAATTTGATATGCTCTTAACCATTACATTTTCACGCTCCGTTATGCTTGTTTTTCGAGCAATTCCACCTTGCCCTAAATTCGCTAAATAATTATTGTCTTTTGGTTCTCGCAAGACAGCACCAATAATTTTTCCTCCAAGCACTAAAATTCGTTTATCTCCGATCCTCACCTCTGGGATATATTCTTGGATCATTACAGGCTTTGTATAATTATCTGTATAATTTTGCAATATGTTCTCGGAGTTCTCATTATCCTTTTTAATCCAGACAACTGAACGCCCTTGGTAGGAAGCTAATGATTTAAGGATAAAACCATCTTTATGATTCTTCAAAAAAGCCTTAAATTGAGATTTTTCTGAGGTAACCACAGTTTCGGGAATAAATTCTGTAAACGGAAGAATAATTAATTTTTCATTAAAATCCCGTAACGCTTGAGGAGAATTAACAACTAAAGTTTCTGCTAAGGAAAGTAATTCAGTGCAATAGTGAAAAGTCATGTCATAGGGGGGATCCTTTCTCATGAATATTATGTCAAATGAATCCAGCTTGCAAATCTCACTAACTCCAATCTTATAAATTCCAGCAGTAAAAGAAAATGATTTCGAGACGCAATTAATACATTCATTAAAGAAAATATCTTGGATACAGCAGTAAAATACATTTATTCCCTGACGATATGCTTCTTTCATTATTGCATATGTTGAATCAGTGTTATAATTTAAACTTTCAATCGGATCAATAATAAATAACCATTTCATAATAACCATTAATTAACAAGATTTTGTTTATGTTCATAAGCAATAGCTAAATCCGCTATTCTTGTGAGTAATGAATATAAAGAGAATTTGCCATTTTTATGGACTATAGGTTGAGTCTGTTTATTTTCAACAATTTTCTTGAATGACATTCCCCTTGTATTCAAATTTTTTTTTGCTGTTTGTAATGTGTTGACTCGCATAAATCCTCCTACTGGTTCTCCACCAACATTATAAATGACAGGTTCAGCAGGGTTACAATTTTCTACGTATTTAGTATAGATTCCTTCTTGGATTAGCACGCTATCGATTCGAGATCTCCCTTTTCCAAAAATCATCTTTTTTCGATTTTTTGAATTAAGGTTCTTAACATCTTCTCCTGAGGAAACGCTGATAATTCCTAACCCATAAGTACCTGAATTATTTTTAACAAAAACTAGAGGATCGTCCCGAATATCATATTCCTCATATTTCAGAGATATCCTCTCTATTACCATATCAACTGCATCTGCAACAATATTAAGTGACTCTTTTTCTTTAAAATTAATATTATCAACACTGGTATAATATGCCCCTAAGAACCATGGATCGAATGAAGTTAAAATAGCTAATTCAGTAATCAAATTATTAAAATATTGAAAGTGTGAGCTCTTTTTCCTCTGATACCAACCTAAAAATATCGAAGGTAGAACAGGTTGACTAATGTCTTCTAAAATTTTAGGGCAACTTACTGATAGATCGTTATTTAATATTATTATCCCATCATTAAATGATTCTGTGCACGCTTTTCCATTATTTCTAAAGATTTTTTCAGGGTTAATATCATTTCCAGCATTTTCTAAACCTGTAAAAGGGACAGGGTTATTCCCTTCTTCAATATAACCTATATTAGTGTTGAATCCGGCTGTTTTTAAAATTTTCAATAAAACTTTGATATGTTCAAAATAATATACATTTCTTGTATGATTTTCGGGAATAATTAGGATATCTTTACTTTGGGATATTGAAGATAAATATTCTAAGAATTTTGTAGAGGCAAATTGTCGAGATCCTAGATCAAGATTATTAAAACCGGCAGGATAAATATTGGAATCAACAATAGACGCTTTGTATCCACTATCTCTGATATCAAAAGAAGAATAAATGGGGAGCGGAATGCTACTTTCTTCTAATGATTTCACTTTGCTTTTATACCATGAGAAGATTTTCTCTTCATTCGATATCAGATAGTTATAAAGTTGTTCTAGCATTGTTTACCTATATTTTAAGCTAGCTTGTATGTAGATGAAGTTTCCAGTTGTAATTCCTTGAAAATTTAAGACTTTTATTTTTAAGGAGTATTGAGAACAATTTCTTCAATTGAATAATTAAAAAACTGTTTTCCAAACCCTTTAGTGAGTAATCTCTATGAAAATTCGAGATTATTTATTCTTTAATGAAAATTCTCCCTTTTAAACTTATTCTTTTAAGGGAATGTTAGCTTTTTGAGTAAAAACAAAAGAAATGTAAAGTTATAATATTGTTGTTGTTCTTTAAAGCATCATTAGGCTTATTACAAACAATATTACCAGCGCTTACAAAATTATAGGAATTAACTCATTAAAAACCAAAACTTTTTTGTATGAAATTACTAGCATTCCTTAATATTTAATAAAGAAACAAAAAATAATGATTCAAAAATGAATGAAATGAAAGAGCTCTGGGAGTATTTTACAGAAATAATGAGATTAAGGTATATTGGAGAGCTTTTAGGCTGGGATCAACAAGTTAATATGCCAAAAGGGTCTGTTAAAGGAAGAGCTGAACAACACGCGCTAATAAGAAAATTAATTCACTCCCGAATAAAATCTGATAAAACTGGGGAATTAATAAAGAATGCTGAAAAACTGGATAATTTGAGTGAAACTGAATTGGCGATGATCAGGGAAGCTAAAAGAGAATATGACCATGCTACGAAAATTCCCGATGATTTAGTAGTAGAAATTGCAAAAACAGCATCTGTAGGAAATATGAATTGGCAAAAAGCAAGAGAAAAAAAAGATTTTTCACTTTTTAAACCATTTCTTGAGAAGATGATTAACTTAAGAATTAAGCTTGCCGAACATCTTGACACTGGACCTACCTTATACTCAACATTATTAGATATATATGAACCGGGCTCAACTTACGAGTGGTATTCAAAAATTTTTAACCCTCTTAAGTCAAAACTAAAAAAAATTATCACTAAATTTGACAATTCTTCTGATAAACCTAACCAATCTATTTTAAAAAAGTACTATGATCCTGAGAAGCAGTGGCAAATGAGCATTGAAATAATCAAGAAATTAAATTTCGACTTTAATAAAGGAAGACAGGACAAAAGCACGCACCCTTTTACTGCATCTTTATCATCAATAGATACCAGAATAACAACAAGAATAGGGGAAAACTTCCTACCCGGATGTATTTTTGGATCAATTCATGAATGTGGTCATGCTCTCTATGAAATGGGTTTTAAAGAAGAAATTCAAGATTCTTTATTAGCTGAAGGAGCTTCACTTGGACTTCATGAGTCACAATCGAGACTCTGGGAGAATATTGTGGGAAGAAGCAAGGAATTTTGGCTATACTGGTATCCTAAATTTCAGAAAGCTTTTCCTAAAAATTTGAAAGACTATTCTATGGATGAATTTTACAGATCTATGAATGTTGTTCAACCCTCCTTTATACGAGGAGCAGCAGATGAAGTTACATATGGATTACATATCATACTAAGATTTGAATTAGAAAAAATGATAATTGAGGAGAATATTCAAGTAGATGAGTTACCTGGATTATGGAATGAAAAAATGGAAGAGTTGTTAGGAATTACACCCCCGGATGATGCAGTGGGTATCTTACAGGATCCTCATTGGTCGGGTGGATACGGCTACTTCCCTACATACGCACTGGGAAATCTTTATG
>Ga0209976_10001029_pt1 | contig 16844 bp, 15 predicted proteins | sample SumtaG_FD_182806 | JGI IMG/M metagenome (GOLD analysis project Ga0209976, IMG submission 182806) | Deep subsurface microbial communities from Indian Ocean to uncover new lineages of life (NeLLi) - Sumatra_00157 metaG (SPAdes) (version 2) | ecosystem: Environmental > Aquatic > Marine > Oceanic >...
GATGATTAAATTTAAACCCAGACTTGATACTCGGATTTTTTGGGGAATTACGATCTTATGAAGGCCTTGAAATATTAATGAAAGCGATACCGATTATACTAGAGAAAAACATAAATATAAAATTCATTCATATAGGCAGATCCAGAGATAGTTATTTGAAATACTTACAAGATTTAATTAAAGAATTAAATATTTCTGATCATGTAATTTTTTTAAATGCTATGCCTCATGATCAACTAATTGAATATTATTCATTAGTTGATATGATAATAATTCCAAGGTTAGATAATAGAGTTTGTAGAATCGTAACCCCTCTTAAACCCCTAGATGCTATGGGATATAAAACTTTGGTGATAGCAAGTGATTTACCTGCCTTAAGGTATACTATTATTGATGGAAAAACAGGTGCTTTATTTAAACCAGAAAATGAAAAAGATCTGGCTGCAAAAATTATCTACTATTTTCAAAATAGTGATGAGAAGAGAAAAATTGAAGATTATGCTTTAGAATATGTTAAAAAAAACTTTTCTTGGGAGAGTACAATACCAAAATATATGAAGATATATCAAAAACTTCTACAAAATACTAATTAGAATTGATGTCTAACTTTTTTTTTAGCAGAATTAAAGATTTGTTGAGTAAAAAGTGAAGACAAAAGAAGTAACTGATAGTTAAATCATAAAGAATCAGTTCTCTCAAAACATAGGCCTTTCTGAGTAGAATCTTAAATTATATCTTCGTTTTAAATACAAGGTAATAATTTCTTTTATAAATCCTATTGTTACGATAGCTATGCCAATTATTATCCTTGGAAGATTTTTTACATTTAATACTGAATTTGGATCATAGAATGAAAGTAATTTTCTTTTATTCCAATTTATGGCTTATTAAATTTTTTTAATTAGGAATACAATTAATGAATTTCCAACTCAAAATGTGACTATTCAAATTTTGATGATTTTAAGCTTTTTCAAGATTAACAAATTAAATTCTACATTTATTAGTATTTTCTCATAAGAATTTCTTCTTACATTCAAATCCAGAAGGATTATAAAATAAAAAAATAAGTTCTAATATTTTGAAAATTTTTAAGTTTTATATAGGTTGAAATTAACATATTTTAAATAGTTCAAAATAATCGGAGATAATGAAAAAATTTAGTAAAATCAAGGCAATAGCAAAAGTGGATATAAAAAAGAATCTTACTCAAATTATAGCTTTAACAGAAAAAAACGTTAAATTAAATTTAAGATTTAAAGTGAATTTTATAATAAGCTTGCTAACACCTATTATTACAATTGCTATGCCTTTAATTATAATGAATAGATTTTTTCCTGAAATAGAATTAATTGTTTATCAATTTATTGCATATAAAATTTTTTTAATGCGGGGAATCATAACTGAATTTCCAGTCCAACTACGGTTCGAAAAATATTGGAAAACTCTACCCATATTAATGGTCGGACCATTTCATAGACTAAATTTATTATTTGGTATTTTTTTGTCTCGAATTTTACTGATATTGATACCTTTTTCGGTATTATTCATCATCACTTTCATTCAGGCTCCTATACTTATTACTACAGTAATATTCATTATTGCTATATATTTTCTAATTGCTATTATATTCAGTGGAATTGGCCTTATATTTGGTATATTTGCTGTGTCTAGGGAAAATTTTTTACAACCTCTCTTATTTGCATTCAATATATTATTTTGGCTTAGCTGTTTGACTTATCCATATGAAATTTTTCCATCATTTGTCCAAAATTTTATTAATTTAAACCCTCTTTATTATATTTTTGATTTTTTAAGGTTTTTATGGTTAGAGAACAATGTTATAATTACTATTAGTACCCACTTCTACCATTTTAGCTTTTTAATCTCTTTAGCAATTATCATACCACTTTTAGGTGTATACATTTTTAATATAATTTACAAAAAATATGGAATTGTTGGTTACTAAGAACAATGAATAACGACATAATCCAAACATTTAATCTCTCTAAAATTTATAAATTAAAGGGCAGAAAAAAAGAGATTACAGCTTTAAATAATATCAATATTTCAATAAGAAAAAATGAAATTTTTGGATTATTAGGTCCTAATGGTGCGGGAAAAACGACTTTGGTCCAAATTTTAACAACACTGGTTCAACCTACTAGTGGTTATGCGACTATTGATGGATTTGATATTATTAAGAAGCCAAATAAGGCAAAAAATAGAGTAGCTCTTATGTTAGAAAGTGATATGTTGTATTATAGAATCACGGCTTATGATAACTTAAAATTTTTTTGTAAGATTTATAATATTCCTAATTATCAACAGAAAATAACTGAAATGGCTAGAGAATTCGGTTTGCATAAGTGGTTAAACCAATATGTTGAAAATTTTTCAAGTGGTATGAAAATGAAATTAGCACTACTTAGAACACTGCTACTAAATCGTGATATCCTCTTTTTAGATGAACCAACTTTAGGATTAGACGTTAAATCTGTTAATTTTATTATTCAAAAAATCAAAGATTATAATAAAACGATTTTTTTAACAAGTCATGATATGGGTGTTATTGAGAAATTATGTGATCGTATTGCTTTTATTGATAAAGGAAATATTCTTAAAATTGGAACCCAAGAAGGACTTAAAAGATTAATGCAAACTGAAATTAATATTGAAATTGAAATATCTAAATCCAAAAAAGAATTAAAATCGGAATTAGATCAATATGAATTCGTTAAAGAAATTGAAGAAACAAATAAAGGTTTTATCATTTCATTGATAGAAAGAAATAATTACAGAAATTTATTTTCTATATTGAGTAATTTTCCAGTGAGGAAAATAAAAGAGCAGGAATTAACATTGGGAGATTTGTTTTTAAAATTAATCTAAAAGTGGAATTTTGGTCTAAATTAAGTTGTATTAACAACATATCAAAAAAAATGGGAGATATTGAATCATTTGATATTCCGGGGGTAGATTTTGTAGTATCCTTTTTGAATTGAATTTCATTTTCTTCTTATACTATATTGAGATTTCACTAATTTTTTACTTAGTTGCTATTATCATTTCTCTATCTTTTGTCAATTTTATAGATTTAATTGTTTTAAATCCTATTTGATATAATAATGATTTTGCAAAATTTGGATTTCTTTCTTCGCTAAGATTATGGGCTTCTAATATAATTGACTCGTTTATTTTTTCGATTAAACTATACTCTAGAATATTACTTAATATTGCATATTCACATCCTTCACAATCTATTTTTAAAATATCTATGTTTTCTTTTAAAACCGAATTGAAAGGAACTAGTTTTATTTTCTGTTTCTCAATAATGTTCATAGAGTTGCTGAATTCAGTATAAAATCCTGTTGATCCTCGAATTTCTGTAATATTTAAAGTTTCCTCTTTGTAATCATTTGATACTCCAAGGTTAGAAGCAATGATCCTATCACTGAGTTTATTATTTAAGATATTTTTATATAAAGTATTATAACTCTCTCTATTTACTTCGAATGCATATACTTTCTTAGCTCCATTTAAAATGAAATAGAGTGCACTTGTACCTATAAATCCTCCAATATCATAGATCAGTTTATTATTATAATCAAGTACACCATAAGATTCATCTAAGAAAATTTCTTTTATCTGATAAATCCCATTGATTTGGTCAAGTAGCTGTATTTTTAGACCTTTAAAATTCGCATAAATTTTATTATCGATTCTTTTGACAGTAATGCCATTGTTTATTGCGTTCAAATAATAAACTAGATATTTCCAACTCTTCTTATTTAAGTCTTTAAAAATAAATCCGTTCTTAAATCTAATATTAATATTTTTTCTTAAATTAAGTAATGAGAATAATACCTTGAATGAGTTATCAAATTTATTATAATTATTAATCAACCAAGTTAATTTTTTAATAAGCTCAGAGTTTACTATTATATAACCGAAAAATCTCTTGATAATTTTAAATTTGCTCAAGTAAAATTTTGTTGAAGCTATAAGGTTCAAAGCATTTCGAGTTATGATTAATTACATTAATATAAATTGAAAAATTCAAATTTAAATCAAATGGACTTTTTCATGGTCATTTTATATTCTTAAATGATTTCAATTATTTCCAATAGATTAATTTAATATTTTAAATTTTGAAAAAATAAAATTTTCAATCTTAATTTAAATCACAAAATATTAGAAAGAATTTAATAGTTATAATAAAACTATTAATCAGCAAATTTATTTTCTCTTTAAAGTATTGTTTCCTCTCAATTATTATAATTTTTATTAATCAAATCATTAAAAATTATAGCATAAGATTTCTTTTAACTGTTAAGTGTAAAAAAAATGAAATTGCTAAAATCTTACTTATTAAACAATGATGTGAAATTTAATGATTTAATTGTTAAGTCTTTGAAATTAAGGAATGAAGACATAGGTGATCGAAGTAATTCAACTTGGAATCGTTTATATATGTTATTCTCTCATATCAATTCTCTTAGAAATATAAATAAAAGCTATAATAGGAATTATCTAGTAATACCAAGAAATCTCGAAAAAGATATAATTAAATACGTTAATAGAAATCATAACCTAATTCCTTTTAATTTTTTAGTCTTTGATAATAAAATAAAAACCAGAAAAAAGAAGTCATTCCAAAGTTGGCTTTTTACTCTCTGGTTATTTATTAAAAATATATTTTATGGTGATAAATACCTTCCTTTAGTAAGACTTATTGAAGATATGAAAAGAAAAATATTCAACGGGCGAGTAGAAAACGTATTTTTCTATGGATTTATATATAGACCTGATTACTATTTGGCGGCACTAGTTTTAAGTAAATATGTTGATGTCTTGTATATCACTGGTTCAGCATCATTTTATTACAATAGAAGATATGTATATTTACCCGATGTAACCCTAGTTTCTTGTTCTCTAGTTCAATATACAGAGATTAGTTCATTAATTGAGAACGGAAGTATCATAATTAAAGATAAACTACTAGGTAATCCATTATTTAATCAATCTGCTATGAAAGATTTTGATAATTTTTCCTATGACATTGGGATATATAGCAGTGGAGTATGGGCAAGAGAAGGTGGATTATTGAGATCATTTGATTACAAAAAGATTCGTTCGGGGCACTATTATAAAAATCCATATTATGCAATATTTCTATCAATTCTAAAAACTATAATAGACCTTATTAGTAGTAGAAAAATCAAAGCAAAGTTATACTTTCATCCATATGAAAAAGATCTTTATAATAATCACGGAATAATACCACCTTATGTGAGAACCTTAAAAGAAAATGGTATTGATTTTTCATTTTCAGATGAAGATTCAACACTTTTATTGAGAGAATCAAAAATAGGTGTAGCTGTATTGTCTACAATCATTTATGAGCGACTGGGTTTAGGATTAGAAGGTTACCTATATTATAACTCCAATAAAGATTTTATATCGGGATTTTTTAATCCGTCGTTGTTGGGTGATTTTAAGAAGTATTTTTTCAAGGATAATAAAGAATTAAAAAAGAAGATAATTGATTCATTATAAATTAGTAAAAAATGAATTATAAAAATATGAAAATTTTGCATTTTAATAGGAGTCATTAATTATTATCTTTAAACTCTTTTTACAAATGATTTTATTGTAAGATACATTAGTTGATAATATAGATAAAATCTATGATGATTTGAATGATTAACGATAGAAATATTTTAATAACTGGTGGAACGGGAACCATAGGGACGGCTTTAATTGATTATATTTTAGCTAATTATGAACCAAAAGTAATAAGAATTTTTAGCCGAGATGAAACAAAACAAAATTTGCTAAGGTATAAATTTAAGAATCATGAGGAAAAATTAAGATTCTTCATTGGGGATATAAGGGATAAAGAAAGACTAAATCGAGCTATGAAGGATATTGACATTGTTTTTCATTTAGCAGCATTAAAACACGTAGTAGCTTGTGAATATAATCCATTTGAGGCAATTAAAACAAATGTTTTAGGTATTCAGAATATAATTGAATTAAGTATCGATCACAATGTTAAGAGGGTCGTATATACCAGTACAGACAAAGCAGCAACACCATGTAATACAATGGGGGTTACTAAATTATTAGGGGAGAAATTAATTACTGCCGCAGATTATTACAAGGGAAAAGATATACCAATTTTTCATACTTTAAGATTTGGAAATGTTTTAGGTTCTAGGGGTTCAATAATTCCAATAATTGAAGAAAATATTAAAAATAATTTGCCTATTAATTTAACCCATCGAGATATGACTAGATATATTTTGGATATAAATACAGCTATTAAATTTATAATAGATACAATGAAAATCGCTCAAGGAGGCGAAGTTTTTATTATGAAAATGAAAGTAGTTAAAATTGTTGATTTAATTGATGTATTGATTGAACATTTTGCGAAAAAATACAATAAAGAAGCTGGAAAATTTCAAATAAAAGAAATAGGAATGTTTGCAGGTGAGAAACTTTATGAAGAATTGTTCTCAATTGAAGAATCTGAGAGAACTTATGAAAATGATAATATATTTATCATATTACCTCAAATAAAGGAAATTTTTAGTAAAATTAATTTAAGTCAATTTACCAATCTCAAAAAATTTGATCAATCTCAACCATTTAATACAAAAAATGGTCCTTTCTTATCAAAACAAGAAATCAAAAGATATCTAATTAATAATAATATAATATAGAAAAAAAATTTTAAGATGGTATTATTAATTACGGGGGGCGCCGGTTTTATTGGTAGATGGGTTGTTAAAAAACTTCTTGCGAATAGGGAAGAAGTTGTGGTCATTGATAATTTAAATAATGGAAGAAAAGAAAATTTAGCGGAGTTTGAAAACGATCCAAATTTAAAAGAAGTTTTATATGAAGATATCAGGAATAGAGAAAAATTAGAAGATTTATTTAATAAATATAAATTTCAAGTCTGTATTCATCTAGCAGCACAAATTAATGTTCAAGAGAGTTTGGATTATCCTGAAAGATCTTTTGAAAATAATGTAATTGGTACTTATATTATTTTAGAAATAGCTAGAAAATTTAATACAAAAATAATTTTAATAGGATCTTGTATGGTTTATGATTTAACAAAATCTAACATCCCAATCTCTGAAACTCATAAAGTTAAACCTGCATCGCCATATGCAGGTTCTAAACTAGCGGCAGAAGAATTAGCATTATCATATTACAATGGATTAAAATTGCCTGTTGTCGTACTTAGACCTTTTAATACTTATGGACCGTATCAAAAAACGAATATGGATGGGGGAGTAATTTCGATTTTCATTAAACAAAAAATTAATCATGAAAAATTATTGATTTATGGTGATGGAGAGCAAACGAGAGATTTTTTATATGTTGAAGATTGTGCAGAATTTATTGTAAAAGCTTGTGAATGTGATAAATGTGTTGGAGAAATAATCAATGCGGGTACAGGTAAAGACATTTCAATTAATAATCTAGCTCAATTAATTATTAATGATACAAATTTAATTGAACATGTTGAGCATCATCATCCACAAGCAGAAATTATGAAATTGGTATGTGATAATACAAAAGTAAAAAGGTTATTAAATTGGGAACCAAAAACCTCTTTAGAAGAAGGACTTTTAAAATTAGAAAAATGGATAAGAGAATATCAGAATTAAAATGACAGAGAAACCTGCAATCGAAGGAGGAAAACCAGTAAGAAAAGAATTTCTCCCTTATGGGACTCAATGGCTAGATGAAAAAGAGATAAATGAAGTAATTGATTCTTTAAAATCAAGTTGGATAACAACTGGACCAAAAATGAGACTTTTTGAAGAAAATTTTAAAGAATTCAAAGGTTCCAAATATGCTGTGGCGGTAAATTCGGGAACAGCAGCATTACATATATCCACTTCAAGTCTAAATATTAATCCCGGAGATGAAGTAATAACAACCCCTCTAACTTTTGTAGCGTCTGCTAATTGTGTGGTCTATAGAGGAGGGACTCCTGTTCTAGCAGATATTAAAAAGAGTACATTCAATATTGATCCTGATGAAATTAAGAAGAAGATTACTTCTAAAACCAAAGCAATAATACCTGTTCATTTTACAGGTCAACCATGTGATATGGACGAAATTTGTGAAATAGCAGAGGATAACAATTTACTTATTATTGAAGATGCCGCTCATGCTATAGATGCGGAATATAAAGGCAAAAAGATTGGAAATATAAGTGATTTAACGACTTTCAGCTTTCATCCCGTAAAAAACATGACAACAGCAGAAGGAGGAATGGTAACCACTAATAATGAGGATTTATACGAAAAATTACTCATGTTCCGAACTCATGGGATTTCAAAAGATGCCGTAAAAAGATTCGGAAAAGAGGGAGGTTTTTATTATGATATGAAGTACCTTGGATTTCGATATAACTTAAGTGAACTTCATTCCTCTTTAGGGATTCATCAATTAGATAAATTAGTGACTTTTCAAAGGCGAAGAAGGGAAATAGTGCGTATATATAATAAAGAATTAGGAAGTATAGAAGGACTAGAGATTCCTTACGTTAAAAGCAATATTAAACACTCATGGCATTTATACATTATTCAATTAGACTTAAAGAAATTAAACGTAGATAGAGATCATATTTTTAAGGCTCTGAGAGAGGAAAATATTGGGGTAAATGTTCATTATATACCTGTTCATTATCATTCATACTATCAAGAAAAATTCGGTTTAAAAAGAGGGATCTTACCAAATGTGGAATGGTTGTTTCCAAGAATTTTAACTATTCCACTTTTTCATAAAATGAGCGATAACGATGCATACGATGTCATTAATGCCCTAGAAAAGGTCATAAAATATTATAGAGAATAGATATAACATTCATTATAGTTTTTTAATATATCTCTTGAATTTATTTTCCTTATCGATATCTATCAATTCAAAATTATTCTTTTCAAAAAATTCTTGTCCAACTTTATTACTTAAAACAGTTAATGCTATAATCTGATTCACTCCGTTTTCTTTCATACTAGCCTCAAATAATTTATAAGCATATGTCCCGATCCCAAAGTGTTGAAATTTTTTAGCTAATGCGATACTAATTAGACTTTTTTCTTTAGAGCTTGTTTTATTCTTTGTTAATCTTATATAGCCACACATAGAGGATTGATATAAAATAATATAAACATATTCATTTTCAAAAACAGTTTCCCACCATTTACAATGATTTTCAAAAGGAACTGGTTCATGGGTATTTATATTTGCATCTAAATTATCATTAAATACACGTCTTACACCCTTTTTATGGAATTCATTTATTTTTTGTGCCGGAATTAATTTAATTTTTTCAAAGTTTATATCCATAATTATTACTCAATTTTATTAAATTAAGAATTACTCAAAGGAGCTTTTGCCATTTAATTTATTTAATATATATTCAATTATGCTTCTGCTTCCATCGCTTTTTATATGTTTTTGACCTGAAATAACCATTTTTTTTCTTCTTTCTTTATTCTTTAGTAATAAAATAAATTTTTTGATATTTTCAAATAGATTCTTATTTTGCCACCATCCAGCGAAATAATTTATACCCAATTCAGAAAAAGCTTTTACATTGTTTAGTTGATTATCTGCAACTGCAACGCTTATAGCTGGAACCCCGATAATGGCTAATTCGTAAATAGTTGTACCTCCAGCAGTTATAGCTAAATCAGATTCCCTCATTACTTTCTTCATATCTTCAGCAGTTGGAAAATATATTAATTCACAGTTTTTGTCTAATACAGCTTCTATATTATCAATATTTTTAAAACCCATTCCTACAATTACCTTTTTTTCCAAATTTGGAAAGAGGGTATTTAACATTTCTAAAATTGGTGGTGTTAAATTTTTCGTATCAGACCCACCCAAAGTAATCATAATTGTTTTAATTTCATCCGATTCTATTTTATTTTGCACATTCCAAAATTCGTTTCTAACTAAGCAATATTTTGGTCCTAATAAATAATTGATATTCTCTCTATTGTGATATTTTATTTTTTTTGCGGATATTGAATAATTTACAACAACACCCGGTGGGTATTCTAATCTTAAATTATCATCAATAAATACTGGGATTTTAATAACCTCAGATATTTTTTTATATAATAAAAGGGTGGCTAAGTAGGAATCTAAAACAACTATATCAGATCCATTAATTATGCCAAATAATTTATCGGTATTTATTAACCAATTAAAAATACAGTTTCTTTTTGTATTTAAAGTATTTTTAACATTCTCATCCCCATTAACAATAAAAAAAGGTTCTATCCCTTTTTCTTCAAAAGCTTGATAGAGTGACGTACAACGAGTTATATGTCCATAACCTATATCAGAATTACCCTCGGTAATTATACAAACTTTCATGATATTTAATTTGAGATCTTTTTGTTTTAAAAAGATCTTTTATTTTAAATCAAGTCCCATGTGATTATATCATCTTCATCGATATCTTTTTTAGCTGTTCTGTTAAGTACTATATCTAAGAATTTTGGTTTAATTCCATAACCTGGTCGTTTTATTATTAAATCCTCTAGTTCAATAACTTTACCTTTAGGGATTCTTCTTTTAGCAATAATACTCCTTCTTGCTAATTTATATAAATTTTTTTCAGACTCTGGTATATCTTTCTCTGGAGATCCTAAAGCTTCTTCAGTTTCACGAATATTTTTTATCATTTGTCTTAATTCGGTGGGTTCTAAAGCAAATTTGTGATCTGGTCCTTTTAAAGATCTATCTATAGTAAAATGCTTTTCTATTATACTGGCCCCTAAAGCAACACATATAGAAGGGATTGAAATGCTCATTGTATGGTCAGAATATCCTATTGGAACTTGAAAAGCTTGTTTCAATGTCTGAATTACTCTCAAATTTAAATCTTTAAAAGGTGGGGGATAGTTTATTGAACAATGTAATAATGCAATTCCTGCATCGGATATTTCCCTAATTACATTAACTGCCTCTTCAATATCTCCAAGACTAGCCATTCCTGTTGATTGTATAATAGGTTTATTAGTCATAGCAATCTCCTTTAAAAAAGGAAAATCCATTATTTCAAATGAAGCAATTTTATAAGCTAAAATATTAAGCTCTTCCAATTCTTTTATAGCTTGCCTATCAAATGGTGTAGATAAAAAAATAATATCATGAGATCTTGAATAATCAGCGAGTTCACCCTGCCATTCCCTTGGTAATTCAATATCTTTTATCATTTGCCATAGGGATTTTTGATCGATTTCTTTCAAAAGATATTTTGGGGTTTCAGTTTTTTTTGAATATAAAGTTTCAGCAGAATAAGTTTGAAATTTAACAGCATCAGCTTCAGCTTCAGCTGCGATTTCTATTAATTTTTTAGCTTGATTTAAATTTTTATTATGATTTGATCCCGCTTCAGCTATAATAAATGTGGGAAAATTATCTCCGACTTTTTTCTTTCCAATAGAAATTTGTGGCATAATTTATCTTATTTCTTTATATTTGATTTATGTAGAGTTTTATGAATAATATTTTTATTTATATCCATAAGTGATGGATTTTTTTCAATGATTTCATATATATCAAAAACACTAAAATCTATCCCTTTTCCTTTACTTTTTAAACGTTTATACACATTTCTACATAACTCTAGATCTTCAAATTCATCGATTGTTAATCTTAAATCTTCATAATTCGGTAGAGATTCAAGATTAAATGAGTAAACCTTGAAATTCTCGGGATGTGTATAAATAAAATGTGTGACATGCTCTTTCTCTTTTTTTGTTGTAGCCATCTCATAGATTTGTTCTAATATTTCAAAACTAAAAATTTCAACTTCAAATCCTCTTGAAAAGTTAGTTTTATTATCTACATTTCTAATACAATGGTAGCTATTCTCAAGATAAAATTTAATCATGTCATCTATAACGAAAGGATCAATAAAAGGGCAATCTGAAGTAACTCTTATTATTATTTTTAGATTATGTTTTTTTGATGCCAAATAGTATCTCTTTAAAACGTTTTCTTCACTCCCAATGAAGTAAAAAACATTGTGCTCTTTTGCAACATCAATTATTGCAGAATTCCTCTCGTCAGGGGTGGTTGCAATAATAATCTTATTGATTAATTTACTAAGTTTTAATCGTTCAATTAAGATATCAAGAACTTTTTCGTCTTCATCCAATTCCTCTAGAACTTTGCCATAAAACCTCGTTGATCCCATTCTAGCTTGGATTATTACTCCAATTCTTTTTTCAGCCATAGATTCTAGGTAGAAAATAAGTTAATAGTTTATATGTGTTTATTTAAGTTTTTCAAATAAAAAATAATTTCTTTTATCACCAAAACCATCCTTTTCCCCTGCTTCTCCTTCTAAAATTAGTTTGACATTAAAATTTTCTAATACCAATTTCTTAAAGTTCCCACGCCATAATCCAACATTTTCTCTATATTGGATTTTTTCAAATTCGTTGAAATCATAATTATATTCTAACATAAAATAATATTTATTGCTAACACGCAGAAGTTCCGTTATAGCTTTTTTCATATCTTTGGGATCTATATGAATCAATACACCAATCGTCATAACCATATCAAAAAAACGATCTTTATATAAAATATCGAAAATATTACCTACCGTAAAGCTAATCTCTTTATTCTCCTTAGCTAAAACAACGCTATACGGATTAATATCAATTCCGTATAATTCATATGAGCCACAATAAGAAAGAGCAACCAAATTATGTCCTCTATTACATCCAGCTTCTAATATCCTTTTCAATTTGAGATCTTTGGTAATTCTTTTAAAGAATGGTATAAGATTCTCTGGAATGATTTTATTTCGAATAGTATATCTTATCCCAAAATCACCATCCCAAGTTCCCTTTTTCTCGTTTTCTTCTGACATACTTAGAAAAAAAATTCTTTTCATTTAAATTTTCATTGCATTTCTAATTAAGATTTTCAGAATTGTGTATCCTATAACTGAAAATTGAAAATTATGAAAGATTAAAAGTTTTATTCAAATATTCTAACATCAATTCTAAGTTTAATTAAATAATAGTTTGCTTCTAAAGGTGTGAGGGTAAATAATACAATAAAAGAGTTTTTATATAATTTTAGTATATACAGAATATATAAGCTATATTCACCTAAAATAGAATGAAATAATTAATTCGATAGTTTATAATATAAAAATCGAAATGTGAATATTTTGAAATATTGTAAAAAATGTGTAATGCCAGAAACAAGACCCCATATTATCTTTAATGAGGAGGGTGTTTGTCAAGCATGCATTAATAATGAAAAAAAGAAATCTATAGATTATAATGATAGATTTAATGAATTAAAGCAATTATGCAATAAATTTAGACGCGATGATGGTTATTATGATTGTATTGTAGCAGTTTCAGGAGGAAAAGACAGTCATTATATTACCTATACAATGAAAGAAAGATTGGGTATGAACCCTCTTTTAGTTTGTGTCACTGATCCCTTTACTCATACAGAAATTGGAATTCATAATTTGAATAACTTAACCGAAGCTTTTGGTTGTGATTTAATAGTTTTTGATATTAACAAACCTACATTTAAGAAGGCAACAAAAATTGGTTTTGAAGAGTTATGTGAACCCCTTAGATTTGTAGAAGCAGCCATTTATACGGTCCCTTTTAAGATTTCCGTGGCACTCAATATACCTTTAGTTGTTTTTGGTGAAAATTCTGCATTTGAATATGGAACTAGTGAAGATGATAATTATAGTGCAAAAAAATTCATCGAAGCTGGTCATAGTTCGGCTGGAGAAAAGTTAAGTGAAAAAATTCAAGATTTCTGGACCAAGAGAGGTTTATCTAAGAGAGATATAAATGCTGTTATCCTTCCATCAAAAGAAGAATTAGATCGCGTTAAGCCAGAACCTATTTTCCTAAGCTACTTTACTCCCTGGGACGATGAAAGAAATTACCTCATTGCTAAAAGATACGGATTTAAAGATTTACACCATGATTGGCGCAGAGAAGGGACTTTAGAAAGTTATGGTCAAATTGATTCAATTGCATATTTTACACATATATGGCTGAAATACCCGAAATTTGGATTTGCACGTGCTACGGATATAGCTTGTAGATGGATAAGAAAGGGTAAGATTTCTAGAGAAGAGGGGATAAAATTAGTAATGAAAAATGATCATAGAATGGATCAAAGAACTTTGGAGGACTTTAATAATTTTATGGGCTATTCAACAAGAGAATTTTGGGATATCGTCGAAAAATTTTGGGATAGAGAAATTTTTATAAAAATTAATAGTATCTGGAGATTAAAAAATCCTTTATGGAAACTAGAGAATGAAGAAAGCTATCTATCTCTTCCACCACATGTTAATTTAAAAGAAAAAAATAAGTAGTTTTATTTCATTATAATACAATTCTTAACTCTTTTCCTAAATAATATACATTATCAAGAGGTAAACCTTTCATAGATAGATGAATCTTATTTCTAAAAACTGTATTTACGATATTTTAATCATAAATAATTTCGATAGCTTATTCAATTACACACCTTAACTTAGATTATCAAATTCCTTATTTTAAATAAAAACTTATACTATGTAAATTTCAAAGTCTAGCGTTTGGTGACTCTATGTCAAAAAAAATTTTAATTACTGGTGGTGCGGGTTTTATTGGATCACATTTAGCTGATTTACTAGTTGAGAGTTCTAATTATGACATAACGGTTTTAGATTGTTTAGATGAGCAAGTTCACGGGAAAATAGATAAACCTCCAAATTATTTAAATAAAAATGTGAAGTTTATCCAAAGTTCGGTAAACAATTATGAAGATTTTGAAGAAGTTGTTAAAGATAAGGATCTCATTTTTCATTTAGCAGCAAAAGTAGGAGTGGGACAGTCAATGTATCAAATTAATGATTACATTGATAATAATATTCTTGGAACGGCAAATTTATTAAATATCCTGGTTAATTCAGAGCATAATGTAAAAAAGGTCGTTATTGCTTCCTCTAACACAGTATATGGTGAAGGAAAGACTTCATGTGCAAAATGTGGTATTATTATTCCTAAATTGAGAGAAGTAAATCAATTGAAAAATAAGGATTGGAAATTATATTGTCCAAAATGTGGTAGCAGCCTTAAGACCTTATTTACGGATGAAACAACTCTCAGTAATCCAAGTTCTATCTATGCTTTGTCAAAAAGAGTTCAAGAAGAAATGGGTTTGATGATTGGTAATACATATGGTATTGATTTATCAATACTAAGATTTTTTTTAGTTTATGGACCAAGACAGGCGCTTTCAAATCCTTATACTGGTGTTTTTGCAATTTTTTGCACGAGATTATTAAACGGGAAACCACCAATTATTTATGAAGACGGATTGCAATCGAGAGATTTTGTGAATGTAAAGGATGTGTGTCAGGCCTTATTGCTTGCTATGAATAGTCCAGTAGCAAATGGTGAGATTTTTAATGTTGGCACAGGTATTCCACTCACAATTAAAAAAGTTGCAGAATATTTTACAGAGAAAATTAATCCAAAATTAAAACCAAGCTATAGTCAACAATATCGAGTAGGTGACATAAGACATTGTATAGCAGATATCTCAAAAATTAAAGAGAAGTTAGGATACGAACCAAAAATCTCTTTTGAGAAAGGTATTGAAGAATATATTAATTGGATAAAAACGCAAAGGAATGACATTCAGGATAAAACAGAAGAAGCATTAATGGAATTAAAAGAAAAAGGCTTGTTGAAATAATTTTACTGAAATTACCTAATTTGCATTAAAATGAGAAAAATACTTATTACAGGAGCTAATGGATTTATAGGGTCACATTTAATCGATTACTGTATTCTAAAAGATTATGAAATCTATGCTTTAGAAAGACATAATCAATTATATAAAAACTTATCTCACTTTACAAACGGAAAATTATCATTCTCCGAAGAAGAAAAGCAAGATTTCTTTGGGGAATCAATAAAAATACCTACGATTAAGAAAAATTTAATTATACTTGAATGTGATGTAAAAAATTCTCCTTTAGTAGAAAAAATAATAAAGGAAGTAAAACCTAATTTTCTTTTTCATCTTGCAGCACAACCTTATATAATACCTTCTTGGGAAGATCCCGTTGATACAATTGAAACGAATGTAGTTGGTACAATAAATATTTTTGAGTCTATTAAAAAATTTAATTTAAAAACAAAAGTTATTTTAGCTTGTTCAAGTACAGAATATGGCTCTAGTGCTCAAAATAATAAACCCTTAAAAGAAACAGATTTGCTATTAGCTACACATCCTTATGGTATTAGTAAAATTACAGCTGAATTATTAGCTCGTCAATATTTCATTAATTTTGGAATAGAAATTGTCAATCTTCGATTTTTTAATCAAACGGGGATTCGAAGAGTTAATGATGCCCCTTCAGATTTTGTAAGGAAAGTCGCCCAGATCGAGTTAGGTTTGAAAGATCCTGTGATTCAAGTAGGAAATTTAGATCCATATCGAGATTTCACTGATATTAAAGACTCACTTGATGCTATATGGTTGGCTGCTACAAGAGGGAAACCTGGTGAGTCATATAACGTATGTTCAAGCAAAAAAATTCAGATTCGTAGACTACTAGATATTTGTTTAAGCTTCTCTAAGCAAAAAATTAAGATTAAAGAAAATGTTCAACATAAAATGAGAAAAACGGATGAGGATGTGATTACAGGTGACAACTCAAAAATTAAAAGGGAGTTAGGATGGCAACCAATTATACCGATAGAAACAACATTACAAGAAATGTTTGAATACTGGAT
>Ga0209976_10001030_pt1 | contig 16827 bp, 17 predicted proteins | sample SumtaG_FD_182806 | JGI IMG/M metagenome (GOLD analysis project Ga0209976, IMG submission 182806) | Deep subsurface microbial communities from Indian Ocean to uncover new lineages of life (NeLLi) - Sumatra_00157 metaG (SPAdes) (version 2) | ecosystem: Environmental > Aquatic > Marine > Oceanic >...
CGTGGGGGCCAGTAACAGTGAATGGCTTCTCGCCGATACCGGTCGTACCGGATCGGAGCGCGGCATCGCTTTTTGGCTCTTGGCCGCCATCGCTACGCTCATCGCGTTCCCACTCGGACGCTTTTTAGTTTCGGGGCGGACATCCATGGTCGATGGCTGGTACGAGGAACACAAGCGCTGGATCTACACCGCCTTAAGCGGAGGGCTGCTCTACGCGGCCTATAGGCTGATGTAAGCCGATCCAAGTTTGGGGGAGCCTGGCGAAAGCCTTGTTGCCGCGCGAACGGGGAGCGCGGAAAGGTTTGGCAGGCCGGGCTAAGTGGGGCGGCCGCCCAAGAGAGCGGCCGCCCCAACTTTTTCGCGTAACCGCAGCCGGCCTCACACGCTGTAATACATGTCGAACTCGATGGGGTGGGGGAATATCTCGAATCGCTCCACCTCTTCCATCTTGAGTTCGAGATAGGAGTCGATCGCATCGTCGGTGAAGACGTTGCCCTTCTTGAGGAAAGCGCGGTCCTTGTCGAGTTCCTCGCAAGCCTCGCGCAACGAGCCGCACACCGTGGGCACCTTCTCCAGTTCCTCCGGCGGCAGATCGTAGAGATTCTTGTCGATCGGGTCGCCCGGGTTGAGCTTGTTCTCGATCCCATCGAGGCCGGCCATGAGCATGGCGGCGAAGGCGAGATAAGGATTGGCGGCGGGATCGGGGAAACGCACCTCCACGCGTTTGGCTTTCGGGCCTGAGCCGAGCGGAATACGGCATGCAGCCGAGCGGTTTCGCGAGGAATAGGCCAGAAGAACCGGCGCCTCGTAACCCGGCACCAGACGCTTATAGGAATTGGTGGTCGGGTTGGTGAAGGCATTCAGCGCCTTGGCGTGCTTCAGGATGCCGGCGATGTAATGCAGCGCAATGCTCGACAGGTCGGCATATTGGTCTCCCGCGAAGACAGGGGTCGAACCCTTCCAGATCGATTGGTGGGTGTGCATGCCAGACCCGTTGTCGCCGTAGACCGGCTTCGGCATGAAGCAGGCGGTCTTGCCATAGTTCTGTGCCGTCTGGTGGATGACGTATTTATAGATCTGCAAGGCGTCGCCGGTTTTCACCAATGGGCCGAACTTGATGCCAAGCTCGTGCTGTGCGGCGCCCACTTCGTGGTGATGCTTCTCGGTGATGAGTCCCATATCGGCCATCGTCGCAAGCATGTCCGAACGAAGGTCCTGCGCCGAGTCAACCGGTGGCACGGGGAAATAACCGCCCTTGGTGCGGGGCCGGTGGCCGAGATTGTTGCTCATCTCATATATGGTGTCGGTATTGGAGGGCAGCTCTGTCGAGTCGATCCTGAAGGAGCAATTGTACGGCTCGGTGGCGAAGCGAACGTCGTCGAACACAAAGAACTCGGCCTCCGGTCCAAACACCGCGCTATCGCCGAGGCCGGTCTGCTTCAAATAGGCTTCTGCCTTGCCGGCAATTGAGCGCGGATCGCGCTCGTAAGGTTCGTTGGTCAAAGGCTCGAGCACGTCGCAGAAGATGGCGAGCGTGTTCTGAGCAAAAAACGGATCTAGTACGGCGCTGCTGAGGTCGGGCATGAGTTTCATGTCCGACTCGTTGATCACCTTCCAACCCGCGATCGAGGAGCCGTCGAACATGATGCCGTCGGTAAACGCCTCCTCGTCCATGACGTTTGCGTCGATGGTCAAGTGCTGCAACTTTCCGCGTGGATCGGTGAACCGCAAATCTACGAACTTGATTTCGTCGTCCTTGATCTTCTTCGTCATACTCTTGGCGTCTGACATCTTGCTCCCCTGTCCTTGGTGTAATGAATGCCGCCTTTCAGAGCTTGGCGGCGGAAACTCGCCCCGTCCGTCCCATTGCCGGCCCTAGGCTGACCATCCTCCTCAGACGGCTTCATTGCCGGTCTCGCCGGTGCGGATGCGCACGGCTTCTTCCACATTGGATATGAAGATCTTCCCGTCGCCGATGCGGCCGGTCTTGGCCGAGGCGACAATGGCGTCAATCGCCTTTTCCACCATGTTATCGCCGAGCACGAGCTCGAGCTTCACCTTGGGCAGAAAGTCGACGACATATTCAGCGCCGCGATAGAGCTCGGTATGGCCCTTCTGGCGTCCGAAGCCTTTGGCCTCGGTCACGGTGATGCCTTGGAGCCCAATCTCCTGTAGGGCCTCTTTCACCTCATCAAGCTTGAATGGCTTGATGATTGCTTCGATCTTTTTCATTGTTTCGATGCACCTCCCGGGGACGCAGAAGAACGCTTAGCCGCGCGCTTCCATCCGTAAATCTCGTAAACTGTGGCCCAGCCAAAGCACGCCCCATGCCAATCCTCAAGCGGCAAAGTTCTATTTGACATTTCAATGCCTTGCGGGGATTGAGATGATACGGTCGGCGGCGGGAAATTGATGGCTGCTCAAGACTTAGACTATATGCACAAGAATTAAGCAGATTTCCAAGCCCATGTCTCAAGCGCTTTCGATGCTTACACCACGCGGATGCGCCATGCTCGAACTTCTAACCGCTGAGGAGATGGGGCGTGCCGACAGGCTCGCCATCGAAAGCGGGGTGAGCGGCGCCACTCTCATGGAAAATGCCGGCCGTGCCGTGGCCGAAGAGGTCGTTCGCCGCTATCCCGATCACGAAAGCGTCGCGATCCTTTGCGGTCCGGGAAATAACGGCGGCGACGGCTTCGTTGCCGCGCGCCATCTCAAGGAGCGAGGGTACAAAGTGAGCCTCGCTTTCGACGGCGATGAGGCGCGCCTGCCGGCCGACGCGGCCGCCATGGCGGCGCGTTATTCGGGCGCAAGAGGACCGCTCGATCCCGGCCTTCTCACCGACGCCGATGTGGTGGTCGATGCCCTGTTCGGTGCAGGACTTGCCCGCCCTGTGGAGGGCAAGCTTGCCGGCCTGATCGAGAGCGTTAACGCGTCGAATCTTCCCGTCATCGCCGTCGATATGCCGAGCGGTATCGACGGCACGACCGGCGAGGTCAGGGGCGTGGCAATTCGCGCAAGCGCGACCGTGACGTTCTTCCGTCTGAAGCCGGGGCATCTGCTCCTGCCGGGACGGACTTATTGCGGGGAGGTGCGCCTCGCCGATATTGGTATTCCGGCGAGCGTTCTTACCGTCATCGCGCCCAAGACTTTCGCCAATGAGCCCGCGCTCTGGCTTGGCAAGTTTTTCTGGCCGCGTCCTTCGAGCCACAAATACATGCGCGGACATGCGGTCGTCGTGTCGGGGCCGGTCTATAGTACGGGGGCAGCGCGGCTCGCTGCCCGCGGCGCGCTGCGGATCGGCGCCGGGCTTGTCACGGTCGCCTCGCCGCGTGACGCGCTTGAAGTCAATGCCGCGCAGCTTACCGCCATCATGGTGCGCGAGGCCGACGATGCTCGCGGACTGACAAGCCTTCTAGCCGATCGGCGCAAGAACGCCGTGTTGGTCGGTCCTGGCGTCGGGCTCGGTGAACGCACCAAGGAATTGGTCTTGGCGGCACTTCGCTCCGACGCCGCAATCGTGCTCGACGCCGACGCGCTGACCTCTTTCGCCGAAGATCCGGGAGAGCTTTTTGCCGTCATCGCCGACCGTGCTGCGCCGGTCGTGCTTACGCCTCATGAAGGCGAGTTCGCGCGGCTATTCGGCGATTTGGCCGCCGCCCCTAAGCTCGAGCAGGCGCGGACGGCGGCCGCTCGCGCGGGCGCGGTCGTGGTGCTGAAGGGCGCCGATACCGTGGTGGCGACCCCTAGCGGAACCGTCTCGATTAACGCCACCACCAGTTCATTTCTTGCGACCGCCGGTACCGGAGATGTGCTGGCCGGCATGGTCCTTGGGCTCCTTGCCCAAGGGATGCCCGTCTTCGAAGCCGCAAGCGCCGCCGTTTGGCTGCACGGCGAGGCGGCCGTCGATTTCGGCCCCGGCCTCATCGCCGAGGACCTGCCCGAAACACTGCCGAAGGTGCTTCACGCGTTGCAAATATCGGCCAACTTGGAGTGACCCTTTGTTGACACACTCCAGCCTTATGAGCGACATGGAGCAGGGGCTTTGAGAGAAGGGCCTGTCGCGGCGTGGTGACGGATTCCTGGCAACCCAAAATTAGCTGGCTCGTTGCGGCCTTTATCGCTGCGGGAGCGCCGATTGCCGCCATGGCCGAGGACGCGATCCTCTTGCGCGCCCGCGAAGGAGCCGCGGCACTCATGCGCGGGCAATACGACAAGGCAATCGCTTCCTATGACGAGGCGCTTGCCGCGCCTGAGATCGCCGATTTCATTGAGGCCAGCATCTATAGCGATCGCGGCGTCGCCAAATGGCGCCTGAACCGGACCAAAGAGGCGATTGACGATTTTAACCAGTCAATCCAACTCTCGCCGGAGAACCCCGCCGTTTACAACAATCGCGGCAACGCGCTCATGGATTTGGGCCATCCCGAGGAAGCGATAAAGGACTTCGACCGCGCGATTACGCTGTCGCCGAATTACGGCGCCGCTTACAACAACCGCGGCAACGCCCGGATGGCGCTCGGCCGGCACAATCTCGCTTTTCAGGATTTTCGCAAGGCGGTGGAGCTGATGCCGCAAAGCGCGGTGCCGTTCAACGGACGGGGCACGGCCCATGCCGAATTGAAACGCTACCACGCCGCCGTGCGCGACCTCAGCCGCGCCATCAGCCTCGACTCTAAATATGTGGCGTCCTACCGCCACCGCGCCAACGCCTATCTTGCCCTCGGCAAGTACCGCGATGCAGTGGCCGACGCGACCCAGGTGCTTACCCTCGAACCGGATGTTCCCAACCCCGACATCCTCTTTGTGCGCGCTCGTGCCCATACCGGCGACAAGAAGCTCAATTTCGCGCTCGACGATCTGAACAAGGTGATCGAGGAAAAGCCTAACTTGGTGGACGCCTATATCGAGCGTGCCGTCGTGTTCATAGGGGCGCGCCGCTTCGACGACGCTATCGGCGATTTGAATCGCGCCATCTTTATCGATCCCCGGAATGCGCGGGCCTACGCCATGCGTGCCTCGGTGAAGCTCAAGACCGAAGCCAATGACGGCGCACTGAACGACGCGAACCAAGCGCTTGAGCTTGAGGGCGCCGATCCATTCGCGCTGAGGGTCAGAGGAAATGTCTACGAAGCCCTGGAGCGTCCTTACGAAGCGATTGCCGATTATCGCACCGCCCTTGCGAAAGATCCGTTTCAGACCGAGAGCCGCGAGGCGCTCCAGCGTCTCGATCAGGAGGTGCCTGCCGAGGAAGGTCGCGTCCTGGGCGAGGAGGTGGAGGGTTGGGTGATCAGAGAGCCGCAACCCGGCCGTTACGTCGCAAGCAACCCGAAATACCGAGCGCTCAGGATCGAGCTTGAGATGTTCGGCGCGGGCACGCCGAAAATCCTTGAGTGGAAGCTGTTGAAGAATGCTCTCAAAGGTATCGGCCTCTTGAAGTACTACGCCGGCGATTTCGGCGACGGCGCAGCGACCAACCTCGAATATGTCGCCATCGTCGATACCTATGCCAAGAAAGTCGTAGCCGTGGAGCCTCATGCTTGGGGAGAGGCGACGGCCCAGTGGAACTGGCAGGCCGTCTCCGTGGTGGTGACCGACCCCGACGGGAACGCCAATGAGATCAAGCTCCGCACTTTGAGAAAGAGAACGCCGGTGGCGCGGAGTTCGGGTTCCCGAAGGCGGCGCAGCGGGCCGCGTGGCGAAGGAACCGGCAGTCTCTTCAATTGGCTGTTCCGCTGATGAACGCGCCGGATTGCCTGTCGCGGCCAGGCAAGGCCCGCCAATGACGCTGTTCCTGGCAAGCGTGCGCGATGCTGCCGAAGCCGAAATGGCCGTTGGCGCGGGCGCCGATATCGTCGATCTCAAAGAGCCCGGCCGGGGCGCTCTCGGCGCCCTTGATCTCGATTCGATCGATGCTTGTGTGAGAGCGGTCGGTGGCCGTGTGCCAGTCAGCGCCACCATTGGCGATTTGCCGCTTGAGGAGAAGATTGTCCCCGCCGCGGTGCTGGCGACGGCGGCGCGGGGCGTCGATTATGTCAAGCTCGGCCTTTTTCCTGGAGGGGACCGAGAACGCTGTTTGAATGCGCTCGCGGGCCTCGCGGCCAAGATCCGGCTCATTGTTGTTCTGTTTGCCGATGCTCTGCCCAAGATCGATACGGTCGGACTTGCAGCGCGTATCGGAGCGTCCGGCGTCATGTTCGATACGTTGGGCAAAGGCGGTGCGGCGCTACCCGACCTCATCTCTCCCGGAAAGCTCGCGGTCTTCGCGGCGGCCGCGCGGGCGGGAGGCATGACCATGGGTCTTGCCGGATCGCTGAAAGCGCGACATGTGCCGGGACTTCTGGCCTTAGGCCCGGATCTGCTCGGTTTTCGCGGCGCGCTCTGCCGCGGCGGCGAGCGGGACAGGTCTCTCGATAAAGCGCGGCTCGCGGCGGTCAGGGCGCTGATCCCGAAAGATTCGAGCATTGTGCGCAAGGCGAACTTGCCGGATCTTCCCCAACAGGCAGTATGCTAGGCATGGCGCGCTAGAATTGTAGCGCCTACGGAGCTCTGGTCATGGCTGAGCCGCGATTGAGACGGGTAGTGCCGAGCGCCATGCCGGATGACGACACGGTTCTCGACCGCGTCTTCATCCGCGATCTCGTGCTCGATGTCGAAATCGGCGTCTATAAGAATGAGAAGGGTGTGACCCAGCCTGTGCGTTTTTCCGTCGATGTCGACGTGATGCCGGTCGCCGGAGCGCTTGACGACGATATCGGCCGCGCCTTCGACTACGACACGATCATCCAGGGCATCAAGGACATTGTCGCCCGCGGCCATATCAACCTGGTCGAGACCTTGGCTGAGAGGATCGCGCGTCATTGCCTCGCTCATCCCCGCGCAGCGCGGGTCGCCGTCAGAATTGAGAAGCTTGAGAAGGGACCTGATGCGGTCGGCGTCGAGATTGTGCGCGACAAGAGAAACGCTTGAGTCATGGCGAACCCGGTCTTGCGCGCAAAAACCGAACTTGCAGCTGACGCCGGCGAGGTGCGTCCCGTCGTTGTCAAGCTTGGCGGCAGTGTCGTCCGCTCGGGCGAGCTTGTCGCGTGGCTCGACGCCATTGCCGCGGCCAGGTGTCCAATCGTCGTGGTTCCGGGGGGAGGGGCGTTGGCCGATGAGGTGCGGGCCTGCCAGTCCGAGCTCGGCTTCGGCGACCCCGCGGCGCACCGGATGGCGCTGCTTGCCATGGACCAACTGGCCTGGGCCGTGGCAGGCTTGCGGGCTGGCTTTGCCGTCGGCGCGACCGAGGCCGAGCTGCGCGCAGCGCACGGGCGGGGCGAAGTCGCCGTCTGGGCCCCTTACAGTGCGATCGCCGGGCGCGGGGACATTGAGGAATCCTGGCGCCTCACGTCCGACAGTCTCGCACTGTGGCTCGCCGCCAAGATCGGCGCGGCGCGCTGTTTTCTGATCAAATCCATCCAGCGCAAAGGAACACAGGCGTTTGCCGCAGAGCTTGCCGAAAGCGGCGTCGTCGATGCCGCTTTCCCGTCAATGCTGAATGATGTTGGCGTGCCGGCGTTCTTGCTCGGCCGCGGCGACCGGCAGGCCTTCGCTGCCGCGCTCGCCGGCAAGCGTGGCGACGCCAGCAACTTCGCCGCCACGATCGTTTAAAACGCATCATGGCTGAGAACATCCTGTTCCTGACCGGACATCTGGCGCGAGCCCGGCTCGAAGCCGTGCTCGAAGCCATGAAAGGAACCTTCGATTGGAGGGTGCTCGATATTGGCGTCAAGGTCGCGGCGTTGATGACCGAGGATATCATTGCCCGGAGGCTGCCTGCCCCGGTCGCGGCCGAGAAGGTTATGCTGCCAGGCCGCTGCCGCGCCGATCTCGACCGTCTCGGCGCACGTTTCGGTGTCCCATTCTTGCGTGGACCGGATGAGCTCAAGGACATCCCGCTCTATTTCGGCCGTGCGCGGAAAGCCTCGGACATGAGCAAATATGACATTCAGATCTTTGCCGAGATCGTCGATGCGTCGGCGCTTCCAGTCGAAGCCATTCTGAAACGCGCGCAAGATTATGCGGAGGCCGGCGCCAACGTGATCGATCTGGGCTGCCTTCCCGATACGCCTTTCCCGCACCTGGAGGGGGCCGTCGCGGCGCTTAAGGATGCGGGTTACAGAGTGAGCGTCGATTCCGCCGACGTCGAGGAACTCAGGCGCGGCGGCCGGGCCGGGGCAGATTTTCTCCTGAGCCTCAACGAGTCCACGCTTGCAATCGCGGACGAAGTCGCCTCGACGCCGGTGCTCATTCCCAAAGATCATGGCGACATGGCGTCCCTCTACCGCGCTATGGATGCGCTCGACGCCAAGGGTCGAGGCTATCTCGTCGATCCCGTGCTCGACCCCATCAATTTCGGCTTCACGCACTCTCTTGAGCGCTATGCCCAAGTCAGGCGCGAGCGCCCGGATGCGGAGATCCTGATGGGTACAGGCAATCTGACCGAGCTGACCGACGCCGATACCACCGGCATTACCGCAATGCTGCTCGGCATTGCCTCGGAGCTGCATATCGGGAACGTGCTGGTGGTCCAGGTCAGCCCCCACACGCGCCGCACCGTTGAGGAACACGACCTCGCCCGCCGCATCATGTATGCGAGTCGCGCCGACAATGACCTGCCGAAGGACTACGCCGACGGACTTCTTACCGTGCATGCGCGGCGGCCATTCCCGCAGACGCCGGACGAGATCGCCACTGCTGCGGGTGAGGTGCGCGACAAGAGCTTTCGCATCGAGATCGCCGAGGACGGCATCCACGTCTATAACCGTGACGGCCATCACGTGGCCCAAGACGCCTTCGATCTGTTTCCCAAGCTTGGCGTCGAGAAAGATGGTGCCCATGCTTTCTATCTCGGGGCCGAGCTGGCCAAGGCCGAAATCGCTTTCAAATTGGCCAAGCGCTACGCGCAGGACGAGCCGCTCGATTGGGGCGTTGCTGCCGATGCGCCGGCCGAGGACAAGACCGGGCTGAAGGCGGCGGGCCATACCCTGATCGCCAAGCAGAAGCGGGAAGCCTCGTGACCGCGAGGGTGGAGCCATCATGCCGATGATCCGCGAATCCATCGTCACCACCCTCAATGAGGAGGGCAAAATCCATATCGCTCCGCTTGGTCTCATCGCGGAGGAGGAGGGATGGATCATCGCGCCGTTTCGTCCTTCGACCACGCTCGACAATCTCCGCGTATCCCCTTATGCGGTCGCCAATTTCACCGATGATGTTCTTGTCTTTGCCGGCTGTCTGGTGGGCCAAAGAGATTGGCCGACACGCCCCTCGACGCATGTTCCCGGCGCCGTATTGGAAGCGGCGCTTGCCCATGCCGAGCTTGCCGTGGGCCATGTCGAGGAGGACGAGCAGAGGCCGCGTTTCCACTGCCGCGTAGTGCACGAAGAAAACCATGCGCCGTTCAAGGGTCTCAACCGTGCCCAAGGCGCGGTTATCGAAGCCGCCATTCTCGCCAGCCGCCTGCATATGCTGCCGCGCGAGAAAATCGAACGCGAATTGGGATATTTGCAGGTCGCGGTGGAAAAGACCGCCGGCCCGCGCGAGCATGAAGCCTGGCGGCTTCTCATCGAGAAGATCGAGGACCATTACAAGCACGACCCGCCGCCGTCCGCGTGAAGGTCGCGTGACCGGCGTAAACCCACCTCGGGAGAGGATCCTCGGCGATGAGCTGGATCAAAGACGCAACAATGACGATAAAGCTTTTCCTCCCTTGCGTAGCGTTCTGTCTCCTCATGATGGCGCTCGGCGCCCCGCTCGCCCGGGCTGAGGGCGGCGCCGTGGAAGGAAAAACAATCCTCGAAGCTCATTGCGGGCGTTGTCACGCGATCGACGCGGCAGGCCCGAGCCCGCTTGCGCAAGCGCCGCCGCTGCGTGAGGTCTATCTCAGCTACCCAATAGACCAATTGGAGCAGGGTTTTGCCGAGGGCATGGGCTCGCGCCACCGCGACATGCCGCAGATCCAATTTTCAGACGATCAGATCGCGGCGATTCTGGATTATCTCGGCAGCATCACCGGCGTTGCGCCTGAGACGCGGTCGCGCGCCCCAATTCCAGGCGAAACGCCGCCTTGAGGGCTGAAGCCTATCTCGGACCGAGATAGGGATCGTTGTAGCGCGCATCGACGCAAGCCGCGCCGTTCCAGTAGCGATATTCACCGCAGCTGAGCGGGCGCGGCGGGGGCCCGACGATGACAGCGGGCGCTTCGGCCTCAACATCGACCTCGACATCGATCTCGACATCGGTCTCGACATGGGTCTCGACACCGACCCCGGGATTGGGGACGACCACGACGGGAGCATATCGTTGACGGCGCCACCGGCGGCGCCAGCCGGTCTCTTCGAGAAGGCTCTGCTCCGCCACAGGATTGGAAACGATCGGAAGCGACGAAGCCTCGGCACCGTGCCGTGCGGCGCTAAAGCCGACGCTGCCGCCTGCAACAACGGCTGTGAGAAAGAGAACGCGAAGCATTAGAACCTCCATCTCTGTCAAGGTTAAGACAGCGCCAGTCGGGTCAGGTGTTAATGGTACACTTTCGCTGCTGCGGCAATGACGCAAACGTCTTTAGGGTAAGGTGTTTTGAATCTTGCTAAACGGAGGGTCAAAACGCCTCAGGCTTTCGCTCGACGGCGTGGCGCGCTAGGGCTCGACCCTCTGTTACGCATCGCCAATGAGCTCATGCGCGGCGAGCAGCCCGACGGCTACGGCAGGCGCGCAAACCGCAGCCATTTCGCGGGCGCCCGGCGCGCAGTCGATCAATTCGGCGAAATCGCGATAGCGACGGCCAAGCCGCGCCGCGACATGCCGCGCGATGAAACGGCCGCAGCCGGCACCGATCACCGGAGCCTCGGCAGCAAGTTCCTCGCGGGCCACAAGGGCGAGCGCCGCCGCCTCGATCTCGGCAAGCTGACAATCGGCGAAATAGCGCGCGAGATCGACCATTGCCGCGAGATCCACCACAGCGGCGTCGCGGCCGAGCATGCGCGCAAGGCGGCTTGCGCTTTCTTGAGTGCTTTTTCCCGCAAGATCTGGAGTGGGGTAGGGATCGGCCCCGGCGGGAAGAGCACCCAGTAAACGCCACACATCGGCCATCGTCGCGAAGCGCTCCGCGGCGATACCTTGCATGCGCCCTCTGAACGGCGCGGTTCGCGTGACCGCCATAACCGGCGTGCGCACTACGCCGGTATAGACGAGCTCGCCCTCGGCAAGCCGCTCGCCATCCGAATACCCTTTCGCCGCGACCGCGCCGTCTTTGAGCGGAACAAGATCTGTGGTTGTGGTGCCGGCATCGATGAACAGCGCATCGGGCGCGTATTGCGCAATCATGGCCGCGCTCGCATGCCAATTGGCCGAAGCCACGTCGCACGCGCGCTCCACCGCGCCGCTTTCACGGAGAAATCCAGCTCTGCCGCCATAGAAAATCGCCCCTCCGCCGGTGGTCTGCCGCATCGTCTCGACCAGATAGGCCACACCTTTGGCGCGATCGGAAAACACGTCTGAGAGTTCGCCGGTCATGGTGACGGCGTGCGCGGCTCCCGAAGGGCAGAGCGGAAACGCTTTCGCGATTGCGGAATCGAACTTGCCCGCGTCTTGCTGGAAGGGGCAGGGGATCAGGTTCACCTGAATGGCGCGCCGCCCTTGAATGCGGGCAAGCTTGAGATTGGCGCCGCCAAGGTCCCAGCCGATCACTGACGTCAACTTGCTCATGGGCGCTCGCGATGATGTCTCTCGCCTAGGAGTACTGGGCTTCCCGGTCAAGCTGGCCGACGGGCAAGATTGTATTTATAGGTGGTTTTGCGATGAGCAGCTTGAGCGATTTCACCATTATCCCGGCCCTCGATATCAAGGATGGCGTCGTCGTCCATGCCAAGGCTGGGCCCCGCGCCGACTATCGTCCGATTTCGAGCCCGTTCGGTGCGGCCGACGATCCCGTGGCGGTCGCCCGCGGGCTTTTGGCTGTCACCGGCTCATCTGTTCTTTATATCGCCGATCTCGATGCGATCGCAGGCAGCGGCTCGAATTTCGAACTCCTGCGCGGACTCTCTGACGCCCTTCACGGTGCGACGCTCTGGATCGATGCCGGTTTCTCGAGGGTCGCCGATTGCGCCTTCTGGCTACCGCTTGGGACGACGCTCGTGATCGGGAGCGAAAGTCTTGCCGCCGTCGATATTTGGCGGGAGATGCAAGACGCGTTCGGCGAGAATATGGTGTTGTCGCTCGATTTCGATGCAAGGGGACAACGAGGTCCCGAGGCGCTGTTTGCCGACCCGAGCCTGTGGCCAAACCGCATCATCGCCATGACTCTCGGCCGCGTCGGGACGCAAGGGGGTCCGGATTTGGATGGGCTCCGGTCCCTCGTCGCGGCAGCCGGTGAAAGCGCAATCTTTGCGGCGGGCGGCATCAGGCATGCGGCCGATCTCGCCGCAATCGCCGGGGCCGGCGCGCGCGGCGCGCTTCTTGCGACAGCGCTGCATACCGGGGCGCTCAGGCAAAAGGAGATCGCCGCCCTCTTGCGAGGACGGCGATCTGTGAGCTCGCGCTGACGCGCTTATCCGTCAAAAACCCAGCTTTTGGAGCCACCGCCGAATCGGGCCCGGACCAGCTGATTTGCCGGGTTGTCCCCGACCTGGGGGTTCTCCGTTTCAACCTGCGGCGAACGGATGTGAAGCTGAGTCTTTCTTCGCGGTAACCTCGGAGGCCTTGGGCTCGCCCTTGACGGCGCGGGCAAGGGCTTCCTTGGTGGCGCGATAGTTGTAGTCCTGGATCTTCTTGTCGTCCTTGGCTTCCCAGTGAATGAACACGCCAACAGAGACGAAGAGATCGTCGGCCTCGTTGGCGGGAATCACGCCGTCGGCCACGGAATCCGCCACCGCCTTGGCCACCGCGTATTGCGCAGGTCCGAACATCTGGACCGCCTGGCGCGCATCCTTGATCGTGACCTTATTGTAGAGGATCGTCGGTGGCTTGCAGAGAAGGTTCGGCGCAACCACCGCAAGCAGGGTGGTGAAACCGTCTTTGTTGTTGGTCAGAGCATTGCAGAATGCCGTCTCGACGGCGCTGCCGCGCGGGCCGAGCAGCAAATCGACATGAGCGACTTCGTTGCCATCACCGACAAGCGATTCGCCGACACATACTCCACTGATCTTGGGCATGAAACCCCCTCCCTAATGGGCTGATACAACAAAACCGAATATGCGGCTCGCGGCATTGCCGCCGGCCGCAATCCGACGAGAGTAGCTTGGATCAAGCGCCTCCGTCCGCAACTCCTGATTAGAGCTCCGCGAGGGAGAAGATAAGCCGTTGGCGGAAGGATCGGCAAGTTGATTATTGCCGGGCCATGCGCTGATTTCTGACCCTAAATGGGCTGTTCGAGCCCTTCGGCGAACAAAGTTGCGACGGTCAAATCGGCCGAGGTCCCGGGGTTGAGCCCGCGTTCCTTGAGGGCCCGGTCGAACGCCATCAGGGGGGCGATCATGGTTTCCGGCACCTGGCTCTCCGTGAAGCCGGCCTCGATCGGCGCGGCCTCCTCGCGTACCAGCGCCGCGCTCTCAGTCCCAAATTTCCGCTCGATCAGGGTATCGGGGAGATGGGCGAGGAAGCCGAGATAGACGCGCGTCACCGCCCAAGAGCCTTCACCCCAGCGTTCGCGCCCTTGCGTCAGCCATTTGCGGCCGAGCTCGAAGATATCGGCGAAGTCGTTTGTATAGTTCCAGGCAATACGGTCGCGCCCCTCGGCAGCGCGCATGGCCTCGAGCAAGCTAATTTTCGGCTCTGCAGCCACGTCGTGCTGCGAAGCCTCGCCCAAACCGCCGGGCTGTGTCTCGCGGATGGCGCGATAGGCTTGGCTCGCATCGTCGACGGTGAGTTCGCTCAGGATAAGCCGAAGCCTGCTGGCGAGGTCGCCGCCGCGCTCATCGAGAGCCGCCGCGGCAAGAGGCGCCGCCACCAGGAGAATGCCGAGATTGGTGTTTTGCCCGACAGCGCGCCGCGTCGCCTCGGCGGCAAGACGAATGCGCTCGCCGACGGCAAGCCGTTCGCGGCCCATGAACGGGACCGCCGCCTTGGCGCTTGCCGTAAAATCGGCGACGGTCATGCTGTGGCCGTTACTGAAACGGTGCACGTTCCCGGGCTTCAGCGCATTGAGTTCGGCAAGGCAAGCGTCGAGGAAGGCTTGGGCAACCGCTTCCGGCTTGAGCGGCGTGGTCAAGCGCCCTCTCGGCCTTCGCGGCGCGCGGGCGCCAACACCGCGTCGAGGAAAGCTTCGACCAGCTGGTCGGAGATCCGCACGCGGGTCACAAGCTGCAATCCATTCCAGGCCGGCATCGAGTTTACTTCGAGCACCAAGAACCGGCTGTCGCGGGCCTGGATGATGTCCACGCCGGCATAGTCGGCGCCGATACAGGATGCGGCCTTGAGCGCAAGGTCGACAAGCTCCTGATTGGCGATCGCCGCCTCGGCGCGTGCGCCCTGCTTAAGATTGGTGATCCAGCTCGATCCGCTTCGGATCATGGCGGCGATGACGCGACCCCGGCAGACGAAGAGGCGCCAGTCCTGATGGTGCCGTTGCGCCGGCGGTATGAACTCCTGGAGATAATAGACTCCGTTGACCTCCTCAGGCGAGGCAAGATCGGCGAGAGAGGAAATCAGGCGCAAACCGTTGCCTTGGGCGCCGAACAGCGGCTTCTGCACCAGTTTCCGCCCCTCGGCGAGAACGCTCGACGCAATCGCTTCGGCCTCGGCGCGATTGACCAGGGCGAAGGTGCGGGGCGTCGGCAGACCGGCACGCTGAAGGAAGAAGGTCGCTGTCGACTTGTCGACGCAGCGTTCGATGGCGCGCGCATCGTTCCACACCGTTACCCCGAGCTCGCGGAGCGCATGCAGGACGCCAAGATAGAGCGTGACCGCCTCGAAGGTTCCACCGGGAACGAAACGGACGAACGCTCCTTGCGGCAGACGGTCGCCGAGACCTGGAATGAAAAGCCCGGTCTCCGTCTCGGTCGAGAAGCCGCAGGCGTTGAGCGGTGCGCTTAAGGGCGTAATGCCGTGCCGCTTGAACGCGCGTGTGAGGCTCTTCCCATGCCAGTCGCGGCCATCGCCGAACAGCACGATGGTGGCGTCGTTGGCTCCTTGCGTGCCCATGATTTAAGCGAAGGAGCGCGACAGCACGGCGGTATCGATGCGCCCGCTCTCGAAGCTCTCGCCGGATTTGAGCGAAGTCACCGTGACCATGGCCGGGCTGAACAGCATAGGATCGATCGCGTAGAAGTCGCCTTTGACCGCCGCGAAAATGTCGGCGAAGGGTTTGCCGTAATCCTTGGATTTCAGGCTCGGCAAGTTCTCCGCCAGCGTCTTCGCTTCGTTTGTGCCGCTCGACACGAAAAGCTGGGTGCGGCCGCCATAGATGATGGCGTCATTGGTGCGGCCCATAGCAGCGATGAAATCGGGAGCAGGGGGCGGCAGCGGGGCGGTGGCGATGCCGTCGACGATGTCGCCGAGCGGAAAGTGCAGCTCATGCGCCTTATGCAGCGCCACCTCAAGACAGCGCGCGGCGATCTGCACGGTGCCGGCGAGGCTGGAAGTCGGCGCGTAGATAAAGGTGAGGCGATTGGGCTCAAGCTTGCAGGCCCGTGCCACCTGCTCGACGAGCGCCGGTGGCGGCGGGCTGTCGGCTTCGAGCACAAGGACGGCGCTTGAGGCTGTGTCCCGATAGCCAAGCTCGTCGAACAGTTTCTCCGACGAACCGATGGCGCGCGCCGGGCCCGAACCGAGCACGCTGTATTTCTTACCCTTGTCCTCTCCGGAAAGGCTCCAACCGGCATATTGCGAACCGAGACAGGCAATCACTGGCTGCGAGGTATGAGCCGTGACCATGAACGGCCACGAGCTGTCGGGGTCGGTCGTCGCGAGCGACACGCTGCCGAGGCCGCCGAGGCAAATCTCAGCGATACGGCGGCCGGCCTCCAGTCCTCCTACGGCCTTGACGCCGCAATCGATCCGGCATTCGCCGAGCGTTCCTTTTGTCACTGCCACGCGCAGCGCGTCGGCGTCAGCGACGAGCGCCTTGACGAGCGCTTCCGCCCTGGCGTTGACGCTCGGCCAAGCGGCTGCCTGGCGCGCCCCTGCGTTCTTGTCGTTCACGTGCGCGTTCCTTGCTAACACATTGAAACAAAGCAAGAATTTTGCGCCTTCGGGTCTCGGCCAAACGTCTGGCCTGGGCCGCCGTGGCGGCGCGGGCCAACACAGTGCATATCGGATGGTTCTTGTCGATCCATTCCAACGGCTTTGGGCGGTCGGCGACCCAGGCGGGCCATTCCATGCCAGCGGGCGTGGGCCCTCCACGCTCGGCATAGACGATCGAAGACGCCATGGCGTCGTGGAACCTCAGCGGCCGCGCCGGCAACTTGCCGTCTCTCAGTGCCTCGATATGGAGGCGAAGCAGAGGTTTCGCACCGCGATCGAAAATGTCGAGCGTCGCGCCGGGGCGCGGATTGATCTCGAGCAGGAGGGGCTCTCCGTCGCGGACAAGAAAATCTGCCGACGCAAGCCCCTTGATCGCAAAGGATCGGGCAACCGTTAGAACCGCCGCACTCATCTGCCGCCCCAGCTCAGCAGAGACGGCGGCAGGACAGACCGCGCCGCCATAACGCCAGGGGCTAGAGGCCTGCGGCGCCGTCCATTGTTCGCTGAAGCCAAGCACGCGGGCGCCGCTTCCGTTGGCGATGAACAGCGCCGACACCGCGTAGCCCTTGACATGTTGCTGGTGGTAGACATTGGCCGTGGGCCTGGCGA
>Ga0209976_10001034_pt1 | contig 16802 bp, 16 predicted proteins | sample SumtaG_FD_182806 | JGI IMG/M metagenome (GOLD analysis project Ga0209976, IMG submission 182806) | Deep subsurface microbial communities from Indian Ocean to uncover new lineages of life (NeLLi) - Sumatra_00157 metaG (SPAdes) (version 2) | ecosystem: Environmental > Aquatic > Marine > Oceanic >...
GTCATTAGTGCAGTAGCTGACAATAGTGGCGATTGAATGTTTCATGAGAAGTCTAAATAATGAGTAATGACTTTGTAGCCGGCGTTGATGAACCATTTTAAATCAGCTAAGGAGCGGATGGCCAGCAGTTTTTTAAGGATAAATTGAGGAGTAAGGCAGGAAGTATAGATGTTTTGAGTTAGATTAAGTATCTGTTTTTTGGTAAGAGGGGTTTTTAAAATAGGCTGTTTCATGTCGTAGTGGTTCCAGTTAGTAGTTTTAAGCCAATGGTTGCGTTTGGCTTGCTGGAATAATTTAGTGCCGGGATAGGGGATGATAATAGTGGCTTGCAGCGAGTCAATTAAACCTTTTTTAAAGAGATTTTGGGTAAAGTTAATGGTATTGTTTACTTGTTTGAGAGTTTCCCATGGGTAGCCAATCATGCAGGTAACATGAGGCTCTAATTGGGCTTTGTATTGTTGATTAACTTGCTTGATAATTTCTAATTCTTGTTCAATGGTGTTGAGTTTAGTGCCTTTGTTAAGACGATTAAGAGTGGTTTGATTGGCTGATTCTAAACCATAGAGAAGTAAGCGGAAGTTAGCTTTGGCTAAGAGTTGATAGTCTTTTTTGGTTAGAGATCCAAAACGGAGATTACAGCCTAAAGTGACTTTTTTGTGATAACCTCGTTTGATCATACCCTGACAAAATTGCCGGAGCCATTTGCCAGTAGGAAAAGTGCCGGTGTCATCAAAGATTTCTTTAATACCTAAATCTATGAGTTGATTAATTTCATCTAAGACATTGGTAACTGAGCGAACAGAGAATTTGGGAAAGAGTGTGGTCCAAGCGCAGAAAGTACAGCCATTTTGATGACGCCACCAGCAGTCACGGCCAGCCATGATATAGGTGGCAGGAGTGTATTTAAAATTGCCGTTTTTGTAAGCATATAACTTGTATTTGGTTAATTGGCGGTCAATAAAAGGGAGTTTATTTAGATTTTGGGAAGGTTGAAACTTGCCAGTGTACTTCGTGTCGGTGTAGCACCCCGGGGTGCAACTTGCTTGCACCCCGGGGTGCATCCAGATGCCGGGAGCAAGTTTGGTTTTTTTACTGAGGTGATTGGCAATAGAAAGCAAGAGAAGATCATAGTGGCCACCGGTGATAATAAAATCGACTGGAGATTTTTTGAATGATTCCTGAGGTAAAGCAGTAACATGGTCGCCAGCTAAGACGATTTTAAGCTGAGGAAGTTGGGTTTTAAGTTGGGTAATAATTTGCCAGTGTTGTTTAATTACAGGAGTTTTAGTTTCTATAAAAAGTAGATCAGGCTGTTCATGTTTAAGTTTTTTCAGCCATTGAGGATAGGTCCATCTGGCAGCAATGCCATCCAGCCAAGCAACTTGATAGCCTTGTTGGTGGAGGAGAGTAGCGGCTGAAGCAGGGATAACAGGATAAATATAGGTGGGAGAGTGAAACCATTGGAATTGGCGGTTTTGGGAAAGCAGAGGAGTGCCTTTGGAAGAGGAGAGAGGAGGATAGGCAATAGCAATTTTCATAGTTTATTTTAACATAATAATAGTGATTGACATTTTTGTTGGTGTGCAATAGAATTTCGTTTATGTCTATTGAAGGAGAGCCTGGAGAAAGAAATAAAAATATAGAAAAACCTAGACAGAAGATAGATATTGAGAACAACAAAGAAAAAGGAAGTTCAGATTTAGATCTTACAAAGGAACAGACAGAAGAAGAGCTAGAGTTTACTTTATGGGAAGATGAAACATTTTGTGAAGATGGAGTGTGGTGATGGTGATTTATTTTCCTACAGCATTTGTGGTATATTTGTTTACAGAGGGGGAAATAAGGTTACGATCGTAGTGTTAAATCCCCGTCTGTTAGGAGGTTAAAATGAAGTTAAGATTAAGAGATAGATTGCTTTGGGGTTTGGTAATTGGTGGAGATATTTTGGATCAAGTAGTTGGCGGCGGCAGTCGAGCTTATCATTCAGGTAAACTTTTTATCTGGACTCCGTCAAGATATGCTAAGAAAAAATATAGAGATTTAGTCAATAGAATAGATAGAGAAGGGTATGTGCAGAGAGTGTTGGTTGATGGCAAGGTGCATTTTAGAATTACAGGGGCAGGGAGGAGAAAGTTAATTAATTTGTATCCGGTTTTAGAAAAGAGCGGGGATAAATGGGACGGTTTTTGGCGGATAGTGGTGTTTGATATACCGGAAAGACGGAGGAGAAGTAGAGATATATTGCGAAGACAATTAAGAATGCTGGGTTTTGGCAGATTGCAGAATAGTACATATATTTCTCCTCATGATTTTGGCAAGAAGTTTTTAGATTTTTTGCAGGCAAAAGGATTATTAAGTGGAGTGTTATTGATGGAGGCTAAGCAAAAATATTTAGGTGATCCAAAACAAGTGGCTAATAAAGTGTGGAAATTAGAGGAATTAAGCAAGAGATACCAGGGAGTGATTGATAGATTAGGAACCAGATTTGGGATTAAAGATAAACAGAGAAGGGAACAGTTTTTGAAAAAAATTTATCATGGATATTTAAAGGTATTAATGGATGATCCATTTTTGCCAAAGGAATTGCTGTCTAAAAATTGGCCCGGAGAGAAAGCCAGAAAATATATTTTAAGAGCAGGAGTGGTGAAAGAGTAAAAAGATTGTTAGAATGGAATTATGGATTTAGTTAAGATTATTAAACAAGCAGTTGATAAGGTAGTTGATGATTTGGGATTGGAAAAAGTTGACTATATTGTTGAACATCCAGTGGATATGGAGCATGGGGATTATGCTTGCAATGTAGGAATGAAGGGTTTTGATAGGGTTAAGGATAAGTTTAAATCACCAAGAGAGTTAGCGGAGGCGATTGTAGGTAAATTAAAAGCCGATAAAAACCTGAAAAAAATCGTTTCAGAGATTAAAGTGGCAGGTCCGGGATTTATTAATATATCAATCCAAACTAGTGTGCTTGTCAGTTTGATGGAAGGATTGCTAAATGGTGGTAGGGAAAAAGGCGAATTAAAAGGGAAAGTAATGGTGGAATTTACTGATCCTAATCCGTTTAAAGAGTTTCATATAGGGCATTTATACAGCAATATTGTAGGAGAGTCCTTATCTAGAATTTTTGAAGCACAAGGAGTAGAGGTAAAACGAGCTAATTATCAAGGAGATGTGGGAATGCATGTAGCAAAATCTATTTGGGGAATGAAGAAATTAATGATAGAAAATGATATAGATTTGAATAGTTTGAATAAGAAAAGCAGTAAGGAAAGACAAAAATTTATGGGACAAGCATATGTTTTAGGAGCAAGTGCATATGAAAAAGATAAAAATGTTAAAAAAGAAATAGAAGAGTTGAATAAAAAGATATATGAATTAGATGAAGAAATTAAAGAGCTGTATGAAAAAGGTAGAAAATGGAGTCTTGAATATTTTGAGATGATTTATCAAAGATTGGGAACTAAATTTGATTATTATTTTTTTGAAAGAGAAGTAGGTGAGGAAGGCTTAAAGATAGTTAAAAAAGCTTTTGAAAAAGGCGTGTTTGAGAAAAGTGAGGGGGCAGTGGTATATAAAGGGGAAAAAGATGGTTTGCATACAAGGGTATTTATTAACAAGATGGGTTTGCCGACTTATGAGGCGAAAGATTTGGGATTGGCAGTGATAAAGTATGATAAATTTAAATATGATTGGTCATATAATGTGACTGGTAATGAGATAAATGAGTATTTTAAGGTGGTTTTGGCAGTTTTGAAAAAGATTAATGTAGAACTTTGGAAGAAAACAAGGCATATTGGACATGGAATGGTGAGATTGCCTGAGGGGAAAATGTCTTCAAGAACAGGCAAGATTATGACAGGAGAATGGTTGCTTGATGAAGCTAAGAAGCAAGCATTAAAGATAATGGAAAAATCTAAATTAACTGATAAGGATGAAGCGGCAGAGATGATTGGCAAGGCGGCAGTTAAGTATGCATTGTTAAGAAACAGTATTGGTCAGGATATAGTATTTGATTTTGCCAGCTCTGTTAGTTTTGAGGGTAATTCCGGGCCGTATTTGCAATATACATATGCAAGAACTAGGAGTGTGTTGAGTAAAGCACGCCTTCAAGGACAGACCTTGAAGGTGGAAAATTTATCTAAAGAGGAGATGGTTTTGTTAAGAACAATGTACAAGTTTACTGAGGTGATTGAGGAAGCGGCAAAGGAGTTGGCGCCGAGCAATATAGCGAGTTTTTTATATGATTTAGCTCAGAAATACAATGGATTTTATAATAAACACTCAATTCTCAAGGCAAAAACAAAGGAAGATAAACAGTTTAGATTAAAGTTAACAGAGGTAACAGCTGAAGTTATTAAGAAAGGTTTGTATTTGTTGGGGATTGAGGCTCCGGAGAAAATGTAGCCAGAATGAGAAAGAGAAAGAAAAGAAGAATGCCTTGCTGGATAGTGAGAAGGTAATGATCAAAAAGTCCGATAAATAAGAGGGATAAATAGGGTATAAGAAAGAGGTTTTTAGGCTTTTTAAGATTTAGATAGATGGGGTAGAGAATAAGGATAAGAAAACCAATAAAGCCAATTATGCCTGTTTCAGAGAGGATTAAGAGGTAAATATTATGAACCGGTTGAAGAAATCTAGTAGTGGCAGTGATAAAACCATATTTTTCCATGATAGTAGTGAAATTATTTAAACCAATACCTTTGAAAGGATTGTCTTTAAAAATATTTAAACTAATTTTAGCTAATTGGGAGCGGCGGGAGAAAGAACTTTGAGGAGCAAGAAAACTAAATTTAGTGGAAAAGGAGAGGAAGATAAGTAGGAGGCCGGTGTAAATTAAGATAAATTTAACAGAGGGGAAAATAAATCGTCGATCGTGAACTGGGTTGCCTGTCTGTTGTTTGATTAAAGAAAGTTGTTGATGGTGGCGAGAAGCATGGCGAGTTTGTTTGTAGAAAATAAAAGTGAGAGGTAAGCCAATGAGCAGTAAAGCCAGCCAGCTGGATAAAGAAAAGGTTAGAAATAGAGTGATGGTGGAAGTGATAAGAGCGGTAAGGTAGAACCAGCGGATTTTGGATGATGGTGGAGATTTGAGAAGTTTAAAAAGAATTAAAGGGAAAATGGAGATAATAAAGCCGGCTAGAATATTAGGGTGGGGAAATGTGCCCATGGGAGGTATTTTTAAAGCACCGGAAAACCAAGTGATTTTATCAATGCCGGGAGTGGAAGGAGTATAGGGTTGTTCACCAAAAAAGGAATATCCAAAAACAGATGATTGTTTGAGCCATTGAGCTAAAGCTAGAAGAGATTGGAAAAGAACAGAGGCAGTGAGGATATTTATTATATTAGAGAAGTGAGTTTTAAGAGAGATATTTTGTTTGATCCAAAGAGTAAAAAAAACAAATTCCAGGAATTTGAAATATTTATAAAAAGCAGGGGTAAAAGAAGAAGAAAGGATAAGAGAGGGAATTAAGAAGACAAGGAAGAATAAGAAGACTTTAACAGAGGGGGATCTAAGGTTACGATCGTAGCGCCAGATTGCTGTCTGTTGGTTTTCACTAAGTTTTTCCACAAGCCAGAGAATGAGTAGAAGAATGATAAAAATGTCAGTTAGATAGAGGGTAGGAATAAGATAATCAACTAAAATTCCGGAAACATAAGATGATGGGATAAGGAAATGTTTGGCTAGATTGGAAGGAATTAGAAAAAGAAGGAGGTAAAATATCCGAGTCTGCCAAAGTTTAAGGTTAGGCATAAATTATGGGCAGTAAAGATAATATAGCATAAATATAGTAAAATTAGGAAATATGAGTAATCAAGAAATGGATTTGCCTGATGGAGCAGAAGGTGTAGAAAATATAGAAATTACCAGTGGAATAAATTTGTTAGAAGTTGATGCAGAAGGAAGAGATGGATTAGGGCAAATGGTTTATATAGTACGACGCATAATAAATGAGGGAGCTACTGCTGAAGAAGTAATGAGAGAGATGGGATTTGATTGTGGTAAAGAACAAAAAGGATAATAGAAAAAGCTTTTGTGTTATACTTTTCTCATTAACTTTTTAGTATCAATATATGGAGTGGAAGCGCCTTTTTTTCGAGCAGTGGAGAGTTTAGGTGAGCCTTCTAGAGCAGGATCATTTTCAGAAATTGCTTGTTGGAGAGGGTTATGGGGTAGGTCAGAAGGATGGATAGGTGTTTCCTTAGCAGGTATAAAGACTTTTTGACCAGTGGTTTCATCTAAGGCTTGGACGATGCGAACACGTCTTGATTGTTTAATTGGACCTTCAATTGTAACATTGAAAGGTTTACCAACTAGTTCTTGTTGAGCAATGATTGGTTTAATGTGGGCTTTTTTTGGACCAGCTGGATTCCAGCCATCTTGTATAGTTTGGTCGACCCAGCCAGTGGAATCCTCATGGTTGTTTGGGGTTTCGTGCACAATATGTTTAATTATATATTATATTTACATGATATACTTCAAGATATGAAGTTTGAGCATAAGAAAACAGAGCTGGAGAATGGCTTGAGTGTGATTGAGATACCAATGGAAACAGAGTCAGTGGGAATAGAATTGTCAGTGAGAGTGGGGAGTCGGGATGAAAGTGAAGATGTTAATGGCATTTCCCATTTTTTAGAACATATGGTGTTTAAGGGAACGGAGAAATGGCGGACAGCGATGGATATGAATCGAGTGATTGAGTCAGTTGGAGGAGTATTTAATGCTTTTACTTCGCGGGAACATACTGGTTTTTGGGTGAAAATAGCTAAAAAGCATTGGAAATTGGGTTTGGAATATGTGTACCAGTCAGTGTTTAAACCATTATTACCAGAAGTAGAATTGGAAAAAGAAAGAGGGGTTATTTTAGAAGAAATAAAGATGTATCAGGATAATCCAATGAGTTTAGTAGGAAGAGAATTTGCTAAACAAATGTATGGTGGCACAGCTTTGGGAAGACATGTAATAGGAAAAGCAGAGAATATTAAAAGATTAGAGAAAAAAGAATTTGATAGTCATCTGCAGGAATGGTATCAGCCTAAAAATATGGCATTGGGAATAGCCGGAGGAATGGAAGGAGATATTGAAGAAGCAGTTAAAGAGATATTTAAAGCTGATGGTGGAGGTGAAGTTAAATTAGGAGATAAACCGGAATTGTTTGAATTTGAGCAATCTAAGTTAGTAAGACAGGTGATTAATAAAGAGATTGAGCAGGCGCATTTTTGTTTGGGTGTAAGAACTTTTGAGAGAGGAAATAAAGACAGATATGTGTTAGCAGTGTTAAATACAATTTTGGGAGGCAATAGCAGCTCCAGATTATGGGAGGAGATTAGAGAAAAAAGAGGATTAGTATATTATGTTAGATCCGGCATTGACAGTTTTATGGAAACAGGACATTTGGTCACTCAGGCTGGTTGTGACAGAGCCAGAATAGATGAGGCTCTTAAAGTAACATTAGGAGAATATATGAGGATGAAAGATAAAGGAGTTACAGAAGGAGAGTTAAAGTTAGCTAAAGAATATTTAAAAGGCAGATTGGCTTTGAGTTTAGAAGATAGTCAGGAAGTGGCTGGGGTATTTAGTGAAAGTTTGGTGTTGGAAAATAAAGTGAGGACAGTGGAAGAAGTGATTGCAGGAGTGGAAGCAGTGAAAAAAGAGGATGTTTTAAGAGTGGCAAAAAGGATTTTTAAGAAAGAAATGTTGAATTTAACAGTAGTGGGTAAATTTAAAGAAAAAGATAGATTTGAGAAAATTATTTAATGCTGATATATTGATAATAATATGAAATTACAACAATCAGTAGTGTTAGTTAAGCCAGATGGATTGCAACGGGGTCTTTTAGGAGAAATAATTTCGCGATTTGAAAGAAAAGGATTAAAGCTGGTAGGGTTGAAGATAATGTATTTGACTGATGAGGTTTTGGATGAATGGTATGACCATCATAAAGGAAAGGACTTCTTTGCTGACTTAAAACTATTTATGAAATCAGCGCCGATTGTGGCTATGATTTGGGAAGGAATTGATGCAATAGATACAGTGAGAAAATTAGTGGGAGCTACTCATGGTAGGGAAGCAGAAGCTGGTAGCGTCAGAGGTGATTATTCTATGAGTGAGCAATTAAATTTGATTCATGCTTCAGATAGTGTAGAAACAGCTGAAAGAGAAAAAGGATTAGTGTTTGGAGAAAAAGAAATAATTGATTGGAAATCAAGAGCTATGGAATTTGTTTATTCTAAGGAAGAAAGAGAATAATTTGTGCTCCTGCCAGGAATCGAACCTGGATCGGAGGTTTAGGAAACCTCTGTTCTATCCATTGAACTACAGGAGCTTGAGATTTATTATACAATAAAGGTCCGGCCTCGAAGATAAATCTTCAAGAACGGACCTTGATTTGGGCCAAGATAAATCTTCAAGAACGGACCTTGACTTGGGCCAAGATAAATCTTCAAGAACGGACCTTGATTTGGGCCAAGATAAATCTTCAAGAACGGACCTTGAGCCTAAAAATTCAGAGTTGGTTGGCGGTCAAGTTTGTTTATGTTTTTAACAAAATCTTTTTTAAGATATTTGAAAAAGGCAGGGATGCAGACCATGGCGGCATTGTCAGTTAAGAGTTTTTTAGAATAGGGAATGTGAGTGGGAATGTTATATTGCTTTATAGTTTGACGTAGTTTATTGCGAATGTAGAGATTGGAAATAACACCACCGCCAAGAAGAATGGCTTTGGGATTATATGCTTCAATGGCTTTTTTTAGTTTGGTGGTTAAACTAATAGCAATAGATTGTTGGAAACTGGCGCAGATGTCTTGAGTGTATGACGCCCCAGGGAGTCTTTTAGAGCCACCTCGGGGAGTCATTCTATTTTGAATTTTGTAAAGGGCGGCGGTTTTAAGACCGGAAAAACTGAAATTTAAATCTTTAGAGTGCTGCATAGGGATAGGAAGGGGGATTTTATCAATATTACCTTTTTTAGCTAATTGTTCAATGATTGGACCGCCAGGATAGCCAAGTTTGAGCATTTTGGCCAGTTTGTCTAAGGCCTCGCCAGCGGCATCATCTAAAGTTTCGCCTAAGAGTTGATAATTTCCAATAGATTTAACTAAGATTAATTGAGTGTGACCGCCGGAAACTAGGAGGCCGATGAAAGGGAAGAGTGATTTCACCTCGGAGGAGCCGTCGCCAGTAGGCGCGTCACCATCCGAGGAGTTATTCGTTGGGCCTTCTGGAAAAGGGCCGTTTCCTTGAGAATTAAGAGCAAAGGAGGAAAGAAGATGTGCCTCCATGTGGTTGATGGCAATTAAAGGCTTGTTATATTTTTGAGCTAATTGTTTGGCGGTTTTAATGCCTACTTCTAAAGCGGGAGCTAGGCCGGGGCCGATGGTGACGGCGATGGCGTTGATTGCTGAAATTGGTTCGATCAAGGTCACATGCGTCGTGCTCAATCCTTTTCGTCCTATTTTATTTTTCAAAGGAATTCGAGATCTTCCGCGCGACGGTTGACCTTTGGTCTGTACCAATTTAGTTTGAAGCAATGCTTTGTTAATAACAAAGTCGATTTTTTCCTGGTGGGCACGTTTGGCTAAATGAGGGACAACTCCGCCCCATTTTTTGTGGATGTTGACTTGAGAGGAGATGACATTGAAAAGGATTTTACGGCCATGAGAAACAGCAACAGATGTTTCGTCACAGGAGGTATCGATAGCCAGAATGATAGGTTGACTCATAAAGTGATTATAGTATAATAAAGCTATTAAAACCCCCTGGGCTCGGTTTACCGGTGCGCAGGGTATTTTTTTTTGATAGGATGTAGCTATGGCAAGGAAAAAAAACCGTTCGATTGTAATTATTGATGGCAGTAATTTTTACTACAAACTGAAAAGTCTCAAATATAAAGAAACGATTAATTTTGAATACTCTAAATGGATTAAGAGCGTGGTTGGTGATTCAAAAATAGTTAGTAAGTATTATTGTATTGGAAAGATTAAGGCTTCTCAAAATAATAAGAAAGCTCGAAAAATGATGGCTAAGCAGCAATCTTTGGTGACGAGGTTAGTAAAGTTGGGTTTTGTAATCCGTTACGGTTATTTATTAAAATCTGGCGGTAAGTATCATGAAAAAGGAGTTGATGTTCAGATGGCGGTGGATATGTTAAGAGATGTGTATAAAAATAAGTGTGATCAAGTTGTTGTAGTTAGTTCAGATTCTGATTTAATTCCGGCAATTGAAGAAGTGCAGAATGAGGGTAAAGAAGTATTGTATATTGGTTTTAAACATCAGCCAAGTTATGCTTTGCTTAAGGCTTGCAAGAGGTCAATGCTTTTAGAAAAGCAAGATGTAGAGGAGTTTGTAAAATGAAAGATTGTATTTTTTGCAAGATTGTTAAGGGAGAGATACCGAGTTATAAAATATATGAAGATAGCGAGTTTTTGGGGTTTTTGGATGTGTTTCCTAAAACAGAAGGGCATACTTTAGTAATTCCGAAAACTCATGTTGAGTGGGTGTGGGATTATCCTAATTTAGGTAAGTATTTTGAGGTAGTGGGTAAGGTGGCTCGGAGTTATCGAGATAAGACAGGTGGAGAAATGGTTAGATTAATGATTTTTGGTATGGATGTGGTTCATGCACATATTCATTTACTGCCAGGGAAGAGCGATAATTTAACAGAAAAGAAGTTGGATGATAAGAAACTTAAGGAAATTGAGAAGAAGTTTAAGTTGGCGTGAAAATCAACAGGCAGTAATCTAGAGCTACGATCGTATATATAGTTTACGGTGAGTAGGTTTGGTTGTTTGAAGCTTGATGGTGATTAATTTACTTTTGGATTTTTCAGCAAGATCAAGCAATGGTTTTAAAGTGCGGTCAGCCCATTCAATAGCCATAATATTTTTAGGCTTTAATTCTTTAACAAGATTAAGCTGATGAAATTCTTGGATGTTTTGCAGTCTCCAGGTGTCTAAATGAATAAATTTTCCTTTAATTTTATGGCGATTGTAATTATATTCTTTGGAAATAGTGTAGGTGGGAGAGTTAATATTTTGTTTGATTTGTAAAAATTTGCCAATGCCTTTGGCGAATTGAGTTTTGCCGGTTCCCAGATCACCAATAAGCAGAAAGATAAGGGGTTGTTTTTGCAGATTATTCCAGTGTTTGAGCATGAGTTTTTGAGCTAGGTTGATGGTTTGTTGAGGGGATTTGGTGGTGAGGTGTTGGATTACACCCCGGGGAGCAATCAAGTTGCACCCCGGGGTGTCAATCACCGGGGAGTCACCCTGACGGAGGATTAAGGGATCATCAAGAGTGGTGTCAACTATGGTTGAAGGTTTTCTTTTAGGTAAAGTGTTAGCGTCAATAATGAGATCAATGAGTGATTGTTGTTTTTTGGAAGTGTTGTTTAAAATATCTTTGATAGAGTAGGGGCGTTTTTTGTAAGAAACATTGGCAGAAGTAGCAGTAATTGGTTTTTTAAATTGTTTGAGAAGATTGATGATTAAAGGATAATCAGGAATGCGGATACCAATAGTATTAGTGCTGGATTCAATTTGTGGAGCAGTTTTATGTTTGGATTTAGAGATAACAGTTAATGGGCCGGGCAGGAATTTTTGATATAGATTGTTAGTGGTTTGATTAATATAGACATATTTGGCGGCTGTTTTTTGGTCAGCAACAGCAATGGATAATGGTTTTCCTTGGCGGAAAGTTTTGTAGCTTAGGAGTTTGTTGACTGCTTGGGAATTAGTGGCATCAACGCCAGCGCCATAGCAGGTTTCAGTGGGGTAGATGATTAAACCACCAGCTTTTAATGTTTTAATGGCCTGAGTGGTGACTTTTTTTTGATTAGTTGATGTAAATTTGAGAATGTTCATAGATTGAGTGTATTTTAGCATTAAATTGGATTTGGCAGGATATAACACCCCGGGGAGCAATCAAGTTGCACCCCGGGGTGTCAGATGGATGCCTAAAAAAGATAATCTTAACTTACTATGCTTTAAAGAATCTGCTACATTAGTATTATGCTGACACTTTTAAATGAGAGTTTATGGGGAGATGAAGGATTTTCAGCTTTGGCGGTAATGAAGGATTTTGGAGAAATGATTGGAGTGGTGATGAGAGATACGGCTCCACCAGGTTTCTATGTTTTGGGCTGGTTGTGGACAAGATTAGTAGGATTTTCAGAAATAGGATTAAGAAGTTTGTCTTTGTTATTGATTTTAGGAGCAGCAATATTTGCAGGAATGATTGTTTATCAGGTGTCTAAAAGAAAATATTTAGCAGTTTTAACTGGCTTGTTGGCATTTTTAAGTCCATTTGTTTTACCTTATGCGTTTGAATGGCGGATGTATGCTTTATTATGCTTTGCTACTTTAGGATCAATTTATTTTTTTACAGCCAGAAAATGGACAGGCTATGTAATTTTAACGGTTCTGGCTTTATATACTCATCATTTAGCTTTATTTACAGTGGCAGGGCAGGGGTTGTGGTATTTAGCATGTGAATTTAAGTGGAAGAAATGGAAAAAATGGTTTAAGCAGTTGAAGCCATTTTTATTAGTTGGTTTATTGTATGCACCTTGGCTTTATCCAATGTATTTGCAGACTACCAGAGTGCAGGGAGCTGGTTTTTGGCTGAAAGCACCAAAAATAATTGAAGCATTGGGTTTAATGGGTAGATTTTTTACTGGTGGAGTAGTAGAAGAGTGGCGATGGAAAATAGCCATATTGGTGGTAGTGTTGCTGTTAGGTAAAAATTGGAAGAAAATGGGTAAAAAATGGCTGGAAGTATTGGTATTAGTAATGTTTCCAGTAGTGTTGTCATATATTGTTTCTTATTTAATAACACCAATTTTTTATGACAGGTATTTATTGTCAGTGGTAATGGGGATAGCAGTATTAATAGGCATGGGATTAAGGAAAAATTTAATACATGTGTTGATTTTGTTGGTGATTATTTATGGATTTTTTAGTTATCAGGTGTTTATTCAGCCTAAAAAAAGACCATTTAGATCGTTTGCTAATTATGTAAAAAGCGAGTTAAGAGAAGGGGATTTTTTACTTAATTTTAATGGGGCGGCTCATCATATATGGGAGACTAAATATTATGGTATTCCAGCGCCAATATATGTGCCGGTGGGAGAGTTGCCTTTGTATGTAGGTACAGCACAGATGACTGATGAGGATATATTAAAAACAATTCCTAAAGATGTAGAAAGAGTTGGGGCAGTAACTAGTGAGCCAGTGGAAAAAGTTGTTTTAGAAGAGCCGTGGGTAATGGGGGAATATGAAGAATTTGGCAGTTTGAAGATAATTTGGTTTGAAAAAAAGATATGAAGAAAAAATTGTGGTTAGGATTAGGATTGGCGGGTTTAATAACAGTTTTACTGAGGATTCCGTCATTGTTTGAACCATATTCTTATGCTGATGAAGGTATATATTTAGTGTTAGGTAAGGCATTTAGAGAAGGTTTGGTGTTTTATAAAGATATGCATGATAATAAGCCGCCGTTGTTGTATGTAACAGCTGGTTTGGCAGGCAGTTTGCAGATGTTTAGAATATTTTTATTGGCTGGTAATTTGATTAATTTATGGCTGATATGGTTGTTGGCTAAAAAGTTGTTTAAAAATAAGTTTTTTCCGGTGGTGGTGAGCAGTTTAATATTTGCAGTGGTGTCCAGTTTGACATTTTGGGAGGGAAATATTGCTAATGGAGAGAATTTTATGATAATTCCTTTTACAGCCGCAGTTTATGTGTTGTTGTTGGGCTTGGAAAAAAAGAAGAAGCGGTTGTTTTTTGCGAGTGGCTTGTTAGTATCTATGGGATTTTTATTTAAAGTGCCGGTAATGTTTGATCTGGCTGGTTTAGGTTTATTTTTATGGTGGGATAAATTGGGAGAGTTAAAAGAAAAAGGAAAAGAATTGCTGCAACAGTGGGGTTTAGTGATTTCAGGATTTTTGTTGCCTAATTTAGTTATTGGAGCTTATTATTTTCAGCAGGGAGCAGGAGTCAGATATTTAGGTTCAGCTTTATTGCAAAATATGCCATATTTAACTTCGTGGGGTGGTGATGGCGGCGGAGGAAGTATATTGGAGAATGGATTGGTGCAAAGAGGATTGGTTTTGCTAGTAATAACAGGAGTGATTTTCTGGCAGAAAAAAAGAATTAATAGATGGGAAGGATTGTTAAGCTTGTGGTTTGTGTGGGGAATGTTTGGAGTATTATTATCTGAAAGACCTTATCCGCATTATTTTTTAGAAATAGTGCCGGTGTTAAGTTTGATATTTGGTTTGAGTTTGATGAGAGGTAAAGTAAAGAAAGGAATGCTTTTATTGGCATTGAGCTTGATAGGTTTTAGTTATGGTTATTACAGATTTTGGGCTTATCCAGTAGGAAAATATTATAAGAATTTTTGGCAATGGACAGTTGGTAAGAAAAGCAGAATAGGGTATATGAGATATTGGGGAGAAGGGGTGCTGATGGATTATAAAGTGGGGGAGTATATTAAGAGCATTACTAGTGAAAAAGATAGAATTTATGTGTGGGGAACAGCGCCGGGAATTTACTATTTGTCTGACAGATTGCCGGTAGGCAGGTATACAGTGGCTTATCATGTGGCTGATTTTGATGGTTATGAGGAGACAATGGAAGCAATTAGGAAGAATAAGCCAAAGGTGATAGTTAGATTGCAGTCAGAAAAATTGGAGTTTACAGAGCTATTTGATTTATTGGAAGAAGAATATGTTTTAGATAGAGTAATTGGAAATAGGGAGATATATTTAACAGACGGGGAATAGAGTTCACGATCGTAAGCTGGGATTACTGTTTGCTATTTTAAATTGATTGAGTAAAGGTTGGGAGGCAGATCAGAGCCATTGTTAAAAGAGATAAGAGTGATTAAGCGAGAGCCATTGGGCCAGGGAAAAACAAAACTTTCTTTAAAAGGTCCGGCATAAACAGTGTGGCGGTTAGTATTGTCATATTCAGAGATAATTAGCTTATCTGAGTCAGTAATAATGACATGGGAGGAATCAGGATACCATTGAATATTATGGAGAGAAATAGGGGAATAGCGGTTGTTAAGAGCAGTAAGAGGTGAATTTTCAGATGAATATTCATTAATAGTACTAATCCAGAAATTTTTATCTTCTTTAAGGTCATAAATATATAGATTGTTGGGCTCAAGGTTACGTTGTTCTGGCTGGGTAGAGCTGGCAGGAAGAGAGGGGATAAGATTTTCCGGGATTTGAGCAGAAGCAGTGGCAGTGTACATTAATTTTTCTTCATCAGGAGACCAGAAAAACATACTAGCTGATTGAGTAGCCATTTGCTGGAAAAAGTCAGGTAATTGTAAGAGTCGCTCCTGATATTTTTTGTCTAAAAGTTCATTCCATTCAGCGAGAATGATTGGCAGTTGAGCAGTAACATCTTTGTAGTCATCAGCGTCATTAAAAGAACTAGTATTGAGAAGAATATTGGCTTGGTTGGACTGAGCAGGGTTAAAAGTAGCGAGGATTTCTGAGGAATCAGGTGACCAAGTTAATTGAGCTTGGATAAAATTAAACTGAGAAGAACTTCTAGTAATTTGGCGGGGATCTGATTTAAGAGAAAAAGGCCGGTCAAGAAGGTCGAGAACATAGAGGCCGTTTTTAGCATCGGTGGTAGCATTATTAACAGCAAAAACTATTTTTTGGCCATCCGGAGAAGGAAGAGGATTTAAAGCACCAGAAAAAGTTAAGGGTTTGAGGTCAGGTACAGCCGGGAAAAGCCGGGTATTAGTTTGAGTGACTAATTCTGCCTGAAGCTGAAGGGTTTTTTCCCAGGGAATATAGCCGTCTTTGGCAATTTTAACCTGATATTCTCCGGGAGGGAGATTGAGAGTATCGTCAGTGGCAGTAGTCAATTTTTGATTGATAAAAACACTGGCGCCGGTGGGAAAAGAATTAACAGATAAAAGACCAGTGCCTTCAAGGGCTTTGGATTTAAGAGAAGGGCGGTAGCCTTTGGCAAATTTAATAGCAAAAAAAGTGCCGAAAGCAAGGAAAAGAACAATAAAGATAACAATGAGCAAGCGAGGCGGTGATTTAACCATAGATTTTATTATACAACATAATTTAACAGGCGGGGATTTAGAGCTACGATCGTAAGTTTGGATTAGTTGATGATTAGCCAATCAACTTGAGTGTTGTTGTTAACCGGATAGTTGGTGAAGATAGTGAATTGTTTATCTATTGGCTGTTTAGTGACCCAGTATTTATTGGCTGGGGTATAGGAAGAGGTAAAGGTGATAATGACTTGAGAATTAGCAGTGATGTTATTTGTAGGAATAATAATGTGATTTTCACCGGCAGGAATTACAGCAGTGCCGGAAGACTGAAGGTTAAGGCTGGCGAATTGAGCACTTCCTGAGGCATCAATTGAAGCTACTGGTTGATCATTAATTTGATTGTAAATGGAAACAGCTGATTGGCTGGCAATATTGATTTTAAAAGGATCATTATCAGGTGCAGAGATTTCTGAGGCAATGATAGTGTTGGCAGAGATGGTGCCGGAAACAGCTAAATCTCCATTGATAGTCACCATGCCAGTATCATCTAAAGTCATTAAACCAGCTAATAAGCTGATAGTACCGATACCAGAAGGTTGAAGATAGAGAGTGTTGTTTAAGGAAGAGATAGAATTGGATGTTAATATAAGATTGTTGTCTATAGCTAAGCTATTGGTAACATTAACATTAGTCATAGTAGCTGTACCTAATACAGCTAAGTATTCTGAGAAGAAGCCAAACTCAGCATTAATAGACTGGATATCCAGATTGG
>Ga0209976_10001036_pt1 | contig 16788 bp, 17 predicted proteins | sample SumtaG_FD_182806 | JGI IMG/M metagenome (GOLD analysis project Ga0209976, IMG submission 182806) | Deep subsurface microbial communities from Indian Ocean to uncover new lineages of life (NeLLi) - Sumatra_00157 metaG (SPAdes) (version 2) | ecosystem: Environmental > Aquatic > Marine > Oceanic >...
TGAAAACGATACAGTAAAGGGTAAGGCGGCCAACAGGAGGATCGAGATCGTCCTCCTGCCACCCTACGAGCAAAGCTCGGAAGCACAGGAGTCAACGGAGTAAGAGCGGTAATCGGTAATCAGTGATCGGTGATCGGTAAAAAAAACACGGAACGCAGAATAAAGAGCATTTCATAAGAGGCGTTGAAATCTATCTCACGCAAAGACGCAAAGCTCGCCAAGAAAATCAGTACTTTTTCAGGTTTAAGTACTATCCTTTTGATTTTCTTTGCGTCTTCGGCGGCTTGAGAGAGTAAAACGAGCGGGCGTGAGAATGATTCTCCCTGGATCTTGGATTTTTTGTCCGGCGAAGCTGGCCGGCAGCCGTTTGCGAAGACGGATGGACCTTGGATCCTTTTTGAATCTTGAATCTTGAATTTTGAATTAAACAACACATGACGGAGGTACTACAGTGGCGACAAACAGCAATTTTCTTGTGAAGGTGACGGATGCGAAGATGCCGGCGGTGAAAAAAGCCCTTGAGGAGGCGGGGATCACAGTGCGCAGCATTATCGCTGTCCACAAGGAGGAAAGTGCTGATCCTGTTGAAGAAAATGAGGTCTGATCTGGATCAGCTTTGAAGAGGAGAAAAGGAGAAAAGGGGAAAAGGGGAATTGCAGCAGCTGCGTTCTGAATCCTCTTCACCTCTTCACCTCTTCTCCTCTTCCCCTTTTCGTTTAATGAAACAACCGAACAGGGGGTGTGGTGATGAAGATCAAATATATAGGACATGCATGCTTTCTTGTGACCACGGACGGCGGAACCAGGATTATCACCGATCCCTACGAACCAGGATGTTTCGAAGGGGCGCTAAAGTACCGGGCGGTGGATGAGACGGCGGATATTGTCCTTGTTTCCCATGATCATGCCGACCACAACCACACTTCCGGCGTTTCAGGCAACCCACGTATTGTGACTGAGGCGGGTTCAAATACCCTCAACGGGATCAAAATCCTTGGTGTTTCCACCTACCACGATACTTCAGAGGGGTCGGAACGCGGCAGCAATATCATCTTTCGTTTCGAGGCCGACGGGCTTACCTTGTGCCACTTGGGGGACTTAGGACATACCCTCGACGATGCCACGGCCCATCAGCTCCGGCCTGTGGACATCCTCATGCTTCCTGTAGGTGGATTCTTCGCAATAGGTAGTGAGGAAGCGGACCCCCTTATGGCTTCCCTGATGCCAAAATTGGTGATCCCCATGCACTTTAAAACAGAAGGTGTGGATTTCCCAATAGCGCCGGTGGACGATTTCCTTTCCGGAAGGGATGGGGTGGTCAGGGAAGGGGAGTCGGAGGTGGAGGTGACCGCGGGAAACCTTCCGGAAGGCGTTCTGGTTCTGGAACCGGCGAAGCTACCGTAAAAGCAAGTAGGGGGGTATGGGGGTAAGGGAGTATGGGAGTAAAGGCCGTGACTCTTGCTTACCTCGCCGTAGCATTATCAATACGTAGGTGGATGATTCGTGATTGACAGGCTCCAGTCCAATGTCCAACCTCCAATGATACTGTCGCTCCTTCTCCGTGTCTCCGCGTCCCCGCGTCAAACGGTTGTCTCAAAAATTTCCGTGTCTCCGTGTTTTTGTGTCGGGGTTACCCCCTTACCCCCACACCCCCGTACTCCCATACACGGGCCTGCTAATGGACAATCCTGACTCACTGCGCTTCGTGGCCGATATTATGCTCGGCAGCCTGGCAAAGAAACTCCGGCTCCTCGGCATCGACACAGCCTACACCAGCGAGGCTGACGACAGCGAACTCAAGTATCTCGTACGGTCCCAGGGCCGCATTCTGTTGACCAGAAATATGAATCTTTCCAAGAACCTGGGCGACCTGGCCTGGTTTGTCACCGGCAAAGATGTTTGGGAAGAGTTTCTCTCAATCGTTAAAAGGCTAATGCCTTTTAACGATCAGTTTGAACCCTTTTCCAGATGTCTTGAGTGTAACGATCTGGTCTTGTCCATTAAACCGTCCGAGGCGGATGGTAAGGTTCCTCCTTACATTTACCGGTCGAAAAAAACTTTTTCCCGTTGTCCATCCTGTGGAAAGGTTTTCTGGGAAGGGACGCACAGTGAGCGGATGAGGGAGGAGATCGAGTGGATGAGGGGGGTACTGGAAGAGGAGAAGAGGGGAAATGGGGAAGAGGGGAAAGACCTTGTTCCTTCGGAACGAAACGGGGAAACGGAGAAACGGTGAAACGGGGAAAAAGCGACTGGGCGACGGAACGACTGGGCGAAAAGCTGGACACAGGGACACTCTTCGACGCACTGTCGTTTGCTCAGGGCAGGCGGAGACACCCTTCGACGCACTGTCGTTTGCTCAGGGCAGGCGGGGACACGGAGACGTGGAGACGCGGTGAAGAGGCGATGACAGAACGCAGAACACGGAACGCAGAACGCAGAAGAGGATCAAAAGCTAATTCACCACAGAGTACGCAGAGCGGCCCCTTGAAGGCCGCACCGCAGGGTAAAATAAAATTCAGAGGGATCATTTTGGATCTTGGATCAGATTTTTCTGAGATCTGAGATTAGATTACCATGAACTCATTCGCCAAATTCTTCCTCATCCTCGGCGCCGTATTCTTTGCTATCGGTCTGCTTCTTCTCGTTTCGCCGAAGATCCCCTGGCTGGGGCGTCTGCCCGGAGATATCCTGATCCGCAAGAAGAATTTCACCTTCTACTTTCCTCTGGCTACATCCATCATCCTGAGTATCATCCTCACCATCCTGATCAATATATTCAGGAAGTGAGGGTAGTGTAGAGTGCAGGGTGCAAGGTGCAGAGTTGAGATAAAATCTATACTTAATGAAATTCGCCTTTGACTGTTCTCTACACTCTGCACTCTACACTCTACACTGGGGAATCGGGCGCTTAGCGCCCGATTCCCCTTGACCTTTCCCCCCTGCTCTATTACTTTCAGTTGTTTATTATCAACAACTTAGGGACGCGTGTGGTCTCCACTCAATTCACCAGATTTTATTGTCTGTCGGAGAATCCGTCCAAGATCCAAAACCAGTGCCTGGTTTTGGATGTAAAGGGGAAAGTATGTCGGATCAAAGCGAAAGCCGGATACTCACGGCTCGCAAGGATAAGGTCAAACAGATCCGGGAACAGGGGATAAACCCCTATCCTAACGATTTTAAAAGACAAAACAGCTGCGAAGATGTCCGGTCCGACCTCGCGGAAATGACTCCGGAGCAGATAGTATCCTCAGACAAGAGGTATATCCTTTCTGGGCGGATAATGGCGGTACGCGATTTCGGCAAAGCGGCCTTCCTGCAGCTGGAAGACAGCAGCGACCGGATCCAGATCTTCATCAAGAAGGATGTCCTGGGAGAAGAGGGATTCGCCCTGTACAAGATGTGGGACGTGGGCGACATCGTCGGCGTTTCAGGGACACCTTTTGTGACCAGGACCGGGGAGTTGACCATCCAGGCGGATCGGGTCGTTCTGCTTACCAAAGCGGTCAGGCCTCTGCCCGAAAAGTGGCACGGGCTCAAGGATATAGAGATCCGGTACAGGCAGCGTTATGTCGATCTCATCGCCAATCCCGAGGTCCGTAAGGTTTTCCGAGTGCGGACCGCACTGATCAGGCACATCCGTGAGCACCTGGATAGGAACGGGTTCATGGAGGTGGAAACACCCATGATGCAGCCCATTCCCGGAGGCGCCACGGCGAGACCCTTTGTGACCCATCACAACACTCTGGAAATGGACCTGTACCTCCGGGTCGCTCCAGAACTTTATCTTAAACGCCTCGTGGTAGGTGGATTCGAGCGAGTCTACGAGATAAACCGGAATTTCCGCAACGAGGGCATCTCCACCATGCACAACCCCGAGTTCACCATGCTGGAGTTCTACATGGCCTATGCGGACTACCGCGACATGATGGATTTTACGGAAGAGCTCCTCAAGACGGTGATACTAAAGGCAGCCGGGGACACCTCACTCACATACCAGGGAACCAAACTCGATTTTGGCCGTCCCTTTACCCGTTTGGCCTTTTATGAAGCTCTATATGGTGTGAAGGGATTCGACAAGGATTTAGCGGCCGATTACGACAAGGCTACTGCCTTTGCCCGGAAGGCACAGATACCGATTTCGGACAAGGATCCTCTGGGCAAGGTGCACCTCAAGATTTTCGAGCATTTCGTGGAACCGAAACTCGCAGCTCCCACATTTGTCTACGATTACCCCATCTCCGTTTCTCCCCTGTCGAGGAGAAGTGATGCCGATCCCGAGATTGCAGAGCGGTTCGAGCTCTTCGCCGCAGGCATGGAGATCGCCAACGGTTTTTCGGAGCTTAACGACCCGAGAGACCAGGAGGACAGATTCCGCCAGCAGATGGCCGAGCTTGATGCCGGGGACGAGGAGGCTCATCGCATGGATTCAGACTACATCAGGGCACTCGAGTACGGTCTGCCGCCCACGGCAGGTGAGGGGATAGGCATCGACCGGCTCATCATGCTCGTCACCGATTCCGCTTCCATCAGGGATGTGATCCTCTTCCCGCACCAGAGGGCCGAATCCAAAATCAGTACCTGATCATCGATCGTGCCTACGGCGTGACTGAAATTATCTCGAAAAATTTACAGCAACGAGTCGGAAAAGTCCGACACGCTGCTAGGAGTCTGAATGGATTGTTCGACAGACTCCTGGAAAGGATGATATTTGGGATCTTTTGAGTGGATGGTGGCCATGCGCCACCTTCGTTCCCGCAGAAAAAACACCTTCGTGTCGCTCATCACAGTGATCTCCATCCTGGGCGTCATGGTGGGTGTTGCCGCTCTTATCACGGTTATATCCGTCATGACCGGTTTCTCCTCCTACATGCAGGACCGGATCCTCGGGACAACCTCACATATTCTCATTACCGGCGTCGGCGGCATCGAGGATGCCCAGGATGTCATTTCGAGAGTGCTGGATCTGGATGGCGTTGTGGCGGCTGCTCCTTACGTCATGGGACAGTCTCTTCTGAAGGTCGAGGGAGATGTGACGGGGGTTGTTGTCAGGGGGATAGACCCGGCACAGGAAGCCGGGGTCACAGACCTTGCCGGCAATATGATCAGGGGATCTCTTCAGGACCTTGACGACGATGGCATTGTCATTGGGGTGGAACTGGCCCGTCAGAGAGGGCTGAGGGTTGGTGACCAGCTAACCCTTGTTTCACCATCCGAGATCTCCTCGCCTTTCGGCATGGTCCCCCTGATGGAGCGTTTCGCAGTCAAAGGCGTCTTCGACACGGGGATGTATGAGTATGATACGGGACTTGTTCTTATTACTACCAGGGCGGCCCAGATCTTTTTTGACCTTGGTGAAACGGTGACGGGAGTTGCGGTGAAGACTGACGATATCTACTTGACCCACGAGAGAGCCGATCAGATCCAGGGCGAGCTGGGTCACTCCTTCTGGGTGCGGGACTGGAGGGAGATGAACCAGAACCTCTTCTCGGCGCTTAAGCTTGAAAAGATCACCATGTTCATCATTCTGGTTCTCATTATAGTTGTGGCGGCCTTCAATATAGTCGGCACCCTCATCCTTGTCGTCATGGAAAAGGGCAGGGAGATAGCCATTCTGAAGGCTATGGGGGCGACACGCAAGAACATCGGCCGCATTTTCCTGCTGGAAGGCTTTATCATCGGGCTGGGCGGAACTACCCTGGGGCTGATGCTGGGGTTGGGCCTATGCTATATACTCGCCAACTACCAGTTCGTTGAGCTGCCCGCCAGCGTCTATTACGTGACCACGCTTCCGGTGAAGGTGCAGCTGTTGGACGTTGCCGCCATCTGCCTGGCGGCCGTGGCTGTTTCCTTCACCGCCACCGTATATCCGGCCAGACGGGCATCTCTGCTCAATCCCGTGGAGATCCTCAGGTATGAATGACGCCCCGGACCGGCCGGTTTTCGAGGCCAGACAGCTGACAAAGGTGTTCACCAAAGCGGGTAGGACCATCGAGGTCCTGGATGGTCTGGATCTGTCCCTTAAGAGCGGAGAGGTGGTGGGAATCCTGGGCACATCAGGTGCAGGGAAAAGCACTCTTCTTCACATTGCCGGGGGGCTTGACAGGCCGTCCGCCGGGACTGTCCACTATGGTGGGAAGGATATATTCAGTCTTTCAGAGCCCGAACTGGCGGCTTTTCGTAACCACAGGATCGGTTTCGTTTTTCAAATGCACTACCTTCTATCGGAGTTCACCTGCCTTGAAAACGTCATGATGCCCGGAATAATAGCCGGAGGGAATAAGCATCAGGTCAGGGAAAAAGCTGAGGCGCTGCTGAAGCAGGTTGGTCTTTCCGAACGCGGGGATCACAGGCCCGGTGAACTGTCAGGAGGTGAGCAGCAACGAGCGGCGGTGGCGAGGGCTCTTGTAAACCGTCCTTCCATGATTCTGGCTGACGAACCCACCGGTAACCTGGATGCCAGGACAGCTGTTTCGGTGCAGGATCTTTTCCTGGAGCTTAACGACACACATGGAACGACCTTCCTTATCGTAACCCACAACCAGGAGATGGCTTCCCGATTCCATCGCAGGTTCCAGCTCAGGGACGGCGTACTTCACCAGGAGAGATAATAAAGGTGACCCGCAGAATCTTATTTGCCTCTACACTCGTTATCGTATGTGCGGTCCTTTATTTCGGCCCCGCCTTGTCCCATGCGGCGCCTGTCATCACCGATATCCGCATCGAGGGAAACCAACGGGTTGACAGCTCCAGTATTATGAGAGCACTGTCCCTCGGTGTAGGCGATCCGTTCAGCGATTCACTTCTGACTCTCAGCGTACGCAGTCTCTTTCGCCTGGAAGTTTTTTCCCGTGTATCTATTGAAGAAGAGACCTCCGAAAACGGGGTCGCACTTGTCGTAAGGGTGACCGAGTTTCCCATGGTCCGCCGGATCCAATTTAATGGGAGGGAATCCGTTGAGGAGATCGAGCTTAAGAAGGTTCTCAAGATAAAGGTTTTTTCCTTCGCTGATCCCGGCAAGCTGAGAGGTGAGATCAAGGCCCTTGAGGGTGTTTACAGCGCCGCCGGGTATCACGGCACCATGATCACTTCCGAAATCCAGGCAACCGAGAAGGGTGTCGTGATCATATACACTGTAAAGGAATCTGAAAAGTCCCTCATCCGCGAAGTGGACATCATCGGCAACAGGCACATTGATGATCGCGTAATCAAAAAGATCATGATGAACAGGGAGATCGGTCCCCTGTCTTTCATTTCCGCCTCAGGCGGTTACGATGCCAAGGGTGCGGCCGACGACTTGCAGAGAATCCAGTTCCTGTACATGGAAGATGGGTTCCTGGACATTGAGGTCAATGAACCTGAGATCAGTATTCATCCTGAGGGACAGGGGTTGTATCTTTCCCTCCGCGTGGAAGAAGGACCCCAATACACTCTTGGTGAGGTCCGCTTTAGCGGTGACTGGCAAGAACCCCCGGAACATTTGAGGAGAGAGCCGATCGTCAAGATCGGTGATATCTTCGTCAGGAGCAAGGTCATGAATGACCTTCGAATGTACGAGGACAGCTACCGTGATCAGGGGTATGCCTGGTGCCGTATCGAACCTCTTTTCGAAAGGGATCCGGACAAAGGGGAGGTTTCTCTCAACCTGGTACTTAAGAAGGGCCCTCTGGTCCATATACGATGGATACATGTGTCCGGAAACAACAAAACCAGGGATTACGTCATAAGGCGTGAGATGCGTCTCATGGAAGGGGACCTTTTCGATCAGAAGAAACTGGACGATTCGAAGCGATTCGTAAGGGGAATGGGGTTCTTCTCCTCGGTAGATATACGGACGGTGAAAGTGGGGGAAAATCTTGCCGATATTCACGTCCGGGTGGAAGAGGGTTCGGCCGGTTCACTGTCCGCCGGTGCTTCTTTTTCAAGCCAGTCAGGAATGGTGGGGACTCTCCAGCTGTCACTCGGGAACTTCTCCGGGAGGGGCCAGAAACTTAACTTGAGCCTGGAGGCGGGTGGTGACACTTCCACATACAGCATCAGTTTCAGTGAGCCGAGGTTGTTTTCAGGTGTTTTCTCCTTCGGGTTGGACCTGTTCGACAGGACCAACATATATTCAGAGTACTCACAGGACAGTGACGGTGGTAGCGTGAGGATCGGTTACAGGTTGAGCGATTTCTCGAGCTTATCAGCTCGTTATCGATACGTGACCTACGATGTGTACGATATTGACCTCGATGCCAGTAACCTCATCAAGGAACAGGAGGGAATATCGGTCACATCCTCCATGCGTTTGGGGTATATTTATGATACGCGGGACTTTCCTATGGACCCAAGGGAGGGTATGAAACTGCGCCTGTCAACGGAAGTGGCGGGCGGTGCGCTTGGCGGAACGAACGATTTTATTCGTTATCAGGTCGAGGGCAGTTTTTTTAAGCCTCTCATCGGAGACCTGATCGGGTTGGCCCACCTGGAAGTCGGCCTCATTTCTGCCTTTGGGGGAGATGAAATCCCCGTTACCGAGAGGTATTTCATGGGGGGGCTCTACACTCTCCGGGGTTTCGAATACAGGATGGTAGGGCCTCTCGAGGATGGGGAGCCTGTCGGAGGTACCAGATCTTTCCTGATGAACTTTGAGGCCACCTATCCCCTGATAAAAGATGCCAACATCAAAAGTGTTCTTTTCCTCGATGCCGGAAACGTGTGGGCTGAAGATGAGGATGTAAATGCGGGCGACCTGAGGTATGGAGCAGGCTTCGGTTTCCGGTGGGCCGCACCCATCGGTCTCCTTCGGCTGGAATGGGGATTCAACCTTGATCCGAAACCCGATGAGGAACAACCTGGATGGGAGTTCTCTATAGGGACGCTGTTTTAGCGAATGTGATCCAAGATCCCCCTCGACAGGCTCGGGGCCCTGAGCTTTGTCGAAGGGCAAGAACCAAGATCCAATAGGGAAGCGCTTTTGTGTTACTTTCCTGAATATTGATGACTTCGCAAAAAGTCATCAACGCGCCCCGGGTGGGGCGCCCAAATCAATGACTGGAAATGTAAGTCATTGATTTGTAAGGAAAGCGAAAATGACACTTTTCGTTTTTAAGTGGAGCAAAAAACCACGAATGGACTTTTTGCGACCCTATCAAAATTAAATCTTGGATTTTGGATTAAATTCCAAGGAGGAACGTTATCATGTTGAAACGAATGATGTTGATTATAGCTGTGACCGGGTTCACCCTGACTATATTTGCCGGTAGCGGCGCGGCGGCCTCCATAGTCAAGGTCGGGGTGGTGGATCTACAAAGCGCGCTCAACGCCACTTCCGAAGGGCTTGCCGCCAAGGAGACCCTGAAGAAAAAGCACATGGCGAAACAGGAGCAGGTTGATAAAATGAAAGCGGAACTCGACACAATGGAGGAAAAGATCAAAAGTCCCGTTCTCAGCGAAGAGGCCCAGACGGAGTTGAAGAATAAATACCGCCAGAAAAAGGCTAAGTTCATCCAGTATGTGACTCTGGCCAAAGAGGAAGAGGACCGCGAAAATCAGCAGCTGTCTACAAGGATCCTTGAAGGTCTCATCAGGATCGCCCGGGAGATAGCCGAAACGGATAACTATTCCATCATACTCGAGAAAAGTGGAAGCGGGGTGGTCTATTTCGAGGACAGCATGGACATCACGGACAGGGTAGTGAAGATCTACAATGAGCGATACCAGGCGGGGGAAGGGCAGTGAAAATGATCACCCTTGCCGATCTGGCCAGGAAGCTAGGCGGTGTCCTGGATGGCGATCCCGAAGTCACTGTGTCCGGCGTTGCGCCCTTGAACATGGCCGGGCCGGATCAAATCTCTTTTCTGGCCAATCACAGATATGCGTCTTTACTTGAAACAACATCGGCTGGCGGAGTGATCGTTTCAATGGAATCTCAGGCCTTTGACCGGAACATCATCCGTGTAAAGGATCCGTATCTGGGGTTCGCCATGGCCATGGAACTGCTGTATTCGGAGCCCTATGAGGCTGTGGGCATCAGCGATGACGCTTTCGTACACCAGAAGGCGTGGATCGGGGATGAGCCAAGCATCCATCCATTTGCTGTTGTTTCCCAGGACGCCAGGATCGGTTGCAGGGTCACACTGATGCCGGGAGTCTATGTGGGCCCCGGAGTCATAGTTGGTGACGACACGACGCTCCACCCCAACGTTGTTCTGGAAAAAAATGTCCTGGTCGGGAATAGTGTGATCATCCACGCAGGGACGGTAGTCGGCAGCGACGGTTTCGGATTCGCGAGGGAAGGGAATCATCATAAAAAGATCATCCACGTCGGAACGGTGAGGATCGAGGATGACGTGGAGATAGGCGCAGGGTGTACCATCGACAGGGCGGTCATGGGAGAGACGGTGATAGGGCGCGGAAGCAAACTGGACAACCTGATCCAGGTTGGTCACAATGTCCGGATCGGGCCGAACTGTATTTTCGCAGCGCAGGCAGGCATTGCGGGCAGCGCGGAACTTCAGAATAATGTGACCATGGCCGGACAGTCCGGGGTGGCCGGGCATATTACGGTGGGCAGCGGCGCTGTCGTGATGGGGAAAGCGTCCGTATTCAAAGATGTTCCACCCGAAGCGCATGTGGCAGGCACGCCGGCTATCGATGTGAAGAACTGGCGGAAGGCGGCGGCTGTTTTCGCCAGATTGGACGATCTCAGAAAGAGGGTATCCAGACTCGAGAAAGAGTTGAAGGAACCAGGAGCCTGTCGGAAAGCCCCATCAGGCTCCTAGTTTTAGATTGTCGGAAGGAGGACATCAGCTAATGGATATCGGACAGATCATGAAGGTCCTGCCCCACAGATATCCCTTTTTGCTCCTGGACAGGATAGTTGAGATCGTTCCGGGGGAAAAAGCTATTGGATTGAAAAACGTTACTATCAATGAGCCGTTCTTCGTAGGTCATTTCCCGGGACACCCGGTCATGCCGGGGGTTCTTATACTGGAATCCATGGCCCAGGTAGCGGGTATCCTGGCTTTTGCCAGCGTGGGCGACCTGGATGATGTCGAGAAGAGCATGCGGGACAAGGTCATATACTTCATGTCTATCGACAAGGTTAAATTCCGACGCCCGGTAGTGCCGGGCGATCAACTGCGTCAGGAGATTATACTTACCCGGCACCGCGGGAACATCGCCAGTTTCGAGGGTAAGACGTACGTTGGAGAGGACCTGGTTGCCGAGGCTCTGATGAAGGCTATCCTGGTGGACAGGGAAACTGAAGGAGATTAGATGCCGGCCCCCAACGAAACAAGGATCGATCCGCGGGCGGTTGTGAGTGATGGGGCCGAGCTTGAGGCCGGAGTCGAGGTAGGACCTTTTTCGGTTATCGGAAAGGGTGTTCGCATCGGCGCCGATACGGTCATAGGACCCCACGTAGTTCTTGAGGGCAGAACCACCATTGGATCGGGAAACCGGATCTTCCAGTTCGCGTCGGTGGGGGCGATCCCCCAGGACCTCAAATACGCGGGTGAGGAAAGCGAACTGGTCATTGGGGACCGGAACCAGATCCGGGAATGTGTCACAATACACTGTGGGACAGAGGGTGGCGGAATGGTGACCAGTATCGGAGATGATGGCCTTTTCATGGCCTATTCCCATGTGGCCCACGACTGTCGAATCGGCAGCGGCGTCATCCTAGGCAATGCCGTAACCCTGGCAGGGCACGTGACCATCGAGGATGGAGCCATACTCAGCGGCCTGGCCGGTGTCCACCAGTTCTGCAGGGTGGGCCAGCTGTCCTATATCGGCGCCGCTTCAATCGTGGTCAAGGACGTTCCCCCCTTTACGACCGTTCAGGGCGACAGGGCAAAACTGGTGGGCCTTAACCTCGAGGGACTCAAAAGAAGGGGGCTTTCCGACGATCAGATCTCCAATCTGAAGAGGGCATACCGTGTGCTGTTCAGGAGCGGTTTGGTCCTGGACGAAGCCATTACCAGGGTAAAAGCGGAAATTCCTTCCGATCCCCATGTTGAGCTCCTCACAGCATTCATCCTTGGGTCAAAAAGAGGAGTTACCCGGTGACTGGAGTCGGCGATCGGATCGGTGTTATCGCCGGTTCAGGCTGCCTGCCCCTTTATGTTGCTCAGTGCCTGTCTGGTTCGGGTAACGATGTATATGTGGCCGGTCTACGGGGTGCAGCCGATCCTGCCCTCGACATCCCGGATTGGGAGACAGGCTGGTACGATGCTTACTCCCTCCAGGGACTTCTTGATGGTCTGAGCCAGGCCGGAGTTGCGAAGGTTGTTCTTGCCGGAAGGCTGGGTCACGATGAGATCTTCCGCACCAGTGAATTTGACAGCCTTCTGAAGAATTTTCTGGACAATCTTAAGGATCACCGCCCCTCGACTATCCTTGGCGGTCTGGTCGATCTGCTCACCGGGAACGGTTTTATGGTTCTTCCCCTTACAGATGTGGCTCCCGACTTGCTTCCCGCTGCAGGGCACCTCGCAGGACCACTGGTGCAACGTAAACAAATTCCTGATCTCGATTTAGGATGGCGGGTCGCGAGAGGTATAGCAGACCTTGATATCGGGCAGACAGCCATAGTGAAGGGTGGCGCTGTGGTGGCGGTGGAAGCCATGGAGGGGACGGATAAGGCAATTGAAAGGGCGGGAGGTATATCGAGTGGAGGTCTGACTGTGGTCAAACTCGCGGCCGGCGATCATGACTTCAGATACGATGTGCCCACTGTCGGGCCGGATACTATTTCGCGCCTGGCCGAAGCGGGGGGTAACCTCCTTGCCCTGGAGGCCGGGAGGAGTTTCATGCTCAATCTTGATAAAGTATCCGCCCTGTGCGACGAGTGGGGAATAACCCTGGTTTCGGGCAGTGAAACAGAGGATGGGGGAGTCCATTGGCCCGAAGCCTGATGATCGTGGCGGGGGAGGTTTCCGGCGACATGTACGGCGGCCGACTGGCCAGGGCTTTACTGGAACTGGCTCCTGAAACAAAACTGACCGGCATCGGCGGCGATGTTATGGCTGAGGCCGGTGTAGAACTGCAGGATCATATCAGAGACCTCTCGGTCATGGGCTTCTGGGAAGTGGTACGCGATGCCGGCCGTTTGCGGAAGATCCTCAACCGGGCCAAGGAATCGTTGCAAAGCTCAAAACCTGACGGTCTCATACTCATTGATTTTTACAGGTTCAATATCGAACTCGCGAAGGAGGCCGAACGCCTCGGTATCCCGGTGGTTTACTACGTGGCTCCCAAACTGTGGGTATGGGGCAAAGGCCGCATCAGGCACCTGAAAAAATATGTGGATTGTATACTCGCCATATTCCCTTTCGAGGAAGAGTTCTTTCGCTCCCTGGGTATGCCGGTGTATTATGTTGGGAACCCTCTTACCGAGATCATAGGAGAACCTGCAGCTGCAGGCATCCTCCCCATATTGAAGAAGGACGAAGGGGAAACTGTGATCAGTCTCCTGCCGGGCAGCAGGACTTCAGAGGTCCGTCAACTGCTCCCTCACTTTTTGGGAGCGGCTCAACTGATATCACGCGAACTTGACGGAAAAGTAAAATTCTACCTTCCCTTGCCCCAGACGATCTCACGCACTCTTGTAGACGAGATGCTAACGCAGGCCGGGATCGAAGTGACGGTTACAGCCGGGCAGTCGAGGGAGGTCCTTCGCATTTCTGATATTTCCCTGGTCGCCTCGGGAACAGCCACGCTGGAGGCTTTCCTCCTCGGAATCCCGCAGGTTGTAGCATACCGGACTTCCTGGCTGACCTATTTCCTTGGCAAGCGAATGATCAGGATCGAGCGTTTCAGCCTCCCGAACATACTTGCAGGCAGGGATGTGGTTGAGGAACTGCTCCAGGAGGAAGTGATTCCTGAAAGGCTGGCCAGAGCGGCCTTGAGGATACTGGAAGAAGGGACGGCCAGGACAGAGTATCTGCGCGCGGGACAGGAGGTGCTCGAAGCCCTGAAGGGCGATCAGGCTTCCCGGTTAGCGGCGCAAAAAGTGCTTGAGACCATTTCAGGGGCAGCAATATAATGAAAAAATCCCTCCGGATGTATCTCAGGCTTCTCGGCTATGTCCGCCCCTATAAAGGCAAACTGGTCATCTCAACCCTCGCCATGATCGGCGTGGCTGCCATGACAGCGCTTTCCGCGCTGATTATCAAGAACGTTCTGGACGACGTATTCATAGCCGGCGACCGCCAGTTGCTCCTTCTGATCCCGGTGGCGATCATCGTTATCTATGTTCTCAAGGGCATATTCCGGTACGTCCGGACCTATGTCATGAGTTGGGCCGGTCTCCGGATGGTCCAGGATATCAGGAACGAACTGTACGAGCACATGCACCGCATGTCCATGTCCTTCTTTACCAAAACTCCTACTGGAGTGCTCATGTCCCGCGTCACTTACGATGTGAACATGATGCAAAGAGCTGTCACTGAGGCGTTTGTTGGTGTCTTCAGGGACGTATTCACCATCCTGGCCCTGGCGATCGTTGTTTTTTACCGGAACGCTCAACTCGGTATGATCGCCCTTGTAGGTTTTCCCCTGGCTTTTTATCCTCTTGTTCGTTTCGGGCGGAAAATGAAAAAGGCCAGCAGACGCAGCCAGGAACAGGTGGGCAATCTCAGCAAGTTGATGCAGGAAAGGATCTCCGGTGCAGGTTTGATAAAGGCTTGCGGGACCGAGGCGATAGAGCTTGACGAGTTCAAGCGTGAGAACGAAAAGCTGGTGAGATCCTTCCTGAAAATTGAGAGGGTTAAGTCGCTTTCAAACCCTGTGATGGAGTTTATCGGGGCTGCTTCGGTGGCCTTTATCATCTGGATCGGTGGGCTCACGGTCATTAACGGGAAGATGACGGTGGGCGAATTTTTTTCCTTTCTGGCTGCCCTCATGATGCTCTACGAGCCAGTAAAGCACATCACCTCTGTTAACAACGTTATCCAGCAGGGACTGGCTGCGGCCGAGCGTGTGTTTGAGATCCTGGACATATCCCCCGAGATCGCCGATGCCCCGGACGCTGTCGATATACCTCGAAGCTCCGGCCACATAACCTTTGAGGATGTCAGTTTTCGCTACGATAAGGAGTGGGTTCTCCGTAACATCGATCTGGATGTCCCCCCGGGAACAAAACTGGCCATAGTGGGGAGCAGCGGAGGCGGTAAAACCACTCTTGTGAACCTGATCCCCCGGTTTTACGACGCTACTGAAGGCAGGATCACTGTCGATGATTACGATATCCGCGCGGTGACCCAGAAGAGCCTCAGAGAGCAGATCTCCATCGTGTCTCAGGAGGTGGTGCTGTTTAACGACACCATAAGGAACAACATCTGCTACGGCATGATTGATGTTACCAAAGATGAAATGGAGGAAGCGCTCAGGACGGCCTATGCTCTTGAATTTGTAAAATCCCTGCCCGAGGGATACGATACGGTAATTGGGGAACGAGGCGCGCGTCTTTCAGGAGGGCAGCGACAGAGAATCTCCATTGCGCGAGCTCTCCTGAAAAACTCTCCGATCCTCATCCTGGATGAAGCGACAAGTTCTCTGGACACGGAATCAGAGCGCCTCGTTCAAAAGGCCCTCGAGAACCTGGTGCGCGGCAGAACGACCCTGACCATCGCCCACCGTATTTCAACAGTGAAGGACGCTGATAGAATCATCGTTATCTCTCAGGGCCGCATCGTTGAATCGGGTCATCACGAAGAACTCATTGAACTGGGAGGTGAATACTTCCGGCTTTATAGTCTACTCGTGGAAGACAACCCTTCTGATGAACACCAGTCGATCGGGGACTAGCCCCTTCCGTGTGTGGAAGAAGAGGCTGGCTTACAGGATCCTGCCTGTATTTTCTCTATTGGGATTCTTGCTGGTAAAAGGTCTGAGCCTGACCCTGAGAACGAGGTTTTCGGGAGAAGCGCCTGTTCGGGAATTGTTGGATTCCAAAAGTCCATTTGTTCTGGCTTTTTTCCATGGCAGGCAGTTTCTTCTGGTTAACCAACTCCGAAACTGGCCAAACACGGTCATGACAAGTATCAGCTACATGGGTGAGATCCAGGCACGCACCCTGAAAATGTTCGGATATAAAACTATTAAGGGATCAAGAAGCAGGGGAGGGGCCAGAGTCCTTGCAGAAATGATCAATAATATTCGCCGGGGCAGGATAGGTACCTTTGCGGTAGATGGACCGAGGGGACCATTCAGGGAGGTAAAACCGGGAGCTGTATACGCGGCCAAAAAACTTGGTGTCCCGGTGATACCGGTGAGCACTTCAGCATGGCCTTCACTGATAATTGAAAGTGTCTGGGACCGGTATCTTCTTCCCTTGCCCTTTTCCCGTGCCCTGGTTCACTTGGGGGAGCCTATATTCCTCGACAGAGATTTAACGGAAGAGTCCATCCAGCAGGATTGCCGGCGGATCGGGCGCGCACTGGAGGAACTGGAGGCAGATGCGGATGCCCTCATCGGCAGAACCAGGAAATAGGATCGGCATGGCTGGTCGGCTGATCCCGCTGCTTGCCAGGGTTCTCATCAGATCCGTTACATGGACGGTCCGGATCCGCTGCGAGGGGACGCCGATTCTGGATGAACTGGAGTCGGCAGGTCGGACCGCCGTTCTAACCTTTTTCCACGGAAGGCAGTTCCTTCTCACAGGTTTTCTCGCGGGCCGGAAACTGGGGGTTATGTCCAGCTTTAGCCGCGATGGTGAACTCCAGACCCACGTCATGACCGGCCTGGGGTTTGAGGTTGTGAGAGGATCGACCTCACGGGGTGGCGCCCGTGGCCTTATCGGAC
>Ga0209976_10001037_pt1 | contig 16779 bp, 18 predicted proteins | sample SumtaG_FD_182806 | JGI IMG/M metagenome (GOLD analysis project Ga0209976, IMG submission 182806) | Deep subsurface microbial communities from Indian Ocean to uncover new lineages of life (NeLLi) - Sumatra_00157 metaG (SPAdes) (version 2) | ecosystem: Environmental > Aquatic > Marine > Oceanic >...
CGATCTTTTATTAAAAGGCTTCGGTGGTGTTTCTGGAAAAGTAGAATCTAATCCACCTAAGCATTTTAGGGTTGCCTTGGGACAGATAGTTAACTTTTTATATACTCTTCAAGGAGAAGCTGCTGGGGCGGTAGCTTTTTCTAATTTTGACACTCTTTTAGCTCCTTTTATTCGTTATGATAATTTAAACTATACTCAAGTAAAGCAGGCAATGCAGGAATTTCTTTATAATATGGCTGTTCCTACAAGGGTTGGTTTTCAGTGTCCTTTTACTAATATAACTTTAGATTTGACGCCTTCTCCTGTTTTCGCTGATCAACCTGTTCTTATTGGTGGAGAGCCTCAAAAAGAAACTTACGGGGAATTTGAGGCGGAAATGAAGCTTTTAATTAGGGCTTTTTATGATGTAATTCTTGAAGGCGATAAGAGTGGAAGACCGTTTCATTTTCCTATTCCAACAATTAATATTACTAAAGATTTTCCTTGGGACAGTCCATCTGCAGATTTAATTTTTGAAGCTTCTGCAAAATATGGAACTAATTATTTTGCAAATTATATTAATTCTGAAATGAAGCCTTCGGATGTCAGATCTATGTGTTGTAGGCTTAGGCTTGATTTAAAAAGCTTACATAACAGAGGTGGAGGAGGATTGTTTGGTGCAGGTTCTTTAACAGGCAGTATTGGAGTTGTTACTGTTAATTTGCCAAGAATTGCTTATCTTTCTAAAACAAAAAAAGAATTTTTAGAAAGACTAGGAAAAATCATGGATCTTGCTCAAGAGAGCTTAGAGATTAAGAGAAAGATTCTAGATAATTACATAGAGAAAGGACTTTATCCTTATTCTAAATATTATTTATCAGAAATTAAGAAAATGAGAGGCACTTATTATGCAAACCATTTTTCAACTATAGGTTTGGTTGGCATGAATGAGGCTCTTTTGAATTTTATTGACGAGGATGTTTCAACAACCAAGGGAAAAAGGCTTGCTCTTAATATAATGGACTTTATGAGAAAGAAACTTCAACAATATCAAGAGAAGTCAGGTCATATTTATAATTTAGAAGCTACTCCTGCCGAATCAACCGCTTATCGTTTGGCTCTTGCGGATAGAAAGAAATATCCTGATATTATTACTTCTGGGACCAAAGAAACTCCTTATTATACAAACTCTAGTCAATTACCTGTTAATTATACGACAGACGCTTTTAAGGCTTTAAAAGCTCAGGACGAGATTCAGTGCAAGTATACAGGAGGAACAGTTCTACATTTATTTTTAGGAGAAAAGATTAAAGAAATTCAGAATGCAAAGACTTTAGTTAAAACAATTTTTGAGAAATTTCATTTACCGTACGTGACGTTGACTCCTACTTTTTCAGTCTGTCCTGTCCATGGTTATATTTCTGGAAAACATTTCTTGTGTCCGAAATGTGCTATTGAACAGCCTTGCGAGGTTTATTCTAGAATCGTTGGCTATTTAAGGCCAGTGAAAATGTGGAACAAAGGGAAGCAACAAGAATTCAAAGAAAGAAAAGAGTTTAAAGCTAAAGAGTCTCTATCTAATATCAATGTTTCTTTGAAGTTATGAAGATTGGAGGTCTTGAGCGTTTAACTCTCATCGACTATCCGGGAAAAGTTGCTGCTACAGTTTTTACAGTTGGTTGTAATTTTCGTTGCCCTTATTGTTATTCTTCTGAAATTGTTATTCCTGAAAAAATAGAAAATCAGCCTATAATTCCTGAGCAGGAATTTTTTGATTTTTTGGAAGATAGAAAGGGTTTATTGGAAGGTATTGTCGTTTGTGGCGGAGAGCCAACTATTCATCAAGATCTTCCCGATTTTATTAAAAAAATAAAAGAAAAAGGTTTTCTTGTTAAGCTTGATAGTAATGGCTCTAATCCTAAAGCTTTAGATAGTTTAATTAGAAATAAATTAATAGATTATGTAGCTATGGATATTAAGGGACCAAAAGAAAAGTATGGATTGATGACCGGTTTAAATGATCAATGGAGCAAGATAATGATGGAAAAAATTGAAAAAAGTATTAATATTTTAAAAAGTAACAAAGTTGATTACGAGTTTAGAACTACAGTAGTTCCTGATGTTTTAAAAAAGGAAGATATTTTTAAAATTGCTAATTGGATTAAGCCTGCTAAAAAATATTATTTACAGAGCTATATTACAGAGAAGGCAACAATAGATCCTGAGTTCATGAAGAAAAAGCCTTACTCTGAAGAATTTCTTTTAGAAATTCAAAAAGAAATTAGCCCCTTTTTTGATATTTGTAAGGTTAGATAAGAAAAAAACCAGTTTCATAACTGGTGTGTTGTTATTGTTTAATTTTTTTATCAATTTCAGAATAAAGAGAAATTTCCCCTTCTCTTATGGTTTTAAAGTTTATTAAGTCAATTACAGTAGAAGGTAGGGAAGATTTTAATTTTCCTGCGTCTAAAACTAGATCAGGCTGAACTTTTTCGCTTATAAATTGTTTTGAAACCTCTCTTATGTCTACTGAGGCTGATTTCCCTGAAATATTTGCCGAAGTTGATGTAAGAGGACGTCCTATTTCTCTTAATAAAAGGTTTAAAAATTTATAATTAGGTATTCTTAACCCAATTTTCTTATCCTTACTTAAAATGCCTTGAGGAAACTCTATAGGCTTAGCCTTTAAAATAACCGTTAGTTTTCCAGGCCAGAATTTTTTCAAAATCTTTTCTTGTTTTCCATCAATATTTGCTAAACTTTTTGCCATTTCTAGATTTTTTATGAAAACAGGAAGAGGCTTTTCAAAAGACCTTTTTTTGATTTCAAAAACCCTTTTAACGGCAATCTTATCTTTAGCATTTGCTATTAGGCCATAAACTGTATCTGTAGGACAAACCACAATTCCTCCATTCATAATTACCTCTATGGTTTTTCTGATTACCTCTTTTAGGTTTTTGGGTAAAATCCTTAAGTTTTGCATTCAATTTTTATATCATAAACCTAATCTGAGTCAATGTTTTTGGAAGCTAGTAAAAAGTGGTCTGAAAATAAAAAAAGAAAGAGATTACATCATTATATAATTTTAATGAATTAAATCTCTTTTAATAGTTTTCCAATTTTAGGTCTATCATCAAAGAAAATACGGATATTATTTTCTCTGATAGTCTGTATTTTTTTGCCTTTCCCTCCGACACAAAAAACTTGAGAGTGTGGAATTTTATGCCTTTCAATCCATCTTCTTGTCATTTTTGTTAAAAATTTAGGACGAGAAGAAATAATAAATATTTCATGCTTTTTCGCCATTTTTCTTAAAAGTTTTATCATTTCTTTGTTTGGCGGTAAGAATAAAGTAAAAGGGGCTAGTAAACAGGATGTCCACCAGGGTAGCGAGAGATAAGAAAAAAATGTTAAAATTCCATCTATATCACTTCCAATTTTCATTTTTTCACCTTTTTAAAACGAACATACGTTAATTCAATCAAAACTTTTTAAAGTTGTCAAAAAATATAGTTAAATTTAAAATGTTTTTTACTTAATTTTATTTGACAACCTTAAAAGATTGTGATATTATCAATATACGCTTGGTGATTAAAGAAATGAAAACAGGAGAAAAGATAACAAAAGCAGAACTAGAACAAGAAAAAGGATTTGTAGAAAAAGGATATTTTGCCGATTGTATAATTTTTGGTAAATCTTCCGAAAGAGTTCTTTGGAACCCTGAAGCTGAAACAATAGGCTTTGTCTACAATCTATAATTTTTTTTATTTCCTTATTTTTTTTGAGCCTTTCAGAAAACTGGAAAGTTCAAATAAGACTCAAGGAGATAAAAAAATAAATTAAAAAACTGTTTAGTAATTTAAGCGGTTTTTTTGTTTTGATGATTATTTATTAATAATGCTAATATTTATTTGGTATAAAAAACTTTTGAATTTTTAAGAAAATTTATTAGAATTCTTTAATGACAACTTCTAAAATATTTTTTTATCTTTGTCTTTCTTTTATTGCAGGAATTCTTTTAAATTCATTTTTTCAAGAAAGTTTTTTGTGGTTTTTAATTTTAGATATTATTTTTATTTTTGTTTTCTGGAAGCATAAAAAAGTAGTTATTATTGGTTTTTGTGTATTGTCTTTTATTTTTGGTGTTTGGAGGTATCAATCTTTTGAATTAAAAACAGAAAATAATCAATTAGTAAAATATATCGATCAAGAAATTTCTTTTATTGGTGTTGTTAGTGAAAGACCTGAGCCAGGTCAGTCAACAACTAAAATAGAAGTTAATATTAAAAATCTAAATAGTAAAGTTTTAATAACTGCTTGGAAGTATCCTGAATATCATTATGGCGACAAATTAAGAATTGAAGGTAAGTTAGAAGGTCCCGCTTTTTTAAATGATTTTGATTATAAGTCTTATTTAGCTAAAGATGGTATATATGCGGTCATGTATCAACCCAAAATAGAAATAATAGGAAAAAATTACGGTAATCCAATTAAGGAAATTCTCCTTTCTTTCAAAGAAAAACTGAAAAATAGTGTTAATTTAATAATGCCTGCTCCTCAATCAGGCCTCTTAGAGGCATTGTTTTTTGGGGACGAAGAAAATATTCCTAAAGAATGGATTGATAAGTTTAATGTGACAGGAACTCGTCATATCACTGCTGTTTCAGGAATGAATATCACAATTATTTCTGCCTTAATTTTAAATCTATTTTTATTGTTGGGTTTTTGGAGAAAGCAAGCTTTTTATTTTTCTATTACTTTTATTATTTTTTACGTTTCAATTATTGGGGCTCCTTCTTCTGCGCTCAGAGCAGGTATTATGGGTATTCTTTTCTTGATAGCTCAATATTTTGGCAGATATTCTAATGGAGCCAAGATGATTATTTTTTCTGCTGTTGTAATGCTTTTATTTAATCCCTTGCTTTTAATATTAGATGTTGGCTTTCAATTGTCTTTTTTGGCAATTTTAGGCTTAGTTTACCTGCAACCTATTTTTTCTGATTGGCTAGAAAAGGTTCCAAATATTTTTGAAATAAAATACACTCTATCTGCGACTTTGGCAGCCCAATGCTTTACTCTTCCTGTTTTGATTTATAATTTTGGAAGAATTTCTTTAATAAGTCCTCTGGTTAATCTTTTTATTGTTCCTTTAATAACCACGGTGACTATTTTAGGATTTATTTTAGCTTTTATTGGATTGACATCCATCCCTTTAGGAATAGCTTTTTCTTTTCCGGTTTGGTTAATCCTAACTTATATTTTTAAATTAGTTAATGTTTTTTCTAAAGCTTCATTTGCAAATATTGTTTTAGAAAATGCTTCCTTCGCTTGGGTTATTATTTCTTATGTTTTTTTGGGTCTATTTATATGGGGAATAGAGAAAAAGAAGAAATTAAAAAGATTTTAAATAAAAAAATAGGAAACTATAAGGTTTCCTTTGTATTTTTTACTTTCGGTGTTTTCCAGAAATATTTATTTAATCAATTTTTTGTATAGTTCCTCAGGCGTTTCCCAGCAATCATGATTATTAAGAGCTTGCTTTGCTAATACTCTAAAAAAAGTTTCTGCCCTAATTTCTTCATAAGAAGTTAAATCTTTTGAAAAAAATAATAAGGTTTCTTTTAAGATATTTTTTTCTGTTAACTCTCCTTCATTCCTTTCTTGAGCTTCTTCGTCAAGGCATTGTTTTAAAATCTGAAGAAACTTCTTCTTATTACTATTATGTTTTAGTATTTCTTTTGTTTTTTTATAATTAACAACGAGCAAAAAATCACCTCTATTTTTTTATAATTTTTTTCTAGAAGTGTCAAATGAGAGTTGTTAGGTTGAATGAATTTTGATAAAATAAATAATGGTAATAACTTATTATCTTTGTTTTTAATAACTAATTTGTGACTAGAAAAAATAATCAAAAAGCAAGAATAATTTCTGTTGACATGGGATATGGTCATCAAAGGCCAGCTCATTCTTTAAGAAGTTTAGCGAATAAAAAAGAAATTATTAGTGCTAATAATTACAAAGGGATTCCAAAAAAAGACAAAGAAATTTGGAAAAGTTTTAATAATTTTTACGAGTTTATTTCTCGATTTAAAAGAGTTCCTTTAATTGGCGGCTTATTCTTTTATTTTTTTGATCAATATCAAAAAATAGTAGAGTTTTATCCAAGAAGAAATTTATCAAATCCCAATTTTGTTTTAAAGAGAACTTATGATTTTTTCGAAAAAGGATGGGGGAGTGATTTAATAGGACTTTTGGAAAAGAATCCTTTGCCTTTGATTTGCACTTTCTATATTCCAGCTTTTATGGCTGAATATTTTAATTATCCCGGAGATATTTATTGTGTTGTTTGTGATGCAGATATTTCTAGAAGTTGGGCTCCTTTAGATCCAACTGGTAGCAGAATTAAATATTTTGCTCCTACGAAGAGAGTTGTCGAAAGATTAAAACTATATGGAGTGCAACCTGAAAATATTATTTTTACAGGTTATCCTTTACCGTTAGAGAATATAGGAGAAAAAGGATTAGAAATTTTAAAAGAAGATTTAGCTAGAAGATTGTTAGTTCTTGATCCTAATAGAAAATATTTTGCAAAATATCAATCTTTAATCAAGGAATACTTAAAAAAGATTCCTAAAAAAATAGCTCGTCCTTTAACTTTAATGTTTGCTGTTGGCGGGGCGGGAGCACAAAAAGAAATAGGGATTCAAATAGTAAAAAGCTTGAAAGAAAAAATTAAATCTGGGGAAATTAAAGTTATTTTAGTTGCTGGTATCAAAAAAGACGTTTTTGATTATTTTTCTAAAAACGTTAAATTATTAAAACTGAAGAAAGATTTAGGAAAAGGGATAGATATTATTTTTGATAAAAAAATAGAAAATTATTTTAAAAAGTTTAACTTAGCATTAAGAAAAACAGATATATTGTGGACAAAGCCAAGCGAACTATCTTTTTATAGCGGATTAGGTTTACCGATTATTATTGCTCCTCCTATTGGTTCTCAAGAAAGGTTTAATCAGGAATGGCTTTTAAGGTCTGGCTTTGCTATGGAGCAACAAAGTCCTTCTTATACTCATGAATGGCTGTTTGATTTGTTAGAGCAGGGGTGGCTTGCAGAGGCTGCAATGGAAGGTTTTATTGAGACGGAAAAAAGAGGAGTTTCAACTATTAAACAAATAATTTTTCAAGATTAATGTCTAAAATAAAGCTATTAGGAACTCCTGTTTTAGTTTTATTGATTGTATTTTTTTCTGTTGTGATTTATCTTTTTCTTGGGGTCATTTCTAAAACAGAAAACCCTGTTTTTGGTGTTGTTTTTTCGCAAAAACACTCCCGAGATCTAGGATTAAACTGGAGATCTAATTATTTAGCCATATTAGATGATTTAGGAGCGAAAGAGTTAAAAATTATTACTCACTGGGATTTAATTGAGCTGGAAGAGAACCAATTTGACTTTAAAGATATAGATTGGCAACTTGTTGAGGCTGAAAAAAGGGGGATTAATGTGATACTGGTTATTGGAATGAAAACAGGTCGTTGGCCTGAATGTCATATTCCTGATTGGGCCAAGGATTTAGGCAAAGAAAAACAGCAAGAGGTGATTTTAAGACTAGTCCAGATGATTACCACGAGGTATAAAGAGTCTCGTCCTGTTGTTGCTTGGTCTGTGGAAAATGAGCCGTTGTTTACATTTGGCGATTGCCCCTGGAAAGATAAAGAGTTTTTAAAGAAAGAAATAGCAATGGTTAGAAGTGTTGATTCTTATTATAAACGTCCAATTGTAATTACAGATAGCGGAGAAGGATCTCTTTGGATAGAAGCTGCTAAGCTGGGAGATATTGTAGGTATTACTATATACAAAAATATTTGGATCAGTGATTTAGAAAAGTATTTTACTTATCGGTACCCCCCTTTCTTTTATTGGATTAAGCAAGAGATAATTGAAGACGTTTTTGATAAAGAAGTGGTTTGTTCAGAATTGCAGGCAGAACCTTGGTGCCCAGGTTTACTTTATAATTGCTCATTAGATGAGCAGATGAAAACAATGAATATTGATATTTTTAAGGAAAATATTGATTTTGCAAAACAAACAGGACTTGACAAGTTTTATTTATGGGGATCAGAATGGTGGTATTGGATGAAAGAAGAACAAGGTCAGGTTCAAATATGGGAAGAGGCTAAAAAATTATTTTAACAATGCTTAGTATAATTATTCCAACTTTAAATGAAGAAAAATATCTTCCGATATTTCTTAGACAGATTAAGAAACAGCCTTTTGATGATTATGAGATTATTATTGCTGATGCTAATTCTGATGATGAAACAGTAGAAATAGCTAAAAGTTTTGGTTGTAAGATTGTGGGCGGGGGTATTCCTGCAAAAGGTAGGAACGAAGGGGCTAAAATTGCTCAAGGAGATATTTTACTATTTATGGATGCAGACAATTTATTTTTGCCAGATAATTTTTTTACTGATATTCTTGGTGAATTCAAGGAAAGAGATTTAGATGCAGCTTATTTTCCTATTTCTCTTGATGGCAATATAGTTGATAAGATTGCATGTTGGGGTTATAATCTGTGGGCGAAAATAACTCAAGATTTTTTGCCTCATGCTTCTAATTCTATTCTCGCTAAAAAATCTATACATCAAAAAATTGGTGGGTTTGATGAAACAATTATGTTGGCAGAAGACCATGAATACGTGAGAGAAGTTGGAAAATGTGGTAGATTTGGCTATATTGAAATAGAACCTGTTTTAACTTCTGCTCGAAGAACAGAAAGAGACGGAAGTGTAAAAACTTATTACAAATATCTTTTAGCTGGTGCCTATATGTTAATTGTTGGACCGATTAGAACGGATATTTTTAAATATAGGTTTTATAATCAAAAATTAATTTCAGGAGTTAAACAATTTATAAAAAATAATAATTTTAAGAAATATGGTTAATTATAGTTTGCCTCAGTTTAAATTATCTAAATCTAGAAAAACAAAGAAGAATAGATTATTTGAAAATGGAATTTTTGGAATTTTAACAGCTTCTGTTATAGTTAGTTTTTTAGCAGGAATTGCGGCTAGTGATGTTTTTTACAGTCAGATAGAAAGTAGTTTGGCACAACTCACTATAAATAGTTCTCAAAATTGTTGCTCAGCTCCTCTTACTCAAGAAGAGTTGGTGGTTCAAATTGTGGAAAAAGCTTCTCCGGCTGTGGTTAGTATAATTGTAACAAAAGACCTTCCCGTTTATACGCAGGATGATTCTTGGGGATTTTTTCTTTCATATCGCCAAGATGGAACAGAAGAGCAAGAAATTGGAGAAGGAACAGGTTTTATTATTTCTGAAGATGGCGTTGTTTTAACTAACAAGCATATAGTTTTAGATGATGATGCTTATTATACGATTTTGACTCTAGATGGATCAGAATATTCTGCTAGTATTTTAGCTAAAGATCCAGTCCAAGACATAGCTTTTTTGCAAATAGAACAAGAAGGAGAAATGAAGCTTTTTCCAAAAGTTAAGTTAGGTGATTCAGATAATATAAAAGTAGGCCAAACAGTTATAGCTATAGGTAATACTTTAGGCGAATATCAAAATACTGTTTCTGTTGGTATTGTTTCGGGACTAGGAAGAACAATAGAAGCTTCAGGAGGCAGTTTTTACGAAGTACTTAAAGACGTTATTCAGTCAGATACAGCTATTAGTAAAGGTAATTCAGGGGGACCCCTTTTAAATCTAAAAGGAGAGGTTATTGGTATTAATACAGCTATTGATGTTGGTGGTCAGAATATTGCTTTTGCCGTTCCTATTAATAAGGCAAAAAAAGATGTCAGCCAGATAGAAAATGAGGGAATAATAACTTATCCATTTTTGGGGGTTAGATATGTTGGAATTAATGATTTCATCCAAAAACAAGAAGATTTGCTGGTTAATTATGGCTCACTGGTAGCTAGGGGTGAAAATGGAGAAGTTGCCATTATGCCAGATTCTGCTGCTGACAAAGCAGGAATAGTAGAAGGAGATATTATATTGGAATTAGGCGGTCAAAAAATTACTCCTGATAATAATTTAGGAGAAGAAATTGTTAAATATTCTCCTGGAGAGGAAGTTTTGCTTAAAATTTTAAGAGATACAGAAGAAATTAATATTAATGTTATTTTAGACAAAAGAGATATTTAATGAACGGAAAACAATTCACTTATAAGGCTCAAGAGGTTATCATAAAAGCTCAAGAGTTAAGCAGTAATAGAAAGCAGCAACAGATTGATGCTTTACATCTACTTTTCTCATTATTAGAACAAGAAGAAAGCATTGTTTTAACCTTACTTGAAAGAATAGGGATTGATATAGAAAACCTAAAAAAGAAAACAGAGATATCTTTGGATAATGTTTTTTTGACGACTGCGCCCAGTGGTGCGATTGGTCAGTTTTATTTAACCCAAGACATGGCAAAGGTTTTGGATATGGCTCAAGAAAATGCCAATAAAATGAAAGATAATTATATTTCTATTGAGCATTTATTTTTAGCTCTTTTGAAAGTTGATACAAAAGCCAAGCAGATATTAGATAATGCTATTTTCTTAAAGACTCAGAAAGAAGCAAACTCTCTTGATATTGGAAAATTAAATTACGACATAGTCTTGCAAGAATTGGCTAAAATAAGAGGGAGTCAGAGAATAACTGATCGTAAGCCTGAGACTAAATATCAGGTTGTGGAAAAATATGCTCGTAATCTGACTTCTATAGCAAGAAAAGGAAAACTAGACCCAGTAATCGGGAGAGAAAAAGAAATAAGGAGATTAATGCAAATTCTTTCCAGGAGAACTAAAAATAATCCTGTTTTGATCGGGGAGGCAGGAGTTGGAAAAACGGCTATCGTTGAAGGGTTAGCTCAGAAAATAGTTGCTAGGCAAGTCCCTGAAAGCTTACTGGATAAAGAATTAATTTCTTTGGATTTAGGTGCTCTAGTCGCTGGAACAAGATACAGAGGAGAGTTTGAAGATAGAATTAAAGCTTTATTAAAAGAAATAGAGAGGGCTGATGGTCGCTATTTGCTTTTTATAGACGAGCTTCACACCTTAGTGGGAGCAGGTGCTGCTGAAGGATCAATTGATGCTTCTAATTTATTAAAACCTGCATTAGCTAGGGGAGAACTAAAAGCGATAGGAGCTACCACTTTAAAAGAATATCAAAAATATATTGAGAGGGACCAGGCTTTAGAAAGAAGATTCCAGCCTGTTTATGTTGCCGAGCCTTCTGTAGAAGATACGATTTTAATATTAAGAGGAATTAAGGAGAAGTATGAATTACATCATGGGGTAAAAATAAAAGATTCAGCTTTAGTTACTTGTGCTCAGTTAGCTAGTCGCTATATTAGTAATCGATTTCTTCCTGATAAAGCAGTTGATTTAATGGATGAATCTATGAGTGCCTTAAGATTGGATCTTGAGTCTGAACCTCCTGAACTAGAAAAACTAAGCGAGGAAATTAAAAAATTAGAAATTGAACAAGAGGCTATTAAGAAAGAAAAAGAAATGAGCAGCAGAAGAAGAGAGATTTCTAAAAGTCTTGCGAACTTAAAAGAGAAAGAAAAAATAGTCAGGACTAAATGGCAAACAGAAAAAGAGTTGATTACAAAAATAAAGGATATTAAGAAAGAAATTGAAGATGCTCGTTTTGAAGCAGAAAAAGCTACCAATAGTGCTGATTTGGAAAAAGTAGCCAAGATAAAATATGGAAAAATTCCAGATCTTAATAAAAAATTAAAAAAGTCTGAGAATAAGCTTGCTAGAATCCAAAAGAAAAGTTCTATTTTGAAAGGAGAAGTTTTTGATGAAGATATAGCAAGAGTTGTTTCTCAATGGACCGGCATACCAGTAACTAAGTTATTGGAGGGAGAAGTTGAAAAATTGGAAAAAATGGAAAAGATTCTTCTTAAAAGAGTTATTGGTCAAAAAGAAGCTTTAGCTGCTATTTCCAATGCTGTTCGTAGAGCCAGAGCGGGTCTTTCTGAAGAAGGTAGACCATTAGGATCTTTTATGTTTTTAGGTCCAACTGGTGTTGGAAAAACAGAAACAGCAAAAGCTTTAGCAGAATTTTTGTTTAATGATGAAAACGCAATGATTAGGTTTGATATGTCTGAATATATGGAAAGACATAATGTTTCAAAAATGATAGGCTCTCCTCCAGGATATGTTGGGCATGATGAAGGCGGACAATTGACAGACAAGATTAGAAGAAGACCTTATTCTATTATTTTGTTTGATGAAATAGAAAAAGCTCATCCAGATGTTTTTAATATTTTACTTCAAATTTTAGAAGATGGGAGATTAACCGATTCAAAAGGAAGAGTTGCTTCATTTAAAAATGCTATTTTAATTATGACTTCAAATATAGGGTCAGATATTATTGCTAAAGAATCTGCCTTAGGTTTTGTCGGAGAAGGAGAAAAGAAAGGAAAAATAAAAGAGTTGAAAGAAAAAATAACATCTGCATTAAAAGAAGGGTTCAAGCCAGAATTTATCAATAGAGTTGATGATATTATTATTTTTAATTATTTGAGCGAGGAAGATATTGAAAAAATAGTAAATTTAGAGATTAAAAAAGTTATGGAGAGGCTTTTGGCTAAAAACATTAAAATGAAAGTAACAAAAAAAGTTAAAGAGTTTATTGCCAAGAAAGGATTTGACCAGACCTTAGGAGCGAGACCGTTGAAAAGAGTAATTCAGAAAAAGGTTTTAGATCCTTTGGCTATTAAGATTATTTCTGGAGAAATTAAGCCGAAAAATCCTGTGACAGTTGATTTAAAGGACGGGGAAATTTGTTTTAAAAGTTTAAAAAGAAATAAATGAAAAAAAGATTTTTAGGAATTCTTAAAGTTTTTGTTATTAGTATTTTTGGAGGGCTTTTTGCCCAACAAGTTATTTGGCCTTTATTGTTACAGAATTCTTTTTTTGCACAATACAAACAAAACGAAGCTCCGGTTTATGTGACAGAAAGGAGCGAATTCTTTATTCAAGAAAATACAGCTTTAAAAAAAGCTATTGAACAGGTAGAGAAATCTGTTATCGGGATAAGAACGATTACTCAATATGGTAGCGTTTTGGAAGGCTCGGGCTTAATTATTACTTCTGATGGCTTGGCTGTTACCCTGGCAGAATTGGTGCCTTTAAATTCTGACTTTAGTGTTTATGTTGATGGTCTTTTAGTTTCTGCTCAAGTTTTAAAGAGAGATTTAGCGGGGAATTTAGCTCTAATTAAAATAGATCAAAGCAATTTACATACATTAAGTTTTGCTGAGGCAGATAAGATTAAACTAGGAGAAAGAATTTTTCTTTTAGGTATTGTTTTTGATAACGGAGATATTAATAAGGTGGTTAATGAGGGCAGTATAAGGTTTTTAAGTGAAGACTTAATTGAAACTAATATGTTTGATAGTCAATCTTTATTAGGTAGTCCGTTGCTCGATATTGAAGGCAAATTTTTAGGTCTTAATTTTCTTAATCTAGAAGGAAGAGTAGTAACTCTTCCTATTGGTAAAATAAAAACTTTTACGGGATTTTAGTATGAATTTACATCAAGAAAAAGGATGTTTTGTTTTAATAGATTTTTTTGTAACTAGCATTGTAATAGGCGTGAGTGTTTATTTGATGTTTTCAATGCGTTTTTAATGATAGGAGACTTATTCTTTTTTTATAGAAAATAATGTTTTGTACGTATATCATCTCCTACATAAAATCATATTTTGCTGTAGATTTTTTTGATTAAATTTATGAACGCTCTATTTTTTTTAATATTTTTCTTAAAATAGTTAACATAATAGCCTAATCTCTTTGTGTCTATTTTACTCAAATCTAATCTATCGTTAAATAACAGTTTTTTTAATGACAAGAAGTAAATGTAATCTAGTAATGCCTTTTCTTTTTCAGCGACTAATATTGTTTTACCTTTAACCATTTGCGGTTGGTAGCCAAAAAAGAGCCTTTTTTTAATTTTATAGTATTTAAAAACAGAATTTTGAGCACTAAACTCTTTAGTTCTTTTTGTGGTGACAGAAGTTACCACATAAACTATCTCTGGAATAATATTATAGTATGATAAGGCAGTTTCAAAAGAAATATAAGATGGTCGATATAATCTATTGGCAATTTCGAATTTTGTAGGTGGGTTGAGAGAAAAAGCATAAACTCCTCTTTTTAATCTTGAAATGTGAGAGCCCACCCTTCTGGAATTACGAGCCAAAAATGATTTTGCCGTAGATTGCCTAACCTTAAAAATTTTACTAAATTCTTTAACAGAAAAAATAGAGATACCTAGTTTAATTAAGGCATTTTCGGTTGAACTAAAGTTAAGGCGATAATTTAACATTTCAATAAAAAATTATTAAATGGGTGTCAGTTAGTCGCAGTTTTGTTACTAATACGCACTCATTTTTCTCTATTTTTATTATATAGCAAAATAATACTTAATAGTAAGTTGTGGAAAACTTTCGTAGGACAATATTAGTGTCTTAATTAAATTTCGTCAAAAACGTGTATTGAAATAAGTGCTATTAATAAAGAGCCTTAACTTTATTTAAAATTTTCATATTTTCCATGACCTCTTTCCAGTTAACAGTTTTGAATGTATTTGATAGGGGAAGTAATGTGGTGAGATCGTTTGAGTGACCGAAAGGCTTCATATTTTTGAAAAGTTTAAGAAAAAATTCTTACACTTATCTAGAACGATTGAGATGAGTATAATATGATTTTTTACCTGAGAGTTGTTGTCTTGGATTTTTTGTTTTGATACAATAAACAAAAATATATTGATAAAAATAGATAGATCTCAACGGGAAAATAATAAAATAAATTTAAAAAGAGCTAAAAAGAGCTACAAGTTTTTTAGAAATAAACATAAAGAGGCTTCAAGAAAACTAGATAAACAACGGAAGGCTCTTTTAAAATTAGCTAATAAGCTTAAAAAAAGACACCCCTTTGTTAGCTTACAGATAGATTTAATACTAGATGTTAGGAAATCAAAAGGAGAAAAACTATCAGAAAAAAAATTAAAAAAATTTATAAAAAGATTTCTTAAGATAATTTATAAAGCAGGGAGAGATTATAGAGGATCTAGTGCCAAAAAAATTATTGAAATAGGTGTTAGTGGTATTCAATTATCTAAAATTCTAGATAATTTAGAAAATTTAATAAAACTTGATTTAGAAAAAAAGAAACTTGAAAAATATACCGATAAAGCAAAGAAAAAATATGCAAGATTAGAAAAACAGTATGATAAATCAAAACGGTTTAGAAAGGCAGAAAAGAGAAAGAAGAAATCTAAAAAGAAGAAAAAAACAAAAAAATGTGGCGCAATGTGTAAAGATTTTGAAACATATAAATATTGTGATAGGTTAGTGTATAACCCTCCTTGTTGGCAACATAGAGCATGATTTTGAGAGAAGCAATATTAGATTTCTTATAACCCTTACCTTAATCAAAACAAAAAGCTTATTGCTGGGCAGTTTTTCTTTCAGTTTGACAGTCTATTTTTTTAATATTTACCACTCTCCATTAAGAATAACTTCTTTAATAAAATCTTCAGAGCCACAAGTAATAAGATAGGTATAATTGCCTTTTTGAAAGAAGGAAGCATCTATCCCCATAAGTCTAGGGTTATTTTTGTCTATAACAATATCTATGTCGTTAATTTTATCTTCGGTGAAGTCGCCATTTAAATCAAAGGTCTCAAAAAATAACCTTGCTTGAGTGGTTAAGTCCATATCTGGTTTGCTTTCAAACTTAACAACAGCAATAACTCCATTTTCAGGAGTTTTTCCTTTAATATTAATGCTTGAAAATTTGTAATCACCACCTTCTTTTTCTGTAAGGTATTTTATTTCTTCTATTCCCTTATAAGTATTTGGAGCTTCAAAAGTATAGTTATTGATTTCGTTAATGATTTTGTAATTTCCCATTAATGATTTTTCAATTCTTACTCCTTCTGGAAGACCTTCATTTAAAGCTTTGATTACTTGTTGTTCTTTCCAATAAGAAAAACTCGCAACGGAAGAAAGAATTAACAAAACAGAAACAATTATTCTTTGTTTAGTTTTTAACATATTATCATTCTATAAAAATATCGCTTGTTCTAATAGTGGTAGGGGTGTGGAAAACTCTTGATTTTAAAAAGGAAAAATAATAGAATAGAAAACAGAACTTTATAAAGAGGTGAAAAAAATAGAAATAAATGGAGCAGAGTATAATGTAACCGACGAACAGTTTGTTGAAGGAATAACCGAGACAATCAAAATTACCACAGATACTCTGGGCATTTTAAAGAAAGCATATACAAAAACAGGAGATCCTTTTTGCAAAATAGAAATGGAACACTACGCAGAAGGATTAGCCGACTTAATAAAGCTATTAAAGACTTATATGCTTAGGGTAGAAAATGGTATTGAAGTTCAGCCAATAGTAGTTTTTACTGATAGTAAAGCATTGTTCGGATACAGAGGAAAGAAAGATATTGAGTTCACAAAAAAATGGTTTAAAATTATAGCAGAAGGAAACAATAATACAAAAATGACGATTTAATGTTATTTTATAACGACACCTTAATTAGGTGTTTTTTTATTTGTGACTCTTGATTCTAAAAATAAAAAAGAATAGAATAAAAGCAGGACTTTCAAAACCATGAATTGGAGGTGAAAGAAAAAAATGGAGAGAGAAAGAATAACAGAAGCAGAAAAGTCATTTATAATAAAAAAGACCATTAGAGCCTTAATAGAAGAAAAAACTGACAATATCAGTTATCCCCTTAATATTATT
>Ga0209976_10001039_pt1 | contig 16753 bp, 16 predicted proteins | sample SumtaG_FD_182806 | JGI IMG/M metagenome (GOLD analysis project Ga0209976, IMG submission 182806) | Deep subsurface microbial communities from Indian Ocean to uncover new lineages of life (NeLLi) - Sumatra_00157 metaG (SPAdes) (version 2) | ecosystem: Environmental > Aquatic > Marine > Oceanic >...
TCAAGGCATTTTTCGTAGCTTTTGAAGGAACAATTAATTTATCAGATTGTTTTGTTGTGAATTTTAGAACAAAGGGGTGTAATAGTTTTTTACCAAATTTTTTGTTAAGATCTTTATTCTTTTTGTACTCAAGCCCATGAATCATAGTTACAAATTTTATGCTTTTTTGAAATAGAGCGTTGAGTCCCGGAATTGTGTGAATTGTAGTAAAGAATATGTCCACAGGATTTTTTTTAAGTTGGGTTGCTAGTCCCACCTGAGTCCACGAAAACATTTGAGGTACCACAACATAAGAAAATTTCTTGTTTTTATTCACTAATGTATTAAAGAAGGCATCTCCTGGCTGCTTGTCGAAATAAATTGTGTACCCGTTCTTTTCATCAATTTTTGAAAGACTATTGTAAAGATTGTATGTAAATACCTCCGGCCCCGCCGGTTGTTTGTTTAGTAAACCCTGTCCATTTAAACCTATTTTCATGCTACCTGGATTATAATACAGATATGAAAATTGCGGTTGTATGTGATGACCTAATCCAATTTGGTGGTCAGGAGCGTTTAGTTATAGCGTTATTAGACTTATTTCCCGCAGCTACTTTGTATACGTCTGTCCTATCGTTTAGGTGGAGGAGAATATTGAGGGAAAAGAGGGTGGACCACAAGACCTCTTTTATTCAATATTTTCCACTAATTAAATATCTCAATAGATATTACTCAGTTTTTTATAGTCATATTTTTGGTATGGAGGCTTTCGATCTAACAACTTATGACGTCGTTATTTCTATATCCTCTCGTTACTCTCATTTCGTGACAACAAAACCTCAAACCAAACATATCTGCTATATGAATTCCCCCGGAAGAATGTTTTGGGAACCTATTACCTACTTCGAACACGAAACTTTTGGTTTTTTATCTTTTATTAAAAAAATTGGTGATTATTTTGTTCAACCGTTTTTGAGTTTAATGAGGATATCCGATCGAGTAGCGTCCTCGAAGGTGGACGAATATATAGCAAACTCGGTAAGTATAAAAAACAAAATAACAAAGTATTATTCTAGAAACTCGTGTGTGATCCATCCCTTTGTTGAATATTCCAGATATAAAAACGTAGTTACACAAAAAGGTGACTATTTCTTGGTAGTAACCAGGCTAGTTTCGTGGAAAAGGGTAGATTTGGCGATAAAGGCGTGTATCAAACTTGGTGCTAAATTAAAAATTGTTGGTAAAGGACCGGATATGAAAAGATTAAAAAAAATGGCGAAAGATAAAGTCGAGTTTATGGGAGGCGCGTCAGATGATGAGAAAATTGAATTGCTTTCTGGATGCCTGGCCTTGATTAACACCCAGTTCGAAGATTTTGGAATAGTGCCCTTGGAGGCCATGGCCTGCGGAAAGCCAGTTATTGGTTATGGGAATGGCGGTGTTTTAGAAACCGTTATAGAAGGGAAAACGGGGTTGTTTTTTAAAGAACAAAAAGTTGAAAGTTTGGTAAAGGTTCTAAAAAAATTTAATTCAGATAAATTCGACCCAGAGGAATGTAAGAATCAGGCAAAGAAGTTCCGCAAAAAGATTTTTTTAAACAAGATCAAAAAAAAGGTAGATGTAGTATAATTTTTTCGCTAATAAATATGGATCTCTTTAATATTACAAAGCGGCTTATTGATATAGTTGGTTCGATTTTTGGTATCATTCTTTTTTCACCAATATTACTTGTAGGCGCTATCTGGGTGAAAATTGTTTCACCACGAGGGCTGGTTTTTGCTAATCCCCCGCCAAGAGTAGGAAAAAATAAAGTACCGTTTAAACTTTTAAAATTTAGAAGTATGATTCCAAATGCCCATGATTGGATGAAAAGTCAGCCGGAATTGTGGAAAAAGTACTTAGAGAATGATTATAAACTTGACCCCGACCCCAGACTGTTACCAGGTGCGAAGATATTACGTAAATTTAGTATTGATGAAATTCCCCAGTTTATTAATATTCTTAAAGGAGAGATGAGTTTAGTAGGTCCTAGGGCGTACTATTTTTTTGAAGTGGAAAATCAACTGAAAAAACATCCCAAATCTAAAAGGTATATAGAGGAAGCTCTTGGGGTAAAACCGGGGTTAACAGGGCCTTGGCAGGTCGGCGGGCGTTCGGAGATTGGTTTTGCCGACAGAGTGAAAATGGATGCTCAATATGCAAAGCGACATTCTATCCTGTATGATTTATTAATTATTTTGAAAACACCATTGGCGGTGTTGATGGCAAAAGGAGCTTACTGATTATGGATAACTCAAAATTTTGGAGCACTGCCGAAAGTGAAGTTGGAAAAAAACATAGGGTACCAAAAAAGAGAATGTTAAAAAGTTTGGGAATAACGGGCATAGTCATTGTTGTACTTGCACTCATAGTATCTGCTGTTGGTTATATTTTTGTTGTCAAACCCGCATATGCATTAGTCTCTGTAGCAAACACTTTAAAAACGGATGTTCAGGATGTTGGTAACTCTTTAAAAGATAGGGATCTTGTCCAATTGGACATAGATCTTTCTCAGCTGGAGAAGGATTTGGAGAATACCAGAGACGTTCGTGAAGAAAAATTTGGGTGGGCCAAAGACATTAAGTTATTTAAAATCCATGAGTTTTATAAGGATTCAGATAGGTTTATTAATGCCGGTATCTACGCTGTAGATGCATTGAGAGAGGTGTCTCTCGTGGTTACACCGTTTGCCGATGCAGCTGGTTTAAAAGTATCCCCAGACCAAGAAATTGTTGAAACGGAGGGATTGATGGAAGCGTTCCAAAACTGGGTTTCCATAATGCCAGAGGTGGCAGACCAAATGGACGGGGTGATTGATAAAGTATCAAAACTAGGTAAAGAGCTAGAGCCAATAGACACTTCGAAATACCCAAAGCAAATTAGAGGAGTATATATTAGGGATAATATAGAGTTTTTCAGAAATACTTTATCTGAAGCGGATAAGTACGCCCCAGACATAAAGAGGGCTCTTATGCTATTCCCAGAGGCTCTTGGAATAGGAACGCCTTTAAAGAGATACATGATTATTATGCAAAATGACAAAGAGATAAGGCCTACAGGTGGTTTTATGACCAACTACTCTACTTTCAAGATCGATGATGGTTTACTTCAGTCGGATTTTACTTCTAAAGATATGTACAGTATTGACGACGCTTTAGATATCATTGATGCTTATACCGATTTTCCAGATGCCCCACCTGCTTACATGAAATATCTTAAGGTTGAAAGATGGTACGCCAGGGATATGAACGCGTCGCCCGATTTCGTCTCTTCCATGGATCAGTTTATGAAATATTACAAGTTAGCTGGTCAAATCGTTCCCAGTGAAATAAAACCAGTTTCCGGTATATTTGCGATAAATACTCATGTTATTAAAGAGCTTTTGGAAACAACGGGCCCCGTTACGGTTAATGGTGTTACCTATTCGTCGGAGAATGTTGTTTTAGAGCTAGAAAAAATTGCTAGCCTTCAGATGGCGGAACAGAAAAATAGGAAGAAAGTACTGGGCGACTTGATGGAAGAAATGTTGATAAATGTTTTTGAGGCAGACAAAAATCTATGGCCAAAACTTATTGAAAAGGCAGTGGATCTTGCCGTTAGGAAGCACGTTTTAATTTATGTTTTTGAACCAGGAACACAGGAACTGATCGAAAAATATAACTTTGCGGGTCGGATAAAAGATCCAGTGGAGGGTGATTATGGAATGGTGGTATCAACCAATTTAGGTGGAGATAAAACCAATTGGTTTACAAGCAAAGAAGTAGACCACGTTTTATCAGAAGAGAATGGAAGATGGATAAAAACAGTAAAAATTAAATATACGTACGAAGAACCACAGGGGGATTATGCACTATTTACTAAACGTTTTAGAGACTGGGTACGCGTTTACGCACCTGCAGGATCAGAACTGATAGAGGTTATTGGGTCAGAAGATGGTACGCTTACAGATCAAGAAAGAGGAAAAGTGTGGTTCAGCGCGTATTTAGAGATGGGTCCTGGTGAGTCGAAAGAACTAGTATTCAAGTACTATCTTCCAGAGAACACAGTGGGTGCCGAAACATACGATTTGGTGCTTCAAAAACAGGCTGGAATCGATAGCGAGCTTCATAGAGTTACCATAAAGGGAAACACCCAAGAAGTTGATCTTACAACTGATAAGGAAATATCATTTAGACTGTAAGTGAGAAAAATAAATACTCAGGCGGTTGTCCTTAAAAGCATTAATTATAGAGACGCTGATAGAATTTATACTTTGTTAACACAACATCGGGGGAAAATAACTGCTGTGGCGCGTGGAGTTCGTAAAATAACCTCTCGAAGAAGCGGTAATTTAGATTCCTTTAACCTTGTAGATCTGAAGATAAGTTTTTCTGAAAAAAGATTCAACAATATTGAAGAGGTTGTACTTATAAACTCTTTCAAAAAGATAAAATCGTCCAAAAGAAAAACAATCCTCGCCTTTTATTTTGCAGAACTCATTCATAAGTCTGTCGAAGAGGACGCCTCTGTGGAAGAAATTTTCCAACTACTGTCAAAAACTTATAAATTGCTGGATAAATCAAATAAATCTTTCGAGTTTCTAACCGCTTTCTTTGAAATCAGATTACTTAAGTATCTAGGATACCTCCCAAGTTATAAGGATTTAGAAGATTCGTTTGGTGTGGGAATTTTGGCGAAAAAGATATTTTCAGGCGATACCAAAGGTTTATCCAATGAGAAAGTAAACCGTGTAAGAACCGTTTTAGATAGTTTTATTAAAAGAAATATTTCTGACGAATTTAAGAGTTTGAAGCTGTAAATATTGTATACTAGGGCATATGGAATCAGCCGATCTTCAGCAAAAGATTGTATCGTTATGTAAGCGTCGTGGTTTTGTTTTTCCTGGTTCCGAGATTTATGGTGGTTTAGCAAATACATACGATTTTGGCCCGCTTGGAGTTTTACTCTTAAGAAATATCATTGATTCTTGGTGGAACTTTTTTGTCACAAGTAGACAGAATATTTACGGTTTAGACACTGCTATATTGATGTCTCCAAAGGTTTGGGAAGCAGCCGGTCATACAAGTAGTTTTAACGATGTTTTAGTGGATTGTAAGGAGTGTAAAAATAGAATTGGCGCAGATAAACTTATTGAGGCTTTTCTGAAGAAAAAAAATAAGTTCGAGAAAGTTGAGGGAAGACCCGTCAAAGAATTGGAGAAAATAATTGAAACCGAAAAAATACCCTGTCCTGCTTGTGGAAAGTTTAATTGGACAAAGCCAAGGAAATTTAATCTATTATTCGAAACTAATATTGGAATTTTATCAACCGACCAATCTTTAGCTTATCTTCGTGGAGAGATTGCTCAGGGTATGTTTGTGAATTTCAAAAATGTTTTGGATACTATGAGACCCAAGCTTCCGTTTGGAATTGCGCAACAAGGAAAAGCTTTTAGAAACGAGATTACAAAAGGAAACTTCATTTTTAGGGTTTTAGAGTTTAGTTTAGCCGAGTTTGAGTATTTCTTTGATCCTAAGAAAGATAATTCAGAGGATCTTTTTGAGTATTGGCAGGGTGAGATGAAGAAGTGGATTATGTCCTTGGGGATTCCAGAGAAAAAGTTGAGTTGGCGCGAACATACAGACGATGAAAGGTCTCATTATTCAAAGAGGACTATAGATCTCGATTACGAGTTTGGGTTTGGGAAGGAGGAATTGTTTGGATTGGCTTACAGGACTGACTTTGACTTAAAGAACCACATGGAAAAATCAAAAATTGATTTGAGATATACAGACCCCGGTACAGGAGAGAAGTTTATACCACATGTTATTGAGCCAACATTCGGAATCAACCGTGTTTTTTTGACTTTGTTAACTGAGGCCTATTCTGAGAACAATGAGAGATTTATATTAAAGCTTCATAAAGATATTGCGCCATATAAAGCGGCTGTGTTCCCACTTTTGAGAAATAAACCAGAGATAGTAAAAGAGGCTAAAGAGGTTTATCAAATGTTACTTGGCGCAGGAATTTCAGTGGTTTGGGATGATAGGGGTAATATTGGCAAGCGTTACTATGCTCAAGATGAGATTGGGACACCGTACTGTGTAACTATAGATCACGATACTTTAGAAGATAGAACCGTAACCCTGCGGGATAGAGATACTACAAAACAAGAAAGAGTAAAGATAGAAAATCTGTTGAAGAAACTATAGCTATTAATATTTTGCCATCCTGTTGTATTCAGCGTTTTCGTGGAAAGCGTGTTTTCCCATTCCACTTATTATAACCCATAGAACCCCCACATCAAGCAAAATAATTCCGAATTTCCTCGTCACCACGCTACTTTCGGGTATTTTTTGGGTTGACTTTGGCTACGGTATGGTGGATATTGGATATAATCTGGTGATAAATGGTGAAAATTATATTTATGAGAATGTTTCTTGGGGAATATCAGCCTAATATCACCGAAGGATCTAGAGTTGCCCTGCCCAAGAAACTTCGGGAACAAATAACGGGAGAGTTGGTGATTTTATCACGGGGATTTGAGAGATGTATTTTTGTATATGATCGACAGGATTGGGCTCAGGAGGCCGAGAAGCAAATTGAAAATCCAATAACCGACCCCAAGACAAGGGATCTTAAGAGGTATATGTATGCTGGGGCTGCAGAGGCCGCAATTGACTCTCAGGGAAGGGTGGTTCTACCGACTAGTCTTAAGACATACGCTGGAATAAAAAGTAAGGTTGCGGTAGTAGGGGCCGGAGATCACGTAGAAATTTGGGATTTTGAAACGTGGAGAAATCACTTGGAGAAAATTTCTAGAGAGCTGGCTAACTAGAAAATAATGAAATATCACACGCCAGTACTTCTAAACGAAGTAATAGCACATTTAAAAGTGGAAAAAGGTAAAAAGTATATAGACGCGACTCTCGGTGATGGCGGATACGCTATCGAGATACTTAAACGAGGTGGCGTTGTGCTTGGTATCGATGTTAATTTGCAAAGTATCAACCGTGCAAAGAAGAGGATACAAGAGAAAAAACTAGAAAAGAATATTACTTATTCTCAGTCTAATTTCAAAAATATTGATGATATCGCCAAAAAGCACGGATTTAACAAAGTAAGTGGAATAATATACGACCTTGGATACAGTTCTTCGCAACTTGAAGATCCAGAACTTGGTATTAGCTTTCAACAAAATCACCCATTGGATATGAGATTTGATAAATCTTTGGGTGTTACAGCAAAGGATCTTGTGAACGCATTATCAGAAAAAGAGCTGGGGGGGTTAATATACCGCCTATCTGATGAGAAATATTCAAAGAAATTCGCGAAAAGTATCATAAGGCATCGTAATTTGAAGAAGATTCAAACAACTAAAGAACTCTCTGACATTTTAGTTAATGAGTCTCCTCCAGATTATGAAAAGGGTAGGATACATCCTGCCACGAGAACTTTTCAGGCACTGCGAATAGCAGTAAATGACGAGATCACTAATCTGGAAGAAACACTGCCCCGGGCTGCGCAGCTTTTGCTGCCTGGCGGACTGATCTTTGTGATCAGCTTCCATTCTTTGGAAGACACGATGACCAAAAATTTTGGTCGGGATGCGCAGCCCAATATAAGACCTTTGGTGAAGAAACCGATTGTCCCTTCTAGGGAAGAAATCGATGCAAATGTCAGGGCCAGAAGTGCAAAATTGAGAGTGTTTAAAAAAGCAAAATGATAGGAATATTAGATACAAAATATAGATTGTTAATGTTCGTATCGTTTTTTGTATTTGCTTTTAGCATTCTGTGTCAAATTTTCTTTTCAAATGTATTGGCCGCAAAAAATGTGGAACTTAATACGCTGTATTTGAAAAAGGACTTGTTAGAGAAAGAAATCTCTAAACTATCATTTCTTGAATCAGGGCTGTCACGATTAAGTAGGGTGGAAGAGGAAGCTTATAAACTTGGTTTTGTCGAAATGGAAAACACTCTTTTTTCACTTGATCTCAATGCTCCAGTACCACTTGCCTCTTTGAAATCACCGCAGTAATGCGCAAAAGTACATCTCGTCAACTAAACAACCCAAGCGTTCGCTTATGGGTTGTTTTTAGTGGCTTTTTAATCCTTGCGGTGTTAATTATTTTTCGATTATTTAGAATACAAGTGCTACAGCATAAGGAATACAGGAAAATGGCAGAAGATCAGTATTGGAATCTTCAGGAAATATCTCCGTTGAGAGGTACTATTTATACATCAGATGGGTACGTTTTAGCTGGTGCGGAATATAGTTATATTTTGTATGGTGAACCTAATAAAGTTGAAAACGTTGGTGTTTTAGTAGAAATCTTGGCCCAAACCGTTTCCGAATCGAGGAAGTCGGAAGACAAAGACGAAGATGAATTATTTAACTATTACCTTGAGCGTTTTGACGATCTACTTAATCGTGATCTGTACTGGGTGGGCTTGTTAAGAAATATTACCCCGATTGAAAAAGAGGAAATCGAAAAACTCTCACTTGATGGGATAGGATTTGAGGAAGAATTTGCAAGATATTACCCAGAAAATACTATGGCTGCACATGTTCTTGGTTTTGTGGCTTCTGATGAGTATGGACAGAAAAAGGGATATTACGGAATTGAAGGTGAACTAAACGAAGATTTGAAGGGAAGGCCGGGTAGAATAGTGCAGGAACTAGATGCGACAGGAGCCCCTATACTTGCAGGCGGATACACAAAAATTGCTCCTACCCAGGGTAGAAATGTTGTTTTGACTATAAATAGGGCTGTTCAATATATTATCGAGAAAAAAATAAAAAAAGGTGTTGAGGAATACAATGCTGTCTCAGGAAGCATTATTGTAATGGATCCAAAAACGGGAGATATTTACGCGATGGCCAATTACCCAACATATTTCCCAGGAAACTTTTCCTTAGAAGACGAATTTGTAGAAGAATCGCCACACAGAAAGCAGTATGAAAGAAAAAACATTGCCCTATCAAATACGTATGAGCCTGGTTCAGTTATGAAGCCACTAACTATATCTTCTGCTATTGATCTTAAACTTATCAATCCAGAAACAACATTTGAGGATAACGGACCCGTTTGGTATTCGGGATACAAAATTGATAATTGGGACGGGAAACATTATGGTACACAAAACATTATTCAACTTCTCCAAAAATCAAATAATATTGGCGCGGCTTGGGTGGGACACCGGATAGGTTCAAAAAGGCTCCATAGCTATTTAGATAATTTCGGTATGGGAGAAAAAACTGGTATCGAATTGGAGGGGGAAGATACAGGGATATTAAGGGACCACAAGACTTGGTCCGACGTAGCTTTGGCAAATATATCATTTGGTCAGGGAATTTCTGCTACACCACTTCAGGTCCTAAATGCATTTAATGCTATTGCGAATGGGGGTTATTTGCTAGAACCAAAGATAATTTCAAAATTAGTTGACGAAGATCGCGAAACCGTCCTGTCGTCAAAGTTAGTACGGAGAGTTATTTCTAAATCAACCTCCGATACGTTGGTTGATCTGTTGGAGAAAGCTGCTTTTGGAGGTGAGGCTAAATTTTTTGTACTCAAAAATTATAGGATTTCCGGAAAGACTGGTACCGCCCAAATACCTGTTGGGGGAAAGTACGATCCTAAAAGAACAAACGCAACCTTTGTAGGTTTTATGACTAAATCAAAGAAATTTTCGATGATTGTTAAACTCGAGGAGCCTCAAACATCTTCCTATGCTGCAGAAACATCGGCCCCTCTTTGGATGGAAACCGCAACTGAGTTAGTGAAATATTTCGGTCTTCCTCCAGATAAGATAGACTAGGGGTGTGGATAGGAGAAAAGTGGGAAAACAAGGTGAAGATTTCGCGGCTTCTTATCTGGTTTCAAGAAAGTATAGAATTATTCATAGAAACTGGACGTGTCGAGGAGGCGAGTTGGATTTAATTGCTCTGGATCCAAAGAAAAAGCTGGTTTTTGTTGAGGTTAAGTATATTAGGGAAAGTAATTACTGTGAACCTCACGAGTTATTAACACAAAGAAAGAAGAATAATCTTTTTAGATCTATACAGATTTACCTTAATAACAACGAAAACAAAGATATTAATAACTGGCAGCTGGATTTAATCGGTCTGAAAAAGAAAAAACACGAAATAACAACGAACCACTACAAGGATGTATTTTCGTTTTGATCAGATTCGTTATTTAAGTCACTTGGGTACTCAAAAGTTCCCTCGAGCTTTGCTTTAATATCGGCATGTAGGTTGGCAAAACCAGGTTCAAGTGGGACAAAAACCCAGGCGTGGTAATCACTTTGAGGGTACATACCGGGGTGATAAACGTAAGTTCCATCCACCACAAACGATTCCACTTCATACCGGTCCTTGTCCTTATAAAAATCCCACAAAAATCTTACCTTATTTAATGTGAGTGTGGTGTAAATACCCCTACTTGTTATTACACTATAAAAGTTATCTACATCCATGGGCCAAAAAATACTCCCAGGTTGTTTAATTGCTTCGACCATTCCCTCAAGCAACAGATGTTGTCTTTTAGCCCTCATTAAATCACTTCCTTCCCCGTTTGTGCCTTTTCTCGATCTTGCGAATGTTAAAGCTCTTTCTCCAGTCATTTTTTCTTCCCCAGCTGTAAAAGAAACAGTCAGCACATCCGTATCCGTAAAGTTTGGAAAGCTATAATCAGAAAAGCTTCTTTCAACAGTAACTGGTATACCACCAAAGGAATCAGCCAACCAAACAAACTGATCAAAATCAGCTCTAATGATTTCCTGAACATCTAAACCAGTAACTTGCTCAAAAGCATCTAGCAAAGTATCTTCCCCGTAAACGACGTGCAATGCATTAATTTTATTTCCATTAATCCACAAATCTCTTGGAACCGATGTTAAAAGAATGCGGTTTGTCCGGGTATTCGCCGATATTAGTATCATTGTGTCTGTATTAAATCCTCCCTGACCTTTATTTCTTCTATTAATACTAGTATCAGTTCCCAAAAGTAGAATGTTTATAGTTTCGGGAAAAAGTGGTTCCTTTTTCTTCTCAACCCTTTCAGTTATTAGTTCGATTGGGGAAAGAATAAATAATGAACCTCTGTGTTTTAAACGTATAGATAAGAGTATTCCCCCAGCGATAATAGCAAGCGCAAACAAAACAACCACAACCTTTTTCATCATTTACTCAAGATACTCTAGACGAATTGCATCGTCAAATACCATTGATCCGAGGTGCTTGGTTGGGTAATATAAGTATATGAAAAAAGTACTATTTGTTGAGGATGATGAGGCTTTCTATAATTTGTGTGCTATGGAACTAAAAATGAAAGGATACGAAGTTTCCCACGTGGCAGATGGTTCCCAGGCTATTGAGAAAATTAGAACAGAGAAGCCCGATTTGGTTCTTTTAGATATCGTTATGCCAGGAATGAATGGTCTCGATGTTCTTAAGGAAATGAAAGATCAGGACGATATTAAGGACATAAAGGTTGCAATGCTTACCAATTTTGGAATGGACGACAATGTTAACCGTGCAATGGAGTTAGGTGCCGATGACTATTTGATGAAATACAACATAGTACTGTCCGAATTGCCTACAAAGGTCGCCTCGATACTGGGGGATGAGCTCAACGCTGATAAATCCGTAAAAATGAAAGGATAACCTCTGTGGATACTTACCAACCGTATATTTTAATCCCCATAATACTAGTATTAGTAGTTTTGTCTTTTGTTTTTTTTAATAAAATTCGTGAAATACTAAAAAAAAGCCAAGTAAAAACTAAACTAGCAAAGGATGAGGTAGAAAGTAAAAGTGACTATGTTTCTACACTGGTACACGATCTAAGATCTCCCCTATCTGTAATTAAGGGCGCTTCAGACATGCTTCTTTCCCAAGGTAAGGAATTGCCTCCAGAAGATTTTCTTAAACTGGTAACCCAGGTAAGTACAACAACGGACGAGATACTGAAAATGGTTAATAACATTTTAGATGTTTCGAAAATTGAAGCAGGAAAGTTTGAATTAACCAAGTCTCAGGGTGATTTAAGTTTAATACTTCAAACCGAAATGGATTGTTATTTACCACTGGCAGAAAAGAGGGGAATAGAGATTACAACCAATATTGATCCTGGAACACTAAAGTTTTCTTTTGATGTTGAGAAAGTAAAACGTGTATTAAATAATTTGATGTCCAACGCTTTAAAGTACACGCCCGACGGAGGAAAGATCACACTGACCTCTAGAAATTTGAGAAAAGAGGTTGAAATAAGTGTTGGTGATTCTGGTCCGGGAGTGCCCGATGAGGTTAAACAAAGGCTATTTCACAAGTTTGTTCAAGGTGATCAAAAACATCAAGGTACGGGGCTGGGCTTGTTGATATCAAGGGCCATAATCGAAGCTCATGGTGGAAAAATAAAAGTAGAGAATAACGCTCCAAAGGGAGCAAAATTTATCTTCACTTTGCCCATAATCTAAGTGATATACTACTTCTATGAGCAAGAAAACTGCCCGAATCCTTTGGTTTAAAGATCTTCGTAGAGGAGACATCGCATTAGTTGGCGGTAAGGGCGCTAATCTTGGAGAGCTCGTTTATGCTAAGATCCCGGTTCCAGATGGATTTGTGGTTACCTCTAAATCCTACTATGATCTCCTTTCTTCAACATCATTGAAAAGAAAAATCCTGTCCGAGGTTACTGGTTTAGATGTTGATGATTCAAAAAAACTTCAACGAGCTTCAAAAAATATTAAAACGGCTATCCTCGCAGCTAAAATGCCCAGCGAACTCCAAAAAGAAATCAAAGATCACTATCATAGACTAAGTGGAGAGTCAGACAAGCTTGTAGCTGTTAGGTCATCTGCCACAGCCGAAGACTTGCCCGACGCGTCTTTTGCGGGGCAGCAGGAAACCTACTTAAATGTAAAGGGGTGGAAACAGGTGGTTAAGAGTGTACAGAAATGTTGGGCTTCTCTTTTTGAGGCTAGGGCGATGTTTTATAGAGTTCAAAAGGGTTATTCTCACCTTAAGGTTGGAATTGCTGTTCCAGTTCAACTAATGGTTCAGTCCAAAGTTTCTGGAGTTATGTTTACTGTTAATCCCGTCACAAATAGAAAGGATGATGTTTCCATCGAGGCCGCTTACGGTTTGGGACAGCCTGTTGTTTCTGGTGAATTAACCCCAGATCAATATATGGTAAGTAAGAAATCGGCCAAAATTACTTATCGTTTTGTAGTACGTCAAACCTGGCAACTGACAAAATCGGGAAAGACGCCTGTATCAAAGAAATATCAAAAATCGCAAAAGATGTCGAATAGTAAGATCGTTGAACTAGCTAAAATTGGAATTAAAATCGAAAATCATTACAAACACCCACAAGATATCGAGTGGGGAATGGAAAATGGGAAAATTTATATAGTTCAGTCTCGTCCTGTTACTACATTGGGTAAAAAGAGAGACGAAACATTTGAACTTGATCCCGGTAAAAAGACCAAACTGCTGTTAGAAGGACTATCAGCATCGCCAGGGATATCTTCCGGTACAGTTAGAATTATAAAGAAGGCCACTCAAATCGACAAAGTCAAAAAAGGAGAGGTTTTGGTTGCTGTGATGACAGATCCGGATTTTGTTCCAGCTATGAAAAGAGCGAGTGCTATTGTGACAGACGAGGGTGGAAAAACGAGCCATGCGGCAATAGTGAGTAGAGAGTTAGGCATACCAGCTATCGTAGGTACTACAAACGCAACTAAGATTTTGGCGAACAATGAACTGATTACTGTCGATGGGAGTACGGGGAAAATATACGAGGGTAATATTACAAGGGTTGATGAGGATGCTGAAGACACGAGGAATTATTCTGAATTGAAAACGGCCACAAAAATCTATATGAATTTAGCCGAACCAGAACTCGCCTATGATATGGCCCAGAGAAATGTTGATGGTGTGGGTTTACTAAGGGCCGAGTTTATGATTGCTCAAATTGGTACACATCCTAGAAAATTTATTAAAGATAAAAAGAAATCCGAATTTATCAACCAACTATCTGACGGTTTAGTTAAGTTCGCCGAAGCGTTTAATCCGCGTCCAGTTGTTTATAGATTTACCGATTTCAGAACAAACGAGTATGCTAATTTAAAAGGTGGTCAAGAATTTGAGAAAGACGAACGAAATCCAATGATTGGTTTTAGGGGAGTTGCAAGGTATCTCGAAGACCCAGAAGTATTCGAGATGGAAATCGAGGCAATTAAAAGAGTAAGGAATAAAAAAGGTTTCAAAAACTTGTGGGTGATGGTTCCTTTTGTTAGAACAGTAGGGGAAATGAGAGAAGTAAAGAAACTCCTTTCGGCGAATGGATTAAGAAGGAGTGGTTTGTTTAAATTATGGATGATGGTCGAAGTTCCTTCTACAGTTATACTTCTTGATGACTTTATTGATGAAGGAATTGACGGCGTGTCTATTGGTACCAACGATCTTACAATGTTGACATTGGGATTAGATAGAGATAACGAGAAGATAGCAAATATTTACAGTGAGATGAATCCTGCAGTTTTGTCAAGTTTAGAAAAAGTTGTAACCACCTGTAGAAAAAGAAAAATTTCTTGTTCGATTTGTGGACAAGCTCCATCAGAATACCCAGCTTTAGTTAAAATGTTAGTGGAATGGGGAATTACCTCAGTTTCTTTAAGCCCCGACGTAATAGAAAAAACAAGAAAAATAGTATACGACATGGAAAAGAAAATACTGAAGTCTAAGAAATAGCATGCTTAAAATAAAATCGATAACATGCCACAGAATTGTTAATTCGAGAGGTGATTGGACGATAGAGACAAAGATTACTTTGGATGATGGATCAGAAGGAATTCAAACCATTCCAGACGGAGCTTCTAAGGGCGAGAATGAGGCTGTTTATATTCCGGTTAGGAAGTCTGTTGATATAGTTTCCACCGTAATTAACGATGCTTTAAAAGGTGAGAATGCAGAAGATTATGTAGGTATAGACAACGCTTTGCTTTCAATGGATGGTACGCCAAACAAGAGTAATCTGGGCGCTAATAGCATTTTATCTGTGTCCCTAGCTCTCTCCAAGGCAGTTGCCGAATCCAAAAAATTAGAGTTATACCAGTATTTATCTTTTTTATATAGTGGTAAATGCCTAAAAAGAGATAATTTAAAATTCCCTATTCCTGTTTTTAACGTCATTAATGGTGGAAAGCATGCAAATAATGGGTTATCTTTTCAGGAGTTTATGGTTATCCCAGCACTTGGGACAAAATACGAAAAATGTATGGACATAGGGGTAGATGTTTACAAAGATTTGGAAAAGATTCTCCAAAATAATGGTTTTGATGTGGATGTGGGGGATGAGGGTGGTTTTGCCCCGAACGGTTTAACAGCTGAAAAGGCTCTGGATTTCGTAACGGAAGCGGTCTCAAAGAAGTTCAAAATTGAAGAGGAAGTTACTTTAGGTTTAGATGTGGCAGCCGAGTCTTTCTATGATAGTGAGGAGTATAAAATAGAAGAAGAAAACTTGTTACTTAGCCGAAAAGAGTTTCTTGAGTATTACAAAAAACTGCTTAGTAAGTACAAGATAACTTACGTTGAAGATCCTTACTACGAGAGAGATACGCAGGCGTGGAAAGACTTTATGGTTGAATTTGGGGATAAGATAATGGTTGTTGCGGATGACTTGGTTGTGACGAACCCCAGACTATTGAAGGACGCAATTTCTCAAAACTTGGCAAATGCGGTGATAGTAAAGCCGAATCAAATAGGAACATTATCGGAGACATTTGATTTCATTAAACTTGCTCAAAAAAATAAGATGACTATTTGTGTTTCACACCGAAGTGGTGATACCGCAGAAGATACATTTATTGCGGATTTATCACTTGCCGTTGGTGCCGAGTTTATGAAGTCTGGTGCCCCCGTTCGTGGAGAACGCGTTGCTAAATACAATCGTCTCCTAGATATTTATCTTTCCTGATTACTATAAAATCAACTATTTTCTGGTATATTGTGAAAGAATTATTAAGAAAAGGAGTAGAAAAATGAGAATTTGGGAAATGGCTAAGTGGATAGAGAAACCTCTTGACCAAAATGCAGACCAAGGCTCACTATTAGGATTGAAGAGCCTGGGGTTTAGAATATTAGTTGAGGGTGATGAAACCCTTTTTCTGATCCCGCCGGAGGGTTGGTCTGTAAAAATTTCAATGGGTGTCGACGGAAGAATTATGGAGCATTTTTATGATTCTCGCGGCGGCCATAAGATAACCCAATCCATGTTCGAGAGGGATGGTAGTTTCTCAGAAGCAACAACCCTAAGGTTCATTGAGAAGAGGAGAGAAGCTGCGCAAGAGCGGTTTCATCGAAAAAGTCCACTAAATTGATGGGAGGAAATGGCGCAAGCCCTTGTTACATTTTCTTCCCACCTATTTTATATGAAAAAGTCGTTTATCGTTAAGGGAAAAAGATATAAATTTCCGATATTTTTACCGGACGCGACTAGGTGCTTGGTAAAAACTATTGATAGTGAGGATTTAGTTAAATCTGGTATTGGGGGTGTTGTAGTAAATACATACCACTTGCTTACGTATCCTGGAATTACTGTATTAGATAAATTTGGTGGTGTTAAAAACTTTATGAATTTTAATGGCCTGGTTGTAACCGATTCCGGTGGTTGGCAAGTTTTTTCGCTTATCCATAGGGACAAAAAAGCTGGTTCCATTACAGACAAAGGCGTAACCTTTTCTGT
>Ga0209976_10001040_pt1 | contig 16738 bp, 13 predicted proteins | sample SumtaG_FD_182806 | JGI IMG/M metagenome (GOLD analysis project Ga0209976, IMG submission 182806) | Deep subsurface microbial communities from Indian Ocean to uncover new lineages of life (NeLLi) - Sumatra_00157 metaG (SPAdes) (version 2) | ecosystem: Environmental > Aquatic > Marine > Oceanic >...
ATAATGGAAGCTTGTTATAAGGCAGGGGGACGAGGTATTGAAGCTGTTCCTGGTGGTGCAGTTATAGATGCTATAAAAATAATGAAAGAAACTCACTCTGATTATGTGATTACCGGTTCTACATTTCCCGGACCTGATCCTAAAATTGATGAATTAATTGATGTGGAGGCAAAAATTATTTTTATACACGGCATGGTATCAGATAAGATGGATGATAGACTTGATAAGCTTGTTGATGAAGTGGCTTCTCGAGGAGTAATTCCAGGAGTTGCTTTACATAATCCTGCTCCTACCCTAAAATATACTCTTGAAAATTTACCCCAAGTGAAAGCATTTTTGACTCCATTAAATGCCAATGGATTATATATGGGAGATAAAGAAGCATTAGAGAAACTTGTTGATGACAATAAAAATTTATATTTTGTCGGAATGAAAACACTTGCCGCTGGGAAACTAGAACCAAAAGAAGCTTACGAATATATCTCGAAGCATAACATCTGCGCGGTGGCAATTGGTATGGTTACAGTTGAGGAGGCTGAAGCCTCAACTAAAGTCGCTTTAGGAGCACTAAAAAAATAGGATATTAGAATTTCTTCTATATTTTTACTATCTTTTTTTTTTTAGCTGTATTTAACTATTAAATCAATTCAAGGATTTTTTAACAATTTATAAAAATTTGAAATCATTATGTTGAAACTATGAGCCAAGATAAATTTAAAGATCTTATTGGTAAAAAGTTAAAGGATATGCTGAAAGAATCGGGAATGCAAAAAGTGAAAGATTCTCTGAAAGACCAAATATCCTCTAAAATTAAAAAAGAAATTGAAGATGTAATTATAAAGGCCATCATTGATATTGTAAAAGTAGAAGTTGTAGCCATTATTGATAAACTGATTACAGACGTCGTTCTGCCGAAAATTAAACAACAAATCACTGAAGAAATATTACCTAAATTGCTTGATAAAATAAGGAAAGAAATTTTTTAGAATTGATTAATGTAGCCTTGTTAAAAGGAAGTTCAAATCTTGAAATTTTTTCAAAATAGATCAGTAAGTTTTAATACAATAATTTGACTTTTCATAAATCGTTCATCGTAATGTATTAAAAATTATAGATATGTTCAATTTATTTATATATTAATATACACTTAACTAATTTTTTTATTATTTTCTAAAACTACGTTCAATTATTTTCTAAAAATTTTTTAATAATTGAGCATAATGGTATATAGAAGAACTAAAAATTAATGATTTAAAATGGATACATTAAAAACTAAGCCTAATTTTGATATTAATAACGTGATAGATAAAGAAAACCTAGCAAAATTAGAAGCTTTAAATAACAAAAAGGTAATGCAAGTTGTTAATGAATTTGTTGCCTTATGTAAGCCTAGTAAGGTTACTGTAATTACTGATTCAAAGGAAGATATAGATTACGTGAGGCAAAAAGCTATTGAAATTCACGAAGAAAAAAGGCTTTTTACAGAAGGTCATACGATACATTATGATGGATTTTTTGCGATGGATTACCATGATCAGGCAAGAGATAAGGCAAATACAAGGGTATTAGTCCCTAAAGGAGAATATATGAGCCAATGGATAAATAATATTGACCGAAACGAAGGTCTTAAAGAAATTTTAGAGATCATGGATGGGTGCATGGAGGGAAATGAATGTATAATAAGGCTCTTTTGTCTTGGCCCAAAGAATTCTCAATTCTCAATTCTTGCCCTTCAGCTTACGGACTCATTATATGTGGCACACTCAGAAGATATCCTATATAGGGCTGGGTATGAGGAATTCAAAAAATTAAATGGATCAGAAGAGTTTTTCTATTTCATCCACTCTGCTGGAGAACTAGTTGGCAATCCGCCGGTAACAAAGAATCTCGATAAGCGGAGAATATATATAGATTTACAAGAAGGAAGAGTTTTATCTGTAAATAACCAATATGCTGGCAATAGTTTAGGATTGAAAAAATTAGCATTAAGGTTAGCGATTGACAAGGCTAACAACGAGGATTGGCTGGCAGAGCATTATTTTATTCTTGGAGTTCATCCAAAAGAGAAGAAGAGAGTTTCCTATTTCTGTGGAGCTTATCCTTCTGCTTGTGGCAAAACTAGTACAGCTATGCTCCCCGGTCAATCTATTGTCGGTGATGATATTGCTTATCTACGTCCCTGGGAGGATGGGTATGCTCATGCGGCTAATATTGAACAAGGACTTTTCGGAATTATTAGAGATGTAAACCCTGAAGATGACCCCGTTATTTATGATGCTATTACTACACCGAGAGAGACGATATTTTCTAACGTACTCATTACAGAGGAGTTTCCATATTGGATTGGAGATGGCAAACCCGTTCCTAAAAAAGGAATAAATTTCTCAGGTAAATGGAAAAAGGGTAAAGTAGATGAGAAAGGCAAAGAAATTCCTCATGCACATCCTAATGCAAGATATACCATAAGAATTAATGAACTTTCGAATGCTGACGTAAATTTGGATAGTCCGGAGGGAGTCCCTATTGATGGTATTTTTTACGGCGGACGGGATAGCGATACACTTCCGCCAGTTCTTGAAAGCCTTGACTGGGAGCATGGAGTTTTTATTGGAGCTGCGATTGAATCTGAAACTACATCGGCTACACTTGGAGCGGAAGGTGTTAGAAGACCGAGCCCAATGGCTAATTTAGATTTCGTTGTGGTACCGTTAGGAAAATATTTGGATAATCATCGAACATTTGGTAATAATCTTAAAGTTTGTCCAAAAGTATTTGCTACAAATTACTTTCTAAAAAATAAAGAGGGTAAGTATTTAAACGGAATGTTAGACAAGCTTGTTTGGGTTATGTGGGCAGAGGGGCGAACGCATAATGAATTTGAGGCAATTAAAACACCGGTAGGATTTATACCTAAATACCATGATTTAAGAGATCTTTTTAGATTGTACTTGGATAAAGATTACAGTAAAAAAGAATATGAACAGCAATTTTCAATTAGAATCACGCATTTACTTGAAAAATTAGATAGAGTAGAAGCTATGTACAAAAAAGATAAAGAGATTCCCGAATTTTTCTGGACTTTATTAGAAGATCAGAGGAAAAAACTTAAAGAGTTAAAGGAAAAATATAACTCAGATGAAATCTCTCCTTTTGATCTTTAGACTCTTCAATTATTTTATTTCTCCTAAAACTAATTTTTTTTTTAAGATCAATATATAAATTTAATTTATTATTATTAAATGATGTATTATAGCAGGAGCAGCTTGCTAGTTAATATAAAAGATAAAAAATTTCTTATCTAAGATTTTTATGGCAGTTTGGACATCTCTTATACTGATTTGTAATCATTTTAAAACAATGGGGGCATAAAATAAACTTTACTTCCTCCTCATCATTTTCCGATGCTATTGGGTGATGTGAAATTTCTTCCTGTGCAATTAATTCCTCTTCTATAAATTCTTCTGCAGGGATACCCATCGGATCATGAATATGAATAATATTTGGTCCACCTTCTGTTTCTAAGCTTTCCAAATATTCTTTGATGTCCGAAATGTCTTTTTGTGGTAAAATTTTTGCCTCTTTAACTTTCTTTGATAAGCTTATTTGTTCAATGAATTTCTTTTCCAATTTTATTAGGTAGTAGCAATTATGACATCTAAAAATATGGGGAATCCCTATAGATGAATCTTCTGCCCACTGCGCCCAACATATCTTGTGTGTTACAACACCACAGTTAGGACATTTTAAAATGGCATTATAATCCTTTTTAAAACAAATTGAGCAGGTCTCTGGTTTTTTTAGCTCCTGTGGGACATCAGCCAAATTAATATAAAATTGTTGATTCTCTGCTGGAATAGCAAAATGATTTCTATTTGTTATATTCTCTTCAGTAATTTTTCTTTTCAATGCCAAAATCTCTAATATTGGGGGTAAAGAGTAAATATCATTAATTCGATTGATACTTCCATTACATAATGCTGCTAATCTCATCATCTTAGTATCCTCATCTTGATCTTCCACATCAATTCGAACAATATCAATGAAAAAGGGCATGCCTTTTATTTGATCAATCATAGTCTCCAAAATTGGCATATACAGCTTGGCAATTTTAGGTGTGCCTGAATCTGTTAAAATAATTAAACGAAAACTTTTTTCAGAGACTTTCTTGAAAACATCTATTATAATGGATATTCCTAAAAATATCCCTCCCCCAACGTTACCTTTAACAATTACAGGGTCTAAAGATTTAAGTGCCATAACAATATATTCGGCATTTAATGTGAAATTTTCTAAGTAGTTTGGACCATCTTCCTGAAAAAATATGATATTAAATCGGCTACTCGAGTCTCCATCTTTTTTCAAATTGCTAAGTAACGTTAAAGCATTATAAACTGGCGTCATACTCGTAATTCCTGGAGTAAGGGCAAAAAGAATGAGAGTATCTTCTGAGCGCGTTTTTGGCATATTAAAAAACTATTTCAGTGGCTATATTCTTATATCTTTTAAAGTTTTTGAGTCTTAAATATATAAATAGTTATTAGCAAAAAAAAAATTTGTTATTTGCTGTTTAAAAGGAAAAAATCTGGTTTAATTCCAACTTAAATAATTAAGAGGTTATTTTCTTTAATCCTTTTTTTACTCGATAGATTTTATTAATCCGGTCTATATTTATAAAGCGCTTTACTTCTAGATTATTTAAAAAGTCTCGCATTTCTGCTTTGTCTTTTTTCAGCTTCTCTGCCAAACCTTTGATATCATTTTCATATTTTTGGAGAGTTTGAAGTATTTCCTTATATCTCTCAAATATTTCATTAATCAGATATTTTATAGATTCGTTGATATTCAACCCATTTTTGGCACTCGTAGGAAAAATTTTACAATCGTCAGGTAGATTGTTTTGAGCTTTAATTATCTCTGGAGATCTTGCCCCCTCTAAATCTTGCTTATTTGCTAAATATATGATTGGAATGTCGGATGTAATAGAATTTCGAATGGAGTTTAAAATAGATATTGCATCATCATCTTTTTCGGGATGTGCGGCGTCAAATACAAATATAAAACCATCCGCTCCACTGCATATTAATTCCCTCATCACTCTAAAACGGAGAAGGCCAGGGGTGCCAAATAAAAACACATCGAAACCATTTAATCTTAAAGAGCCTAAATCCATAGCAACAGTATAATATTTGTTATCCTGTCCTTTAACTTGTACATTTAATGCTTTCTCATCTAAGAACTTAATATAAGATGATTTTCCAGACTGTAGAGGGCCGACGACAGTAATTTTAATTAACCATCACCAGTGGAGTTAGTAAAATTATTTTGATATGATTTTTTTTTTCTTGTAAATATATTGATCTTTAGTTTATTAAAACTTCCCATAGCTCTTTTAATTAATTAATTTTGCCTTAATAAAGTAACAGTTATGTATCAATCTCTCTCTATCTTAAGTTACATCTGACAGAAAAGTCTATTAATTCACACAAAAAAAAAACGAAAGAGTCATTTTGTTCTAATGTTAGAAATTTGGCATTAAATAATGGAACTCGATATTATAAAAAGAAAAAATGATCCTTTAATGACAAATCCATGACAAATCATCATCATAAAAGTAATTATTTCGTCAAAAGTCGCAATGTTTATATACTTTTTCAGCATTTTACAACATATTTATTCACTACCAAATTTAATAATATCATTTTTTTTTAATTATTAATTATTTTGGTAAATAGTACAAAATTTAATATTTAAAAAATTGAGAAACTGAAAAAAAAAATGACTGAAAACAAACTAAGTACGATAATGATTATAGGAGGCGGAATTTCGGGAATTGAAGCGAGTCTTACTTTAGGCGAACAAGGCTATAAAGTAATACTTGTAGAGAAAACATCATCTGTTGGTGGCAGGATGGCGCAGTTGGATAAAACTTTCCCTACTTTGGATTGTTCAATATGTATTTTAGCTCCGAAGATGGTCGAAGTAAGCCGCCATCCTAATGTAGAATTACTGCCATATTCGGAGATTCAAGAAATTTCAGGAAAAGCAGGTGATTTTCGTGTAAAAGTAGTTAAAAAGGCAAGATACGTGGATTGGGAAGTTTGCACAGGTTGTGGAGCATGTATGGAAAAATGTCCTATGAAAAAGATTCCTTCTGAGTTCGAAGAAGGAATGGGGATGAGAACTGCCATATATATTCCGTTTCCCCAAGCAGTTCCTCGGAAAGCCGTCATTGATGCAGAGAAATGCCTCTACCTTACTAAAGGTGCATGTCAGCTCTGTGAGAAAGAATGTGAGGCTGGTGCTATAGCATGGGATATGAAAGATGAGGTTGTCGAATATGAGGTTGCTTCAATTATTGTTGCTACTGGCTTTGATCAGATAGACTCATCTATTTTAGATAGATATCACTATGGAGAATATCCCAATGTCATAAATGCAATGCAGTATGAGAGGTTATTGAGTGCATCAGGACCTACTGAAGGGGAACTATTACGACCTTCAGATCAGGAGCATGCCCATAATATCGCATTTGTAGCATGTGTAGGATCGAGAAATGAAGATATATGTGCTTATTGCTCAAAATTTTGTTGTATGTATATGGCAAAGGAGGGAGTAGTAACCAGAGAACACGCACCAGATACAAATGTAACCATCTTTTTTAATGATATAAGAGTAATCGGTAAAAACCAAGATGAATTTATTGAAAGAGCCAAAGATGAATATGGGCTAATATATTATCATGGAATACCTGGTGATATACGTGAAGATCCTGAAAATCATAACCTTTATGTAAAACATGCAAATCTCGATACAGGGGATGTTGAAGTTAGTGAATTCGACCTTGTCGTGCTAGCAAATGCAGTTACACCTCGAAAGGATGCTACAGATTTAGCAAAAATTTTAGGTATTGAGCAAAATGAGTTTGGTTTCTTTAAAACTAAAAATTCTTCAGAAGATTTAAGGTCTACCCGTGAAGGAGTTTTAGTGACTGGTTGTTGTCAATCTCCTGATGATATTGCCAATTCAGTGGCTAAAGCTGGCGGAGCTGCAGCACTTGCCGCAATATATGCAGTACCGCTTAGTGCAGAAGAAACGAAGGTTGAATTTCCACCTTTAAGAGATGTTTTACCTTTCGATGAACCCCGCATAGGTGTATTTGTATGCCGTTGCGGAATTAATATAGCTGGTTATATGGATGTCCCAGCTTTAGTAGAATATGCAAAAACTCTTCCTAATGTTGTTTTTTCTATGGAAAATAAATATAGCTGCTCCCAATTAACTCAAGATATTATAAAGGAAAAGATTGAAGGGCTTGATTTAAATAGGGTCGTAGTTGCTGCATGTACCCCAAGAACCCACGAACCTTTATTCCAAAGAACAATAAGGGAAGCGGGCTTAAATGAGTATCTCTTTAATTTCGTAAGTATTCGTGAATTGGATTCCTGGGTTCACATGAATGATAACCCGAGAGCTACCGATAAAGCAAAAGATCTTATTAGAATGGGTGTAGGTCGTGTCACAGCACAAAGATCTGAATTTAAAATCAAAGGTGATGTGGTTCCTGAAGCTTTAGTTGTAGGTGGAGGAGTTGCAGGGATGAGTGCCGCAATGGAAATTGCGGGTAAGGGCTTTAAAGTACATTTAGTAGAGAAAGATGATAAATTGGGCGGGCAATTAAATTTAATTTACAAAATCAATTTTGATAGGATTGATTCTAAAGAATTCTTAGAAGAAAATTTGAAGGAATTTAATGCCCAAAAAAATATTGTAACTTACTTAAACTCTGCAGTACAAGATGTAAAGGGCTCAATTGGTGATTTCAAGGTTAAAGTTAAGAACCTAGCTGAAGAGAAAGAAATGGATTTAAATGTTGGAGTAATTATTACCGCCACGGGAGCTTATGAATATAAACCTGAAGGCTGGTATCATTATGGAGAAAACCCAAATGTCATGACTCAACTTGAATTATCGGAAAAGCTTAAGAATAATGAGTTAAAAGATGGTGAAACATTTGTCTTTATTCACTGTGTTGGTTCAAGACAGCCAGAAGGAGGTAATGGAGTTACATATTGCTCATTAATATGCTGTTCTGAATCAATTCGGCATGCATTATATGTAAAAGAGACTTATCCGAACTCAACTATTTATGTTTTATATAGGGATATACGTGTTGGCACTGATGAAGAGCCTTATTACTGGAAAGCTCGTGAAAACGTTAATTATATAAGATTCAATGATTATCCTACTGTCGATGTGACTAATGGTAAATTAAATGTAAATGTGAAAGATATTTTAACTCAAACTGATCTGACAATTAACGCCGATAAGGTGGTTCTTTCTACACCCTTAATACCTCATAATACTAAAAAGCTAGGTGAAATGATAAAATGCGCTCGAGATCAGAACGGATTTTTCTTAGAAGCACACGTTAAGTTAAGACCTGTTGATTTTGCTACCGATGGAATTTTTCTGGCGGGAACGTGCCATAGTCCAAAGGGAATTGCCGATTCAATTTCACAGGGGCGTGGCGCAGCAGCTCATGCTCTAATACCTCTAATCTCAGGTGAAGTAGAAAACGAACCATTAATTTCTGTAGTAAACCCCGCTTTATGTATTGCTTGTCAGAAATGTGAAGAAGTATGTAATTTTGGAGCCATAGGTGTGAATTTTGACAATGAGATATTAGTCTCTGAGTCTAATCCGCTCTTATGTAAAGGCTGTGGTGATTGTTCTGCGGCATGTCCAGCGGGAGCAATAACTATGAGTCACTATTCAGACGATCAGATATATCCTATGATTCATGAGGCATTACAAGGTGAATTTGTTGATGAGAGACCAAGAATAGTGGCTTTCTTATGTAATTGGTGCAGTTATGCGGGCGCGGACACTTGCGGTGTAAGTCGCTTCCAATACCCAACTAATATTAGACCGATCAGAGTAATGTGTACTGGTCGAATACCAAAGCATTTTATTTTGCAAGCATTTTTAGAGGGTGCTGATGGAGTTTTTATTGGTGGATGTCACATTGGAGATTGCCACTATTTAGAGGGCAATTATGACATGCTCAGACGTTATAATGAGATTCATGAAATTTTGGATAAAGTAGGTATTAATCCTGAACGATATCGACTAGAATGGGTGTCTGCAAGCGAAGGTAAGAGATTTTCTCAAGTTGTAACTGAATTTGTCAACAAAGTAAAAGAATTAGGACCTTTATCAAAAACGGGTGATAAAATTGAACCTAAAAAAGAAAAAGCCAAGGAGGGTGCGTAAAAATGGCTGAAATGATTAAAAAAAATGCTGATGATTTGTATAGTAATTTTCGCTATGAAATTAGTGAAAAAATTGGTGCCAAATCATTATTAAAATGCATTCAATGCGGAGTTTGCAGTTCTGGTTGCACGGTTACGGAATATGTAGATATGCAACCTCACAGAGTTGTTGCTTCATGCCTTTTAGGTCTAAAGGAGGAAGTGTTGTCCAGTCAAGCGATTTGGACTTGTTCTTTATGCCATAGGTGTACTGAAAGATGCCCTAAGAATGTAGATTATTCTTTCATTTTGGCACTTTTACGCAATATGGCAGTTAAGGAGGGGAAAATTCCAAAAGAATATTCGGGAACAGTAGTTACAATCTATTATAATGGATTTGTGATACCATATACAGGTGGATTAAAAGATAATATTGATAGAAGGAGAAATAGATTGGGATTGCCCCAAATTCTTCCACCGAATCTTGATGAGATTAAATATATAATTGAGGAAACGGGATTAGGTGAACTCGCAAAAAGAAAGGAGGATGATAAATAATGGAGTATGCATTTTTTTTAGGTTGTACAATACCTCTAAAGCTACCTCATTTAGAGAAAGCTTTCAGAGATGTAGCAAGTATTTTGGATGTGAAATTGAAAGAAATGGATGGCGTTAGCTGTTGTCCTGAACCTGTGTCTTTACAATCGCTAAATATTGATACTTGGATGACTTTAGGAGCAAGAAATTTAGCAATTGCAGAGAAAATGGGATTAGATATATTGACTATTTGTTCTGGTTGCTATGAAACGTTGAAAACAGTGAGTGTCTTATTAGAAGAGGATGAAAAATATTTGGAAAAAATTAATGCAATTTTAAAGAAAATTAATTATAAATACACAGGTAAAACGAAAGTCTATCATTTTGTTGAAATATTTAGCCAACCAGAGTGGTTAAATAAAATAAAAGAATTAACAGTAAAACCGTTAGATGACTTGAACCTTGCTGTCCATTACGGTTGCCATCTTGTAAGACCCTCCAAGATCATGCAGTTTGATCATCCTGAAAAACCAGAAAAAATTGATATAATCCTCGAAGCACTTGGTGCCAAAACCGTTGACTTTGCTACTAAATTAGAATGCTGCGGATTTTGCGCTCGATTACAAGAAGAAATCGGTGAAAAGCTAGTAGAAGAGAAAATGACGGAATTATGTGACCTTGAAGAAGAAGTGGACGCTTTAATTGCTGTTTGTCCTGCGTGTACCACACAATATGATAGGAAAGAGAAAATAATTGCCCGAAAAACAGGTAAAGAACTAGATATTCCAGTCCTATATTTAGCTGAAATCATGGCAGTTGCTCTGGGTGTTGAGTTAGAGGATCTAAGCCTTAAACAAAGAAGTGTAAAACCAAATAAGTTAATTGAAAAATTAACAACCTAATAAACGGAATTTTTTTAAGCATAAATTAAGCTATTATAAAATAAAATTTGAGAAAAAAAAGAAATTTAACAGAAAAGAGTTATGTAAAATGATAATTACGGAACAAAAAGATTTAAACGAAATTTATGAATTAATAAAGCCATACAATAAAATCTTGATTGCTGGCTGTGATGGTTGCTGTCAACCTCCAAGATCTCTTAACGAAGCAAAAGTTCTTGGTCAGCTTTTAGAATTAAAAGCACGTACTGAAGGCAAAGAATTAAAATGGAAAGCAATTACTGTTTTAAGGCAATGTGATGATAGAATTGCCGCAACTACATGTCGCCCATTTACCGAAGAGTATGAAGCAATTCTAACATTGGCCTGTGGATTAGGTGTCGTTATGATGAATCAAGTTATAGAAAATATTCTCACATTTCCTGCTCAAAATAGTCATTTTGGAGGTGTTCAGAATAGTGGTGAAAATTTTTACATAGAATACTGCGAAACGTGTGGTGATTGTATTATAGGTGAGACAGGTGGAGTTTGCCCACGTGCTGGCTGTGCTAAACATTTAAGCAATGGCCCATGTGGGGGTATGGTAGATGGTATGTGTGAAGTTGGTGGGTATACCAAACCGTGTGCCTGGATAGATATTTGGAAAAGGTTGAAAAAATTCAACAGACTTGACCTTTTCAAGAAATATCGTGGACCTCGAGATTATAGGCCGGCTACCAGTCCGGGATATAAACAAATTTATAAAGAATATACTAATGAAGAAGAAAAAAAGGAGGAGAAAGAATAGATGGCAAAACGACCCGCATTTAGTAATTTATGTAAGAAAATTCAGGAAGGAAAATTTGTTATTACTGGGGAACTAGAACCAAAGAAGATTTTAGACCTCAGTAAAATCCTTCATGGCGCAGAGGAAATGAAGAGAATGGGGAAAATAGTGGCCGCAAACGTCACTGATGGACCTCAAGGGGATGCTTATATGTCTTCATTAGTACCTAGCTATTTAGTCCAAGAAAAGGTAGGCTTGGAAGCAGTCTGGCAAGTAACTGTAAGAGATCGTAACCGTGTTGCACTCTTCGGAGATGTAACTGCGGGAGCAGTGTTAGGATTGAAAAATATTTTAGTACTCACGGGCGACCATACTGCTTTAGGAGATCACAAAAGAGCACGAGCAGTTTTCGATATTGATAGCACGCAATTCTGTGAAATGCTTTCTATAATGATAGATCAAGGTACTGATTATGAGGGTAATGAAATTGTAGGTGGAAAGATCGAAATGAATTATGGATGTGTAGCAAATCCCAATAGCAACCCTAGAGAACCTGAAATCCTAAAAGTTGGACGAAAAGTGGAACAAGGTGTTGATTTTATCCAAACCCAAACTGCTTTTGATGTTGATGACGCGAAGGATTTTCTTAAAGACCTCGAACAATTCAATGTGCCAGTATTACTTGGTATCTTTCCTTTGAAATCTCATGGAATTGCATGGTACTTTGACAATTATATCCCGGGAGTATCAGTTCCTAAGGATTTACTTAAAGCTTTAAAGAAAGCGGAAAAAGATAATAAAGGAGATAAAAAAGGAAAATACGCAGCAATTGATAAGATTAACATTGAATTCTTTGAACCATTCATGAAAGAGATAAAGAAAAGTACTAAGGCTGCAGGGATTCATTGTATGGCAGTAGAATATGAGAGGCTTTTCGACCGTCTACTAAAAGATTTCTAATATTAAATTATTTTTTTTTAAAAATTTCAAAACAATTTATTTTTATATTTTTATAATTATTGGCTAAGAAGAGGAAAAATGAGAAATTTAGATATAAAGGATAAGCGAATCCTTGAGATGTTAATAGAGGATTCAAGAAGATCATATAAAGAAATATCAGAAAGATTAGCTGAAGAAGGATTGGCTATCTCTGAATCCACCGTAAGAAAACGTGTAGTTAAACTGCAAAAAGATAATATTATTGAAAAATTTACAATTAAGATTTGTAGAGAAGATCAGAGATGTATTTTAGCTTTTGTTACTCTTATACCAAAGTCTGAGTCCGAGATAAAAGATCTGTTAAGAGAAACTCAGGTCTTGCCACAATGTGAGGAAGTGTATTTTCTCGCGGGCCAATGCGGGGTTTTAGTAAAAGTTAATGTACCTGACATAAATGAATTGGATGCATTAATCGAATCTTTTCGAGCTCGTAATGATATTAAAAGTGTTGAGCGAGTTTGCGTAGTGTTAAAACCAATTAAAACACCCTCGCAAAATGGAGTTAGGATATTATAAGTCATGGCACTTCTTGACTTTAATGATTAAAGTTTTGTGAATTTTTCATGAAGTTCGCTTATTTTTAAGCAGTTCATACCAGAAATCTTAAATTATTTATTTATACAAAGCAATTTTTTTAATAGAAATAAAGCGACATTTTTCTCTAAAGGTTCGTTGTTGTTTAAATGTATACTAAAAACAAAAAATTATTTTTATATTATTCAATGAATTCATTCAAGTTATTAAAATTTAGATTAATGTAAGGTTTAATAAATTTCCAGACCCTAATTTATTTTAAAAGAAATTAACTTATATTATGTGATGATAACCTTGGAAGAGTCGTTAGTAGACTATATTTTTCTTAGTAGATGTATTTCCCTTCCATTATCGGCTCTAAAAGTTATCAAAAGTCGGGTATCCTTTCAGAATGTCTTAAAACTCTCCCCCAATCAGTTTAAAAAGCTTCTTGAAAGTTTAAAAAAAGTTGACAATATTCCGATCAGGGAAATCCATAAAAAAATAAACAATTTTAATAAGCTAAATAATGAGAGAACATTCGAAGATATTAAAAATCAAATATTGATATGCTACGAAAATAACATTCAATGCCTTAGTTATTTTGATAAAAATTATCCTAATATCTTAAAAGGTATCAGAAAGCCACCTAAGTTAATCTTCATTCAAGGAACTATAAAAACTGAAGATCTTAAGGCCGTAGCGATCATTGGAACGAGAAATCCAACTGGGTATGGTGAAAAAATGGCAAAAACAATTGCTAAAAAATTGGTAGAAGATAATTTTACAATAGTTAGCGGGTTCGCCAGGGGGATTGATACAATTGCGATGAAAAGTGCCTTGGATAATAGTGGGAGAGCAATCGGGGTGATTGCATCTGGAATATTAAATCTTTACCCAAAAGAGCATCAATATTTAGTGAAAAAATTGGTTACGAACGGTGCTTTGATCTCAGAGAGATTCCCCCATAAAAGCGTAACAAAGATGGCATTACAAATTCGAAATAGAATAACAAGTGGTATAGGACTAGGAAATATTTTTGTTGAGGGGAATGAACGCAGCGGAACTAGGTGGCAGTACAAGTTTGGCGCGGAACAAGGAAGACCTGCTTTTGCTATTGAGCCAATAGATCATGAAGTTGAGCAAGCGTTTATACCAAACTGGATAGTGGATGAGAAAGGGGGTGCAAAAATATCTTCCCTCAAGGATATTGATTGGGTTGTCGAGATGCTTAATGAAGAATACAAGAAAAGAAAAGCAATAAAAAATTTAAGAAAGACAGCCGCAAACCAGCAAAAAAGCATCTTAAAGTATTAATATCAGTTAATCCAGAGGTAAATAGTTTTGACAAAAATCAGAGAGCAATTCTTATTGGATGACGAAGTAACTATAGAAAGTTTTCCCAAAAACTCTTGTAAAATTTGTTTGAATCAACGGCTATCTGGTGAAGATAAATGTGTTCAGTGTTTGGATCCGCCTTCTTTTGTAGGTGATTGGTATTTCGAATGTGTAAATGCTTTAGGCATATATCATAAATATAAACAAGACGGATATAGCATACCTATCAACATTCTTTCTGATTTAATTCTTTTACTTAAATTTAGAAGGGGAAAAGCATTTAAAAATTTTGCAGGTTCATTATTAGCAAAAGGATTATTCAAAATTCTTGAGCAAAGGGGTGATATTTATGGTGACATATCCTATATTGTCATATCACCTAAGTTCAAAAGAACCGAGGAAAATCAAGTTACTTACATATTAAACCCTTTCATGAAAATTTTGAGAAAAAATGGTTATGATATTAAAAACATTTCAAACTGTGTTAAAAGATTGAGAGATGTTGGAAAAAATAAAGTGAAAGGATTTAAAGAAAGGTTTAAAGACATTAAAGGAGTTCATGAGGTTGAACTAGATGATTTAGAACATAAAGATGTGGTTATTTTAGATGATATTTTCACGACAGGATCAACTTCATGGGATTTAGCAAGAGCACTTAAAGAAAAGAACGCTGGAAAAATATTTGTATTAGTTGCCGGAAGACATTGGTTATTTGATGAATGGCCTATAAATGAATTATATAGTGGCGGCAATTTTAGTTTTAGCTATTTAATCAATTATTTTTCAAGGATGGATTATATAAGAGATAAGAATAAAATTTCTAAAGTTAATGTAATTGATTTGGTTGTCCAAGGAAATCAAATCTATGGTTCAATAAAAGGGTCAGGGGGAAATTATGATTTAAAAATCGACCTTGATAATAAAATTCTAAAACATTCTTGTCCAGATTTTATTAATGACAGGAAAAGAAATAAAAAATTCTGTAAACACATCTCAATAATATTCATAAAAATTAGAAAAGAGAAGAATGAAAAATTCTCATGTGATATATTAAATTCGATTTATAGAGATTTAGAATCTTGGCAATTTAACGAAATTTAAGAATTACAACATGTTTTTGAGATAGGATTTATAAGAAAACAGGTGTAATCTAAAGGAAATCACTCAATATATAACAAGATACCAATATTTTGGGATTAAGCATAATATTTGATGAATTCTATCCATAGTTTGAAGCTTCGAGAGACAAAATGATTGAAAATACTTTTTAGATGCTATAATCAAATTTCATTCATTTATAATTAATGATAGATAAAATGTAACCATTTGGGTTAATTTATAACGAGATGATTTGTTTTAATAATGCTTCAATAAAATCTGAAATATATAAATTCTTGAAACCTATTGAAATAATTATCATTTTTATTCCTCATTATAGATTTTTCTACAAAAGGATAAATTCTCTTTTATATATTTATCATAGTTAAGTTAAGTCATAATCTAATGGATTATCTCAATCTTTCATTGAATGTATTTATAATCTAAAATATTTATTTTTCATCATTTCTTTATAACGAACACGATCCGTTAATTTTTTAAATTTTCTGCTAATCTGCTAAGGATGTCGAATACTATTCATTGATACGTTAATTCCAAGACATCTTGAGGGCCTATCAACATATCTTTCGAAAAATTCCTTGGTATTACTTTTAATTTCCTGCTGTCTGTTATTATCAATCTCCCACTGATCAAATATCTTCTCTTCTAGAGCAATAGTAGCATCTACCCATCCAAGAGTTAAATTAGGTAACTCACAGGATTGATAAGAATCTTTAACTGGAATCTCATATTCTACCAATAGATCTCTATATTGTGAATTATCTAAAAACTCATTCATGGAAGGATGAAACGCAACACCCATCCAAGATTGTACTTTTTCTATATCAACTGCTTGAATATATGAATTTCCTATTACTAAATATTCCCTATTGTCATCATCTAACGATATTATAGCTTCTCCATAGGAGATCCCTCCGCGTAAAAATATTTTTCTTTTAAAAGCTTCTTTAAATAACTCTTCTAATCCAATAAGAAATTCTCGGAACGCTTCTTCCTTCCATTTTTTTTTGTTTTTAATATCTTTTAATGGTATTACTTCTTGATAAATTATAATTGAATCACTTATCGCAATATAAGGTAATTTGGAGAGAATTCTTGAATCTGATATATCGTTTATGTTTACTGTACCCCAAACCTCAGAGGCACGAGCAGCAGCAAACATATCTTGAATTCTACTATACATTTCCTCTAATGTATGTTTTTGTGCAAATCGTCTAAATCCTAAAATGTCTAAAAACGCTATAAAATAATTTTTTTTCCCCATACATGTATAATGATACTTACCTGCTTTATATAAAACATTATTTTATAGCGTT
>Ga0209976_10001041_pt1 | contig 16735 bp, 25 predicted proteins | sample SumtaG_FD_182806 | JGI IMG/M metagenome (GOLD analysis project Ga0209976, IMG submission 182806) | Deep subsurface microbial communities from Indian Ocean to uncover new lineages of life (NeLLi) - Sumatra_00157 metaG (SPAdes) (version 2) | ecosystem: Environmental > Aquatic > Marine > Oceanic >...
GAGGAAAAGATCTCCTAACACGAACACATGTGAGAGATATGTTGATTTTTCCTGAGATGGTAGGTTTGAAAATAGGCGTCTATAACGGAAAACAATTTGAAGTTGTTGATGTAAAACCTGAAATGATTGGACATTACTTAGGAGAGTTTTCACTCACTAGAAGGCGCGTTCAACATGGTTCTCCCGGAATTGGAGCCACACGTTCAAGTAAATATGTTCCTTTAAAGTAATCAATATAATAATAATAATAATAATATAATAAATAATTGAGATGATACAAAATGCCTAACTGGGGTTATTCCTTTAGCGAAGAAAAATACGATTTAGATAGGTTGGCAAAAGCTTCAGGGAGAGATTTACGGATAAAGCCAAAACCCTCAAGAGAAATTTGTGCTGTGATAAATGGCATGAAATTGGACCAAGCTAAAGGGTTTCTTGAAAAAGTAATTCAGTTAAAACAATCAGTGCCTTTCAGAAGACATAAAAAAAAACAAGCTCATAGAAAAGATTTAAAACAATTCAACTGGTATGCCGGTAGATATCCCCAAAAAGCTGCCGCAAGAATCTATGAACTTCTTACTTCCGTCGAATCCAACGCAGAGTATAAAGGCTTAGACGTCGATCAATGCAGGATTATTCACGCTGCTACGCATAGGGGTCGAATCATAAAGCGCTACATTGAACGCGCTCACGGTCGATCGACCGCAAAATTTAGGCATATAAGTCATGTAGAAATTGTAATTTACGAATTTCCAAGTTAATAAAAATAAATTAAAAAAAAAAGTTAAATATTAAAGATAATGACTCCCTTGGCAAAACATTTCATTGAACAGGGCATCAAGTTGATGCAAATAAACGAGTTCTTGCGTAAAGAGTTTGTTAGAGCTGGATTTGCAGGTATTGACATGCAACAGACCCCACTCGGCGTAAGAATAACGCTTAAAACAAGTCGTCCAGGCCTTGTGATAGGCAAAGGCGGTAAGCGTATTCAAGAGATTACAGACATCTTACAAGAAAAATTTGCCCTGGAATTACCCCAGATAGAGGTAGAAGAGGTGTCTAACCCCGATTTAAACGCCCAAATTATGGCTGAGAGGCTAGCATATAGTCTCGATAGAGGAAGGCATTATAGAAGGGCAGGTTATTACATATTACGCAAAATAATGGATTCTGGAGCAAGGGGTACAGAGATTATAGTTTCAGGCAAGGTCACTTCACAACGCGCCAGGACAACGGTGTTTAGAGCTGGAACAATGAAAAAATCGGGCCAACCTGCTCAAGTAGGCGTGGACAAAGGAGTAGCCCAATGTGTTCAGAAGAGTGGAACTCTTGGCATCATAGTAAAAATTATGCAAGCGGATATAAGAATGGGGGACACAGTTAAAATTAATAATGAAGCACTAGCAAAAGTACAAGCAAAAAAGGAATCAGAATTAGCCAAAACGAGAGCAGAGAAAGATTACAAAATTACCGTAGAAGAAGGAGAGCTCACCGAAGTAGAAAAAGAATTATTCGAAGAAGTAGAAGAAGAAGAAATTTCTGAAATTTCGCTAAAGCCAGAAAAAGAAGACGAAGAAAAAGATAATGAAAAGGAAAAAAAAGAAAAAAAGTAAAAAAGAGTGTAAAAGATGGATATAATTATCGCGGCAAAAATCCGAGAAATGGACGAACGAGAAGTGGAGCGAACCCTATTAACGTTAAGAGAAGAATTAATGATGTTATATAGCCAACAAACGGGTGGTGGTATCGCTGATAATCCCGCAAAGGCAAAACTTTTAAGGAAACAAATAGCAAGAGTTCTAACAGTAAAAAATGAGTAGAAAAAGTTGAGTGTATAATGATAAGTCCAAAATATTTGATTTACCACGATTTAATTGGCTTTAAGGCGTACGCTAAACTTAAATCAAAATCAAATAGTACCACATTCTCGGATATTGGTATGATAATTGACGATACCCGAAATATGTTAATATCAGAAAAAAATAACACAATAAAAAAGTATATAAAAAAAGATTATATTTTTAGATTCAAGCTTGAAGAAGGAACGTTAGAATTAAATGGAACTAAAATTGTTGGCGTTCCTGAAAACAGATTAAGAAGTTTAAAAAAAAAGAAATGGTTGAGAAAATAAAATGAGTGTTCGAAATATCGGTATTCCCGGAGTAAATCCTCCAAAAGCGCGTGAATGCAGCGATAAGGATTGTCCATTTCACGGAAATACACGAATAAGAGGTAAGATTACTCAAGGAGTAGTAGTTAATAAAAAATCAAAAAACACTGTAATTATTAGACAAGATTACGTTCAATTTGTTAAGAAGTATCAACGATATGAAAGGCGTAATTCGCGTCTTGCATGTCATTTACCCGAATGTTTGACTCCCGAAATTCAAGTAGGAGATTTAGTGCGTGTAGGAGAAAGCAGAAAACTCTCAAAGACAAAAGCATTCATAGTATTAGATAAAATAAAGAGTGGGGCGAAGTAGATGGGAACTAGAAGAAAAATGGGAAGAAAAGTGCAGATGAAAGCAAGAACTAGTTACGGTGTACAAAATGGTTCAAGAATTTTTATTACTGATAATTCTGGTGCAAAGATTGCACAAATAATTAACGTCGACCATGCAAAAACCCGTTTAAGAAGGTTGCCACAAGCTTCTGTAGGATCAGTTTGCACAGTAACCGTTAAAAAAGGGCGCCCAGACTTACGAGGAACAATATTGAAAGCTGTAATCGTTAGACAAAAGATGATATATAGGCGAGTAGACGGAACAAGATTATCTTTTGAAGATAATGCAGGGGTTTTAATAACCAAGGAAGGCGATCCTAAAGGTACAGAAATTCGAGGTCCCATTGCGAGGGAAGCTGCTGAATTATTTCCACGTTTAGCATCCATTTCTTCATTAATTATTTAATTAAGATCATAAGGTTAAAAAGTATGAAAGCAAAATCAAAACAGCCTAAAAAGCAGCGGAAAGCGTTATTTACTTATAAGAATCATCAAAGGTCAAAACTATTATCAACAAGAGTTGCTGATTTTCTAAGAGATGAGTATGGGATTAGAAAACTTCCCCTTAGAGTTGGTGATGGTGTTAAAATTGTGAAGGGTGAATTCAAAAATTTTGAGGGAGAAGTTATGGAGATCACGAAAAACCAGAGAGCAAAAATTAAGGAAGCAACTTTTGATAAAGCAGATGGAACGCAATTTCATCCGGCTATTCACATATCGAATTTAGTAATAACAAAATTCACTAAAGAAAAAAAAATGGACCCTTGGCGGGCAAGTATGATTGACAGGAAAGATGTTTTTGGATTAAGGGAAGAAGAGTTAAGAGCTCCAAAAAAACAAAAAGAGGAGGAGGAGAAATAGATGACTAGACATGGTGGTTCAAGAGCGTTAAAAAGACTTAACACGCCTAAATTTCTACAAATAAAAAGAAAGCACGGCAAGTTCTTTATGAAACCATCATCTGGCCCTCATCCAAGGAGATTCTGCTTGCCTTTACTCCATATTGTCAGGGATCTTCTGAAGATAGTCGATAACCATAGAGAAGCGAAAAAATTAATAGGACTCGGTAAATTTAAGGTAGATGGAAGGGTAGTAAAAGATACAACATATCCAGTAGGTTTAATGGATGTGCTAAGTATAGAAAAAATGAACAAACATTATCGAATTCTACCAGATTCTCACCACGGATTAATACTGCATGAAATAACTGAAGCAGAAAGTACTTTTAAATTATGTCGAATAACCCAAAAAACCACGATAAAGGGAGGACATATTCAATTAAACTTGCACGATGGAAAGAATATTCTAATACGAGTTAAAGACCCAAGTAACACTAAAGAGGATATTTACAAAAGAATGGATGTTTTAAAAATTTCAATCCCAGAACAAGAAATTCTTAAAGTTTTAAAATTTAAAGAAGGAAATTTAGCGATCATCATGTCCGGGAAAAACATCGGACAATTAGGAAAAGTTATAAATATATTAAAGCGGTTTGGTCCGAAAGCAAGCACGGTATCTATACAACACAATTCTGAACATACAGAAACTCTTTACGATTATACTTTTATTTTAGGAGAGGATCAATCTGAAATTAGTTTACCAAAAATGGAATAAAATAAAGAAGTGAATTCAATTATGTCAGTTAAAGCAACAAAAAAAACTCAGAAAATATCACGAAAAGAACAAGAAAAAATATTTGAAGAGATGTGGACTCATCCAATGAAGAAACCTTACTTAGAAAAAGTGGTTCTAAATATTGGAGTAGGTGCTGGGGGTGAAGAATTAGAAAGGGCCTTTACGGTATTAAAAACGATCTCTGGTAAAACTCCTGTAAAAACTCTTTCTAAGAAAAACGTAAAAGAATTCAACTTGCGGATAGGACGTCCAATTGGAACGATGGTAACTATACGGAGAAAAGAAGCTGAAAAATTGCTTAAAAGACTATTTGTTGTAAATAACGATAAAATGTTAAGAAAAAGTTTCGATAATTATGGTAATTTTGGTTTTGGTATTACTGAACATATCACCATTCCAGGAATCGAATATGATAACTTGATTGGCATCTGGGGTCTTGATGTTGTTGCTCGAATAGTTAGACCTGGTATGAGAGTTAAGTACAGAAGAAAAGGTCGAGCTAAAGTCCCTAAACACCATTATGTTTCTCGAGCGGAAGCTCAATATTTTTTAGAAAAAAATTTTGGAATCGAAATAGTAGATAAATTAGAATTAGAATATATGTAAAGAAAAAAAAGTTTTGATAATTATGCCGCAAGGTAAGATAGGTAAGGGTCAGAGAGAATGTAGACGCTGCCATACACATAGAGGAGTTATAAGAAGGTATGGTTTATATATATGCCGTCGTTGTTTTTATGAAATTGGAAAAGAAATTGGATTTTATAGGTACGATTAAAATTAGGAATGAGGTGTAAAAAATAACAAACAGACTTGCCGATATGTGCAACAATCTCAAGAACGCAGAAAGAGCAAGAAAAAAAGAAGTAATAATTAACCCTGCTTCGAAATTAACACAAAAAATTCTTCGCATCTTCCAGCAGCACGCATATATCGGAGAATTTGAGAGATATGACGATGGAAGGCAAGGTAAATTTAAAATTGCCCTATTAGGTAAAATAAACCACTGTGCTGGTTTATTAAGGCTTAACTATAAAACTAATCAATACGAATCACTCGAAAGAAGGTTGCTTCCAGCGCCAGGGTTAGGGATAATTGTATTAACCACTAACCAAGGTATCATGACCATGAAAGAGGCAGAAGAAAAACATATTGGTGGCATGACCTTATGTTATATTTATTAATATTGAAAGAAGGTAATAGTAAATGGTAAAAATAGCATTTTATAAGGAAGAAATGGAAATTCCGGAAGGAGTGAAAGTTACCCTTGATGGAAATCATCATATTACAGTAAAAGGTCCCAACGGAAAAATAACAAAAGATTTCTCTCATGTGAGAGGTATAAAGGTCTCAATTGAAGGAAAAAAAATCATTTTTTCTACAAACTTCCCAAAAAGCGGAACTCTCGCCTTGACTAAGACTATTATCAATTTAATTAAAAATTTAATAATCGGTGTTCAAACAAATTATAAATATATTTGTAAAGTGTGCTATAGTCATTTTCCATGTACTGTGGAAGTGAAGCCAGAAAATAAAGAAATTCATGTAGTAAATTTTCTTGGAGAAAGAGCTCCAAGAGTTACACATTATTTAGATAATGTAGAAGTAAAAGTTGAAGGCGAAGATGTTATTTTGATTGGACCCGATAAAGAAACATTGGGACAAACAGCAGCAAATATACAAAAATGCTGTAGAATTAGGAAAAAAGATCCAAGAGTTTTTCAAGATGGAGTATACCTCTACAAAAGACAGATTGGAGAAAAAGTTACTTGGGAAATAAAATAAATTGAGGTAAAAGCGATGGAACAAAAACAAAAAAGATTAATAGAACTCAGGAAAAAAATCAATAAAAAACGACCATCCTTTAGACGTGTAGAATCGTGGAGATATGTGAGAGTAAAAGATCCGTGGAGAAAGGCTAGAGGGATCGATTCACGAACTCGAATAAAATCTAAATCTGGTGTTAAATCTCCATCGATGGGGTATAGAGGACCCAAAAAAGTTAGAGGACTTCATCCATCTGGATATGAAGAAGTAAGAGTTATCACTATTAACGATATAAAAGATTTAAATAACAAAAAACATGCACTTAAAGTTTCAAGTAGATTAGGTGTTAAAAAAAGAATAGCTTTAATTGATTACGCTCAAAGTAGAGGATTTAAAGTTCTTAATTTAGGAATCTCTCAAAAAGAATTAGAGGAATTAGAGGCAATGTTAGAGTCGTCTATTGAAGATTTGGACGACGAGGATTTGCTTGACGATGAGGATTTACTTGACGATGAGGATTAGAAAGAATACCTATAATTAATAATAGATTTGTGTGATAAAAAATGAGTTTAAAAGCCCAAAAAAGAATGGCTGCCGAAATTTTAAAATGTGGGGAAAATCGAGTTTATTGCGATCCCTATTTAATCGATGAGATTAAAATGGCAATTACTCGACAGGATATCCGAAATTTAATTAAAGAAGGAATAATTCAGAAAAAATATAAAAAAGGAAACTCAAAATATAGGAAAAATGTCCACCACGAAAGAAAGAAAAAAGGCAGGGCTAGAGGGTTAGGTAAAAGAAAGGGAACTAAAGGCGCACGAACTCCCAAGAAAAAAGCTTGGATGAAACGCATTCGTCCTCAGAGACGAGAATTGAAGAAGTTGAGGGATAGAAAATTAATTACTACAGCAACATATAGAAAGCTATACAAAAACGCTAAAGGTGGAATGTTTACTAGTGTTGCTCAAATGAACCGTCATATTAAAGAAAAAGATTTAATCAAGAGAGGTAGGTCGTAAATGGCAAAAGGACCGAGATATCGTCGATCTAATAGAAGAAGAGAAGAAGGCAAAACAAATTACCATAGGAGATTAAGGTTATTAAAATCAAAAAAATTAAGAGTTGTGATTAGGGCTTCAAACAATCATATTATTGTCCAAATTATTCAATCTAAATTCGGTGGCGATAAGGTTTTAATCTCTGCCCATTCTACGGAATTAACGTCAAAATTTGGATGGAAAGCAAATACAGGAAATGTCCCAGCAGCATATTTAACGGGTTTTTTAGCAGGTCTAAGGGCTAAAAAACAAAATATTCATGAAGCTATTCTCGATTTAGGTGTCTTTTATCATAGAATTCGAGTACTCGCGGCTTTTAAAGGTATTTTAAAATCAGAATTAGAGGTACCCTATAAGGAAAGCTTCTTTCCAGACGATTTGGATGAGCGAATCACTGGGGCTCAAATAGAAAAATTTGCTAATCTTCTAAAAAGCGAGAATCCAGAAAAATACGATCAAATTTTCTCAGGTTATCTAAAGAAAAATAAAATAAATCCATTAAAAATTAGTCAAATTGTTTCGAATACATTCAAAACAATTGAAAATAATGCTTAAACAAGTGAGTTAATATGAGTCAACAAAGAAATCAAAGGCAACAAAGACAAAGACAAAGAAAACCAAGAGATCCTGACGCAGGATGGGTTCCAAAAACGCGTTTGGGCGAATTGGTCAAAGAAGGGCTTATCACATTAGAAAAAATATTTGCTAATAATCTCATTGTCAAGGAGAAAGAAATTATTAACATTCTCCTCCCACAATTAAATGAAAGTGTGGTTTCTATCTCCATGGTACAACAAATGACTGCTAGTGGTCAACGATCTAGATTCAAAGCAGTTGTACTTGTCGGAACGGATGGCTTTATTGGCGTAGGCTCAGCAAAGTCACGAGAGGTAGGACCGGCAATAAGAAAGGCAATTGATAGAGCAAAGCTTTCTGTTATACCCATTCTTAGAGGTTGTGGTAGTAAAGAATGTGGTTGTGGTCAAACTCACAGCGTACCATTTAAGGTAGATGGAAAATGTGGTTCTGTGAAAATACGATTGATCCCGGCGCCACAAGGAGTGGGATTAGCTTGTGCAGACAAAGTTAAACAAGTATTAAAATTAGCCGGTATCGAAGATATCTGGAGCAAAACTTTCGGTGATACTAGAACAAGCGAAAATCTAGTAAAAGCTACTGTTACCGCGCTTAAAAATGCTCACAAATTTAATTTCAATTTATAGATGATGAGTGGTGTATATGATGGCTGAAAATAAAGTTATAGTTAGAAAAAAATCTAAAATAAAAAAACCGAAGCCTCCTGTCCTGTACTTCGCAGTTCGTATAAGAGGCGCACCAGGAATGAAACGCGTAATTTTAGACACATTGAAAATGTTGAGAATGCACAGGGTTAACCATGGAGTTCTTATTTGGGGGGAGGTAAGCTATGTTGGTATGCTTAAAAAATGTAAAGATTATATAGCTTATGGTGAAATCGACGAAAAAACACTGTTGAGATTATTGAGAGCAAGAGGGAAAGTAGAAGGAAATAAACCACTCACCGACGAGCATGTTAAAAATCTAACTAAATATAAGGATTTTAAAGAACTTACTAAAGCTTTAATATCTGGAGAAATTCAATACAGAACGAAAGATATATATAAAATAAAACCCGTGTTTCGATTGCACCCTCCAAGGAAAGGGCACCGCGGTACGATTAAAAAGCATTATCGTGAAGGTGGCACTCTGGGATATGTAGAGCAATATATTAATGAGATAATTCATAAAATGATTTAATTAGGAAGGTGAAATAAAACTATGCGAAAATTCCCAAAAAAAGTTAGGAAAATGAGAGGGACCCGTACACATGGATATGGAAGAGTAGGGCAACATCGAAAGGCAGGTCAGAGAGCTGGAAAAGGTAAAACAACCCAATGGAAGAAAAGTAAAAAATCCTATTATCTCAAGCAAAAAGAACTTGGGTTCCCAGACCCAGATTGGGATTTTGGAAAAAAAGGTTTTAAAAGACCACAAGATATTAATCGTATTTATCAAGTAAATGCTCTAAATGTAAAAGATTTAGATTCTAAAATAGAGGAATTAACTAAAAATAACATAGCCTCAAAATCGGGAAATACTTATACGATTGATTTAAAAAATGTAAATATTCAAAAAATCTTAGGTCGTGGAGAAATTAATAAAAAAATTAATATTACAGTTAATAAAGCTTCTAAAAGAGCTATTGAGAAAATCGAATCTGCTGGTGGAAAAGTAACGCTTCTTTCGCAAGCAGAATGATTAACTCATTATTATTTTTTGCCTATCTTTTTTATTTTTGAAATTCCTTAAAATATCTTTAAATTATCTGTGAATTTACACTCTCTTATTTTTAATAGAATAAATATCTATTGAAAGACCTTCATGGAATTCCATGAAAGGGAAATTAAAAATAACTTTAGGATTTAATCTAATAATTTATGAAGTATGCAAATCCCGCGTTTCAATTTTCTTAAGAACAGGCTCCATTTCTTTAAAGGATTTACGGATTTTATGGAAATAATAGCCAAGTTTATAAGATTTGGAGCAATTCGTAAATAGCATGAAATTATTATCTGTATCTCCAACTAATATAATAGTATAACCTTTTACCCCTTTAATTACAATTTCTCTTAAATCTCCTTGTCCCAAACCACGACTAATTTTTTCTCCCAATGAAATTAATGTGGCTGGGCTCGCACTATAAATATCTCCTACAATATCGACAGTTTCAGAGCTAGCTATTCTCAATCCCGTTTTTGATACGATTGCAGAACCCTCCAAATCTGTAGAACTTTCTAACTTCTCTAAATTTTGCATAATTTCCGCCAATATTTCTGGATCGATGTTAATTTCTGATGCTTCAATTTTTTCCATTTTAACAACCTCACTTAATAATATTAATTAATTCAGCAAATTTAAATTAAATCTTTTTTAGATTTCAATGTGAAACTCCGTAATTCTTTTAGAGCGATTGGGTCCCCTTTTTTCACGGTTTGGTCTTTTGATCCAATCCCTACAGTTACTAATCCTTTTGTTCCAAATGTTTCAATAATTTTAGTAAATGGGGGCTCCAATTTGCGACCAATGATTTTTTTAGCTCCTTCATAGCTTTGAGCTAAACCGCTACAAACGATCCCTTGAGTATGTTCGGGGTTATGAACATATCCTTTCTTTAGTTTAAACTTATACAATTTTGGAGGGTCTTTAATTACTGTGATCATTTTTGCTGCGCCGAGTATCCTTAAAGATGTTGGTGGAAGGTCCAATCGACTTAAAAGCATTGTACTTCTTTCCTTATTAATAAAGACTTTTTCGTTTAACCATAAAAAGGCATTATATGTATTTAAATCACCCGAACTTTCTAATTGAATCTTTTTCCCATTTTTTTCGTAATATGGAAATAAATTCCCCGTAACTGTGAACATCCCTATTGTAACATGCACTTGGGTTCCAAATTGAGTCTTAGGTTTGAATAATTTATTTTGTTTTACTCGAATATCAATTAAGTCGCAAAAATCGAATGCTTTCTTATTATTTGTAGCGTAACAACCTCGATATATTTTTTTAATATCTATTCCCTTTATATTTATTCCAACTCTATCGCCTGCTTTAGCTTCATCAACATTCTGATGAAAAATTTGAATAGTTTTGACTCTACCTGAAGAATTAACCGGGATCACATCTATATCCTGGTTTAATTTTAACCTCCCCTTCAATATTGTACCAGTAATTACCGCTCCTCTTCCCTTTATTAAAAAATGGTGATCAATTGGGATAATAACACTTCCTTCGTAATTTCTTTTAATATCCAAAGCTTTAACTTTCTCTAAAATTCCTTGTTTTAAATCTTCAAATCCGATTTGATTTTTTGCAGAAACCGAAAAAATAGGTATATCCGAACCATATGAGGTCGATCTAAAAAATTCTCTAATTTTCTTAACTTCTGCATCTAAATCTCCTTTAAATAAATCAATTTTGTTAAGTACTACTATAACATCTTTTATGTCGAGCGATTCTATCATTATTAAATGTTCTCCAGTTTGAATCTGAGGGCCTTTAGTTATATCAATTACGATTAGAGCACAATCAATAATCTCCACTGAAGAAGCACTAATTTTAATCAAATCGGCGTGACCAGGACCATCTACTAAGGTGATCAAATATTCCTCTAAAATTAAACTCGTAAAACCTAAATCTATTGTAATTCCCCTTTCCTTGCTCTGAGGATGAGCGTCAATTCCAGCAGTTGAGATAAACTCGCTTAAAACAGCGACTACTGCCGTCTTACCGGAATCTATATGGCCAAAAAGACCAACATGGACGGGAATTTTCTTCTCAATTTTTAACATTGAAATAAAAAGGAAAAATGAAATGAATCTATGATGTAATTTAATAGTTATTTAAAATTAATATCTTTTAATATAAAAATATTAGAATCAATAATTTATTTTAATAAATCAGAGAAATAAGTGTAATTATTGGACTCCAATAAAATTTAATTACAAATACAATATCATTTTATTATATCTTATTTTAAATCAAACCGAGAAGTGAGATGTTTTATGGCAAAATATTGTGTATATTGTGGCAATCCGTTGAAAAGTGAAGATAAATTTTGTATTATCTGTGGGAAGCCAGTTCTAGCAAGCGTAAAAAAGCCCGAAAAAACCGAGGTCGAGAAAGCTAAAGAATTCATTAAAGACAAAAAAAAACTTAGGGAAGAACCCGCAGAGGAAATTATTATAGAAGAAGAAGTCGAAGAGTTATCTGAAAAACCAGAAATAAAAGGCAAAAAGAAAAAGGATAAAAAAGCCGAAAAAGAAATTGTAGAGAAACCTCTACCTTTTGAAGTTAAGGAACAAATGATCTTGAACATAGAATATAATGATACTCAATTAAATAAACAAATATTGCTTGAAAAATTAAAAGAACTTCAAAAATCTGTAAAAGATCCAAGATACGATGTAGATCCAGAATATAAAAAAACTGTTAATATTAAACTGGAAGCGATTAAAACTTTAATAACTGAACTAAAACAAAAAGAAGGCGAATTAGAGCAAAAGTTGGAGAAACCATTTATTGTTCAGAGAATTCAAGACGATATTGAAAAGAAAATCTTTCAATTAAAAAACTTGTCAAAAGAATTTAAATTACATAAAGTCGATAAAGAATCGTTTGAAAAGCTACGAGAAAAGTACAACCAAGAAAAAAAGGACTTCGAAACGGAGAAAAAAGATTTGACAGAAGGAATGAAACTTTGGATTAAGGAATTAAAAATGGAAAAGGCTGAACTCCAATCGGAGAGAAACTTAAACAAAGGACGGTATTCAGCAAAAGAAATTTCTGAAGACGATTTTAAAGCTAAAAGCAAAGCTTTTGATTTAAAACTTAAAAAAATTGACATAAAAATCAAGACTCTAGTAAATCTTACTAAATAACGAAAACCTAAATTTTTAATTTATTTCAAATATTATAATTTTTGATTAATATGAGAAAAAAACTAATTGGTCTTATAATTTTTATTATCGCGTTGTCTCTTTTGACACTAGGGCTCATAAATAGTGATTATCTTAGCATTAATTCTCTTTACGAGCAAATGAATTTTCTTACATAAAAACGATTTGGGTTAAGTTAATCCCAACGTTTCCCTTTACCTAAAGCAGCGGAATTTTCTAAAAAACCCTTCTTCTGGTATATCTTTTCTTGGGATTTTCTATATTTATTCGCGTCTCTATAATGTTTTTTACAGAGAAAAATTTTATGTTGCCTGTTTTCAAAAATTTTTAAATCTGCTTTCTCAACGTAGATTTTCCATTTATTTTCTGAAAGCGATCTTATAGCGATCTCTCCACAGTCTTTCACTGAACAGCTTTTTCCCTTACTTGCTGTAGCGCTAAGATCTCCTTTTTCTCTAAGTTCTTTAGGTAACTTCAATTTTAACACTTACTAAAAATTTTATTAGGATTGAATATTATAATCTTAAATTAATTACCATCTTAAAATTTTTCCTAAAATTCATGGATTCTTTGAACTTAATTTTCGATGAAAATCTTATTAAGAGCAAACTTTATGACTGCGATTCACCTTTGAGAATATCTCTTAAAGATAATTTTTTTACAAGTTCAGCAGTGCTTTTTTCTATCGTTCCATACAAAGAAAAACCCTATGAATTAATATTAATTCATCGTTCAAATAGAGGAACAAGACATAGAGGTGAAATGTCGTTTCCAGGAGGTAAATTCGAAGTTAATAGCGATAAATCCTTAAAAGACACCGCTTTAAGAGAAACTGAAGAAGAAATTGGCGTCCCAAGGAAAAATATTAAAATTCTTGGTTGTCTTGACGATTTTCCTACAATGACGAAGTATATTATCACCCCATTTGTAGCAATCATTGATCAAAATCAAAAATTAATTAAAGAGGATAGAGAGGTTCAGAAAATATTAAAAATACCTGTAGATTTCTTCTTAAGTAAAAAAAATTTTCGAGAACAAGCTGTAGACATTGATAGCAATAAGTTCCCTATATTCTACTTTAATTACATCAATAAAGAAAATGGCAAAAAATATACTATTTGGGGTGCAACCGCTTATATGATTGTAACTTTTCTAGAAGAATTATATGGATTTACTCTTTCAAACTTAGGATTGGAGCGATTTAAACTTGATAAAATAAAAGATTTAAAAGAGTATATCAAATATCGAAACCAAATTACTAAGAAATTTTAATACTTTAATACAATATTTAAAATACTGATACATATGGATTTCATTTTTGATGAGAACTTTATTAGAAAGAAGTTGAAAGACTTTAATTCTCCAGATCGTCTGGCTATGGCGCACGAATATTTTATTAATTCTGCCATCATTTTTCTAATTCTTCAATACAAGGATAAACCGTATGATTTAGTTTTAATTCGAAGAACCAAAAGTGAAACAGATAAACATTCAGGAGAAATGTCATTTCCCGGGGGTAAATTCGATCCAATGCTTGATAAATCTTATTTAGATACGGCGTTAAGAGAACTCGAAGAAGAATTAGGAATCTCTAAAACAGATGTCAATGTTTTGGGCTCTATCGACGACCATCTTACACCTAAAGGATTTATTATTACCGCTATTGTAGCCTATATCGACCAAGATGTAAGAATTGTAAAAGAAGAAAACGAAGTACAAGAAATTGTAAAAATCCCAATAACTTTTTTTGCAAATAAAAAAAACTACAAAGAAAGGACTTACGCTCTCAAAGGAGACCTAATTGGAGTTGGTAAATTTAATTACAGATCCGCAGAAAATAAAAAATACGTCATATTTGGTGCGACATCTCATATTATAGTCAAATTTATTGACACAATCTATAATATTGGGTTAATGACACCTGGGTGTCGACGAATAAATTGTGAAGATATTAAAGATAGAATAATTAGATAATATCGAAAATTTAAAATAAACACAAAATTCATTTAAATCTATAGATATTAAGTATTAACAGTAAATCTCTATAATAAATAATTTGGCCCCCGGCGGTCGGAATTTGATTTGATCATTTCGATCTCATACGATAAGTGGTCTCTGACGCTGGGCTTCAAACCCAGTTATCCTGCGGAGGGATAGGGGTTCGATATGGAAAGAGATTTGTTCTTTTCGAGAAAATCCCCCTGGGGGCCGCCAAATTCAAAATTTAAGTAATTTCAAGGGAAATTTATGTTTGACTTTAATAAAATTATTGATTATTTTAAGAGCACATCAATTCCACAAAATATGTTAGATAGAGGGCAGTTAGTTTTAAAAAATTTCTTAAAACCAATGAAAACGCTATTTGAGCAAAGAAATGTCCCTCAAAAGCCTTGGAGCGAAGGTCAAATCGAGTTTTTGCTTCAAATGCTTTCAAATATGGATACCGACAAAGATAATAAAGCTTCTCGAGTAGGGGAGCGTGAAGCAAGAATTGCATCGAGTTTACATTTAAAAACTTCAAGTGGATTTTGTCATGGGATAGGACGAAGTGGATTCTTAACAGCACCACAACCAAAAGCTCCTGGAGGCTCTATAATGTATGAACTCAGTAATTATTTAGCTCTTAATTTCCTTAGAAAATTTGGAATGTCAAATATAAAAAAAGCAATAGTCGTCCCTCAATGCACTGGAATGTCTTTAGCTTTATGTCTAGGGGCTCTCAGACCTAATTGGAATAAAAAAGAATTAATTAATAAAAGAACTGTAATTGTTCCTCAAATTGACCACAAATCTATAATTAAAGCAATTAATTTAATGGGAATGAGAATAAAAACTGTCGATGGGAAAATTTTTGGGGATGCAGTTAGAATACCAATCGAAGACATTGAAGCTAGTTTAAATAGTGATTGTTTTGCTGTAATCTCTTTAACAAGCTTCTTTCCTCCTCGAGAACACGACAATATTAAAGAGATTAGCAAATTTGCTAAAAAAAACGATCTGGTTCATATAGTTATTAACGCCTATGGTGTACAAAGTCCGGAATGGATGAAATTAATCCGGGTTGGTATCGACGCTGGAAAAGTGGATGCAATTATTCAATCAACTGATAAAAATGTTCTTACTCCTGTTGGTGGAGCTATAATAGCATCTCCAAGCGAAGAAATTATAACTAAAATCAGCCAAGCTTACGCAGGTCGTGCTTCTGCTGCTCCAATTGTGAACTTTCTGATATCAATGTTATCTTTAGGAATAGAAGGGTACCAAAAACTCTTAAGAGAACAACAACATAATCGAAAATTACTAGAAAATAAATTAAAAGGAGTTGCCGAAAAAATCAACGAAAAAATTCTCGATGTATTTAATCCCGTAGCTGTTGCCGTGTCTTTAAATAACTTAAAAAAAGAACAGTTGTTCGCATTAGGGGGCGCTTTATATAACTTAAGAGTCACTGGTCCACGAGTATATAATCCTGAAGAAAGCGTATTTGGGACGTGTAGTACTGAATATATAGCTCCATATATTGTAATGAACGCCGCTATTGGGGCAACGTCAGAAGATATTATTTCTGCTGTTGAGAGATTTGAAAAAGCTTACGATCAAATAACTCAAAAATAATAATTTTCTAATATTATTTCAATTTAAGTTAGGAAAGATATAATACCACTTTTAATAATAAATTATGATGACAAAATAAGTATTCAATACTAAATAATAAAAACTAGAAGAACAATATTATACTAAATATTTAGGGTTATTAACGATGGTAGAAAATTTACTCTTAAATCAATTTAATAATGTAATATCAACTCAATGGCCTTTTAAACAAATTGAAGAAAGTAGTGAACCATTATCTTCACGAGAATTATTTGAATTAGCGTATCATACGAGTAATTCCGTTGCAATGCGAAATATTTTTATAAAACTCTCTACCTCGGAAAGTAAAGGCGGTTCTCAGGCTATCCTATATTCAAACACTAAGAAATTTATAAAGATCGAAACTCTTGAGAATTCTTTGAGAATTACAAAATACTTCCCTGAAGGAAGTAGTGGGGAGAAGTTAATCACCAATATTCAGTCTAAACTAAAGAATAGAAAAGAAAATTTTTTTACGAAAGATAGTTCTATGAAAACTGACATCCTTAAAACTATTCTAGTTGAAAGGAAACTAGATGAATGCGTAAACTTTGTTATGTTAAAAGATATTAATCGAAAAGTCTATTTTGCCATTGGAGACGCCCGGGAAAGCGCTGCAGTCGTACCTATGTTCATGGAAGCAGAAGGAGCCAGTTTGGTTCAAT
>Ga0209976_10001042_pt1 | contig 16715 bp, 12 predicted proteins | sample SumtaG_FD_182806 | JGI IMG/M metagenome (GOLD analysis project Ga0209976, IMG submission 182806) | Deep subsurface microbial communities from Indian Ocean to uncover new lineages of life (NeLLi) - Sumatra_00157 metaG (SPAdes) (version 2) | ecosystem: Environmental > Aquatic > Marine > Oceanic >...
AACGGGGAGTCAGAATCCAGAATCCAGAATCCAGACTAAAAAAGCGATTCCCACCAAAGCGGTACGAGCCGAAATTCAATATGCGTCAAGTGCCTGCTTTAGCAGGGTGTATTGAATCTCTTCTGGCTTCTGGATTCTGGCTACTGAATTCCTGGCCGCAGGGCCTATTCCTGCGGCCTTTTCTTCTTAATTTCAAATTTTATGTCCTCAACCACCCTTTCCCCCACCGATCTCTCCAGGCGGTTGATGATATCTCTTTTTCTCATGGAAAGTTCGTTGATCCACGCCGATTCCGTTACTTCAACGATAAGGGTCGACCCCCTAAAGCGAAAAGGCTGCGAATGGTGTGCGGCATCACCAACAGCTTCCTCCCAAACCAGAAAAACCTTTCCCTTGGCTTCCATGTCCCCGGGCATCTGAAGCTTTGCCATGAGGGAGTTTAGAACTTCGTTGACGGGGGAGAGCGGACCTTTTGTTCTCTTCCGTTTGGTCATAAAGTGGAAATCCTATTGAGTGATTAGTGGACAGGTGATTATCAAAGGATACAGGAAATTGGAGAATAGAAAATGGAAATATAGAGGAAGGACAAGAGAAAAACCGTTGACAGCAACTGCAGAATAGTTCGTTGTTCGCCGTTCACCGCCTTTTTTATGGTTTTGGCTATATCAATCGAGTATAATTGTATACTGTGTACAAAAAAATGAGCCATAACTTGTAAGTACTCGGAATCAGGAAGTTATGAAATTGAAAAAGCATCAAACTCTTCGCGAACAGATCGTATCCTCCCTTAGAGACTCGATCATAAAGGGCGAGCTGAACCCGGGTCAGAAACTCACCGAACCAGAGCTTGCAGGGAAGCTCGGCATAAGCCGTACCCCCATACGGGAGGCTTTCAGACAGCTTGAAAGTGAAGGGTTCCTGACGGTCATTCCCAGAAGAGGCGCCGTCGTATCCAGGATCACCAGAAAGGAGATCCAGGACTTTTATGAGCTGAAAAGCCTTCTGGAGGGCTACGCTGCGCGCATCGCGGCCGAGCAGATCACTGAAAAGGGGATCGAAAAGCTCAGGAAGATCAATGAACAGTTGGTCGTCTTGGCGGAAAAAAGTAACGTCGAAGCGTTTTTTTGGAAAAATGACGAGTTTCACAACACTTTTATTTCATATTGTGGTAATGAGAAGCTCCAGGAATTTCGTGGACATATGGTTCAAAGGTTCATGAGGTTCCGGCTTGGGGCTTTGTCTGTACCTGGAAGGCTTATGGAATCCGTCCGGCAGCACAGGGCCATAATCAGGGCTCTGGAAAAAAAGGACGGACACCTCGCCGAAGCAGTGGTTCTTGAGCACGCGCTGCTCAGCGGAAAGGAACTGGCCGAGCGGGTAGAGCAGGATGCAACGAAGGAAAAAACGCTTTAACGCCCGTACGGGGATTCCGTCAGCGAACCTCATCCGGCTCCTGGGTATAGTTTGTCGGAAGATGGTAATTGTAAACCATGATTAACCTGAAAAGGGAATTTAAAGTAACTCACCACGATAATTCACAGGTCAGTTACCCTTATTTCAATAACAAATCCTTTAAAAGTGCTTTTCGACATACTTTGGTCACGCCAGTGGCGTGATCGAGGTTTTTCGGCACGTTGCTAGGGTTCAGTTGTACCAGGGAGCGGTTACATGAGCAGTTTCAAGATCAAGATAGACGAGCCAAAGCTCCTTTCCGAGGATATCGCGGAATCCATCAAAACGGCTATCATCAAGGGTAAATTCAAGCCGGGAAAGAAGATCTCCGAAGGGGAGTTGGCCGAATCAATGGGAATCAGCAGAACACCCCTGAGGGAAGCGTTCCGTAAACTTGAGAACGAGGGATTCATCCAGATCATTCCGCGGAAGGGAGCGGTGGTAGCGGATATTGATATAGAAGAGGCGATCAACCTTTACGATATAAAGAGTACATTGGAAGGCCTTGCCGCACGACTGGCTGCAGCCAATATGAAAGAGAAGGATATCAGTAAGCTGGAGAAGGTCAACGATGAACTCAAAGAACTCATTGACAAAAACGATCTGGAATCATTTTACAGGGTCCACACCAGATTTCACGAGGGATTTGTAAAGCTGTGCGGCAACAAACGTCTAATTCAAATGATCTCCAACCTCAACGATCATTTCAACCGGTTCGGGATCACCTCCCTTACTCTGCCGGGCCAGTTCGAGAATGCCATCTGGCAGCATGCCCAGATCATAGAGGCCTTCAAAGGCGGTGATCAGGACCTCGTGGAAAAAAGGGTAAAGACCAATGTTATGACAGGTGGACGTGTTCTCGTCGACCACCTGACCAGATCCCAGGATAAGGTCGTGGAGGAAGAAGAGGAGTAGCCGAAAACGTGTCGAGTTCTTCGGCACGGCACTTCCCTTCAGGCTTGAGATGGCCCATTTTCCTTACTCTTCCCCCCCCCTTGAGGGTGGTTCGGTTATTCGAAAGGCTCATGGCCCCCTACGAGAACTTCAGGACGGTGAGCATTGTTGAACCATGAGCAAACCCAGTGCATCAAAGGGCAGGTAGACCCTTCCGACCCTGAGCCCCATTTGGCAAAATGGCTCGAAGAGGCTTTTTGCGAGGTTGATTCGAGAACATTTCTCTGACATTATCGGCCGGTACCGCGAACGTCGCAATACCGGCTTTTTTATGACCTGCCGGCATTTCGACTGGTTCGAGATCCAAGGTCCAAGATCCAAAACAAATAGAGCCAGTTCCTATGTCTATAATAATATTTTTCCAGCTCGGTCAGATAGTAGAGATATCAGAGAGTAGAGATATCAGAGAGCCAAAATACAGCGCACCTTTCTTGGATCTTGGATTTTGGATTTTAGATCCAAAGGAATATTTTTAATTCCATGAAGTTCAGTCGTCGCACCTTCCTCAAAACCGGCGGGACAATCCTTGCCTCCCTCTTCACCGGCGGGAAAGTCCGCCCTGTTCAGGCTTCCCTGTACCCCAAACTCCTATTCGGCCGGGAGGTTCCCGGACGTTGTCCATTGTGCAGCCTGGGGTGCGGGGTGATCTACCGGTCTCGCGGTCCAGGTCAATGGCACGTCGAGGGTGATCCCGACTGCCCGGTGGCTCTCGGTTCCCTGTGTTCACGCGGAACTGCACTCACCGAATCACTTGGTGTGGTAGATATCTCCAAGCCACTGTACCGTCCTCCCGGGGGTGACAGTTTCAAAGAGATCGAGTGGAAAGAAGCTGTCGACCTCGTGGCCAGGCGGCTTAAGGATCTGAGAGACAGGGATCTGAGTTTTTTTCCCGCCGACGGGGAAAGTATCTCCAATCGCTTCGACAGTCTCGGTGTCATAACAGGAGGATGCCTTACCAACGAAGAGGCATACACAATTTCTAAATTATTCCGTGCTCTTGGTGTACTGGGCATGGATACATCAGTCAGAGTCAGCCATGGTATGGCGGTTTCCGGTCTTATTGACACCCTGGGGTTGCCTGCTGCAACCCATCCGGTAACTCAGATCTCATACAGTGACGTTGTTGTGCTTGTCGGTTGCAACCCCGGACAGACAGCTCCGGCCCTGTGTCGTTTCCTTGACGAGGTCCGGGAAAGAAGGGGCGTTGTTATTATCATCGATCCCAGGAGATCGGAAACGATCAAAAAAGAGGATCTCTGGTTGCAGCTGCGTCCCGGGACAGACAATGCTGTTCTGGGTGCTTTTGTTCATTGGGTCTTGCAGTACGCTGATATCCGGAAACTTGACCTGATCGAAAACTCCGACGCGCCCTTTATCGTACTGAGCGAGATCATGGGAGCGTACGAGCGGCATCGCTCGGGTAAATATAAAAACTGGACGATCGTGGACGATTCCCTGACGGAACCCTACACGATCTTTCAACGTATGAAAGGGCACTTCGAGCGATACGATCTGAGGAAGATATCCAGCATGTCAGGGATCGATGTAGACCTCTTGCGTCGAGCATGTACTCTGTTGGCAAGAACCGCCAGTCCCGATTTTTCAGCCACATTTATCCTGGGTTCCGGGGCGCTAGCCAGCCCCTCTGGAGCGGATGCTGTGAGAATGGCCGCAACTATCCAGGCACTTCTTGGCAATCTTGATAAGAAAGGGGGTGGGATTATTCTTCCCGCTGCTGCCGGTAACGCCCAGGGTGTGTGTGATATGGGTCTTATGGCACCCTATTTGCCGGGCTATATCCAGCTGCCACGGTACCGAAAGGACAGCAAAGCCGGGGAAGACCAGGAACCCCTCGAGGCCCTGGTACGCGCATGGTATCCATCGACCGGTACAAAGCGAGCCCTGGATTATCTTCCAAATCTTGAAGCGGATGAAAACCCCTCTCTCAGTACCATTATTCAGGGTATCGGTGATGAGCAGGTCCGGGCTTTAATTGCAATTGGATCGGATCCGCTCAGCAGTCTTCCCAACAACTCCTCGATCCTGGGCATCCTGGATAACCTGGATCTCCTTGTCGTCATGGATTCCATCCCCAATCGGACAAGCAGATTCTGGCAGCAGTCTCCCGGTAAAGAATCCACCATCAAGACCGAAGTGATCTTTATTCCAACTGAACCACCGGCACTGAAAAATGGTTCCATGACCGATCCAGGGAGGCGAGTAAGGTCCGTAAGGCCTGTAGACGCTAAAGCCAAGAAAACCCCGGGTCTCCTGGAATTTACGGTGAGTCTCGGAAATTCCATGCGTTCCAAATATGAGGCTGAAGGAGGTGTTCTTGCCGGCCCGTTGCTGGATCTGAGCTGGCCTCTGACCCGGATACCGGAGGAAGTAGCCGCTGAGATCAACGGGTGGCGCCTTGGTGCGGCCCAGGAAACGACTCTACCTCCCGGGAGAATCTGGCAAAAGGGGGATCGATGCGGAAACCACCTCTACCGCGGGTGGATGGAGGGTAAAGAATGGTTAGCCGATCGGAGGGATCCCGTCGATCCTGACGGAGTAGGTCTTTACGACAGGTGGGGCTGGTTCTGGCCATGGGGCATTGTCGACCCCTTTTCCTGGATCAGGGAATCCGGCAATGAAAGGGGTTCTTATCTGAGATGGAAAGGACAGGGCCATCCAAATCGCTCCGCGGTGGATGTCCTGCCATTGAGATCACAACTGCCGATCAAGTTCTGGAGACTTGTGGACAAGGGCAGTCCTTTCCCGGAACACCACGAACCATTTCACAGCCCACTCCCCGATTTTCTCACAGGCGGACGTTCAAACCCTAATTTACAGATCCGAAGGGAAAGTGGGGACCAATGGGGATATCTGTCCAGGAGGCCGGAGGAGATCCTGCCGGAGTATCCGGTGATCATCACGATGCACAGGACCGGCAATATCATGGGGACCGGAGGGATCACGGCTCGGCCTGACAGTGCCAGGGAACTCGGGGTCGAAAGGATGGTGGAAATAGGAATTAGTCTTGCTCAAACACTGGGAGTTAAAAGCGGCGACGACCTTGTCCTTCTTTCGCCCTATTACGCGGAGGGCGTGCCCGCCAGGGCCCTGGTGACCGGCAGGATCGGCTCTTTTGAAAGAGGAGGGGCTCGTTATCACGTGGCATCTGTGACTCTTTACGGGTATAACGACGCTGGAGTCAACGCTCTGACACCGCCGGTTTTCGATTTTTTCGCGGGTGGCATGGAGACGAAAGTGTTTATGGGAAGAATTGTGAAAGCGTAGCTTTCACAATTCAGAGTCTAGGTTCCAGGATCTAGGATCTAGATTTTTCCAGACCCTAGACCCCAGACCCCAGAACCTGTATTTTATCATCCGGAGGTTTTTCCGATGTCAGATAAAAACGCAAGACGCGAATCCGCACGCCGGGCTCTTTTTTCAGGAAAACTGGACATTGAGGATATGGATGACGTGTTGGCCCTCTACCAGGATCTGTTCGAGTTGAATGTAAAAAGAGCCAAACTGGCCAAGGATCAGAGAGGATTGACCTGTGAACAAGCTGAAATGAGGCTTGCCGAAGGTTTTACACTTATCGATCCCGAAGATCTTCTTCCCCCTCCGGACGAACTGGCTGCCATGGTCAGTGAGGTGGTTCAGATCCTGGCCAGGCATTCGGAGGACGCCGATGCTCTAACAGAAGACATGGTCAATCTGACGGATGAACCCGCCAGACTCAGCAACCTTGCCGGAACCTTTCTGAGTGAAGGCGAAGAAGCCCTCAGAAAGGAGTTGCTGTTGATTGAAGGGGCGAACCCTGAGGTTGTCATGTTCGTCCTTTTCAATGCCCTGAAAGGTCACTTCCTGGAAGCGGCCAAAAGATGCGGGGGGATTGACACGTTGGCCTGGGAAGAAGGCTATTGTCCTGTGTGCGGTGGTAATCCCGCAGTTGCGTATAGGATGGGTGAAGGGGGCAAACGGTATCTCATCTGTTTCAGATGCGAGACACACTGGCCATACCGAAGGCTCACCTGCCCCTACTGTGGTCACGAGGATCCGAAGGAATCCGGGTATCTGTATTCAGAGGATACGGATTACAGGACCCTTTCGGCCGGCGTCTGTAGTGAATGTCAGGCTTATATAAAAGGATGGCGTGTCGAGGGCGATGAACTGGGCGATACCCATCCTGAAATGGAGGATCTTAAAACACCGGGTTTTGACCGCGCTGTGGAGGATGAAGGATTTTCCAGGGGCGCCCCAAATATATTCGGTGTGTGGATAGGTACAGTGACCGATGAGGAGGATGATACCGACTAGGAGCCTGTCTGAGAACCCAAAACCAGTGTCTGGTTTTGGGTGTTCCCCCTTTGGGGGAGGATAAGGCTGATCTTTCTGAAGCTATTTCGGCATGATTGAGATATTCCGACACGCTGCCGGGGATATGTCTGGTATTTCCCATCTTTTATGCGCGAATGTTTCATTATTTCCTATTTTTTATTGAAAAGTAGAACGCTTTGAGATAACATTCACATTCACATTCATATTCACCAGTATACAGTATAAAGTGTGCAGTATTTTTCAGAACATGCGATCACATACGGGCATTTATGTCCGCTAGATATCTGACTATATAGTCAGTTAGGGGTCTTCCGATCCCGTACCGTCCCTCCGGGATGGGCGGGGCGATAGGGTGACGGGAGCAATTCCGGCGCCTGCCTTTTTTGCAAAGGAAGCCATGACGAGCGCATGGCTTCCTCTATCTGTTTAAGGAGTGAAACCAGAGGGAAGGAAGGTAACTGTTCCGGAAGGAGGTGACTTGACCGTTTGTCCACAGATCTAAGAGTTTGTCGGAGAATCCATACAGACTCCTAGGTCGTACGCTATCTGGACTTTAACCCGTGAGAAAGGAAGGTGTAGACAAGGATGAACGTAACCAGGAGAGATTTTATCAAGATCTCCGGTGCGACCGTGTCTGGCGCCGCGCTCGGTGGTCTGGGCCTCCGGGGCACAGCGATGGCGGGAACCCGCAAGGGCAACGTCGCCATCAAATATGCCAAGGAGTCCACCACCATTTGTCCTTACTGCGCCGTGGGTTGCGGCATGATCGTCAGTGCCCACGCCGGTAAGGTCGTAAACATGGAAGGGGATCCCGATCATCCGATCAACGAGGGAACCCTATGTTCCAAAGCGCACGCTTTAAGGCAGGTTTCGGAGAACGAATATCGCATTACCAAACCCCTCTACCGGGCTCCACGCAGCAGCGAGTGGCAGGAGAAGTCCTGGGATTGGGTCTATAACGAAATCGCCAAGAAGATCAAGAAAAGCCGCGACGCCGGTTTCACCAAGGTCAATGCCAAGGGCCAGGTGGTTAACCGGACCGACTCCATCGCTTCGGTTGGCAGCGCGGCTCTCGACAACGAGGAGTGCTACATCCTCCAGAAATGGCTTCGCGCCCTCGGCCTGGTGTATATCGAACACCAGGCGCGTATATGACACAGCGCAACCGTAGCGGCTCTGGCAGAGTCGTTTGGAAGAGGGGCGATGACGAACCACTGGATCGATATCCGGAACTCGGATGTGATCTTGATCAGCGGTTCGAATGCCGCCGAGAACCACCCCATCAGTTTCAAATGGGTTTTGAAGGCCAAGGAGAAGGGCGCCAAGCTGCTGAGCCTGGACCCCAGATTCACGAGAACCTCCTCCAAGGCCGACATCTACGCTCCCATCAGATCCGGTACAGATATCGCCTGGCTGGGAGGGATGATCAAGTACATCCTCGATAACGAGTTGTATCACAAGGACTATGTCCGTTTGTACACCAACGCACCGTTTATACTGAACCAGGATTTCAAGATGCCTGGGGAACTGGACGGCCTTTTCTCAGGGTACGACCCGAAGAAGAGGAACTACAACAAGAAGGCGTGGGCTTTCGTGACCGACTCTAAAGGGGAGGTTAAAAAAGATCCGGAGATGAAGGACCCCATGTGTGTCCTGCAGCTTATGAAGAAGCACTTCTCCAGGTACACCCTTGACAAGGTATCCGCCATCAGCGGGACACCCAAGGACAAGCTGCAGGAGGTCTACAAGACTTACACGTCCACGGGCAAGCCCAACCGCACAGGTACCATTATGTATGCAATGGGCTGGACCCAGCATACCGTTGGGGTACAGAATATCCGGGCAATGGCCATGATCCAGCTGCTTCTGGGCAACATCGGCATGGCAGGCGGTGGCGTGAACGCGCTGCGGGGCGAATCCAATGTGCAGGGGTCCACGGATCACTGCCTACTGTTCCACATACTGCCCGGGTATCTCAAGACCCCGCGGGCCAAAGACAAGAATTTCGCCACATATAACAGCAACTATACGCCCAAGACCAAAGAGCCCTATTCGGCGAACTGGTGGGGCAACTATCCGAAGTACAGTGCGAGCCTTCTCAGGGCGCACTTCGGCAAGAGCGCTGACCTGAACACCCAGTACACCTGGCTGCCTAAGCTCGACGATGGACAGAATGCCTCGTGGCTTATGCTCTTCGACGAGATGCTAAAAGGCAAGTTCCAAGGTTTCTTTGCCTGGGGTCAGAACCCGGCATGCTCCGGCGCCAATGCCGTCAAGGTCAGGGCAGCTCTCGGGAAACTGGACTGGATGGTGAACGTCAACCTGTTCGACAACGAAACCGGTTCTTTCTGGAGAGGGCCGGGCGTGGATCCCGGTCAGATCAAGACCGAAGTGTTCCTGCTCCCTTGCGCCATGTCCTTCGAGAAGGAAGGCTCCATCACCAATTCCGGCCGTTGGGCCCAGTGGCGGTACACTGCCGTCAAGCCCCCCGCGCCTACGGATTCGGACATAATGAACGAGCTTCAGTGGCGGGTGAGGAAACTCTACTCTGAGCAGAATGGTGTCTTTCCTGAGCCCATCGTGAACCTTGCCTGGGATTACGGACCCAAGGGCCCTGACGGCAAGATCTCTCACGTTGATACGCATCTCATTGCCAAGGAGATCAACGGCTACTTCCTGGAGGAAAAAACGATCAAGGGCAAGACCTATAAGCCCGGGGATCTCGTCCCCTCCTTCGCGTTCCTGCAAGCTGACGGGTCCACATCGTCCGGCAACTGGTTGTATTCCCAATCCTATACCGGAAAAGGCAACATGATGGCCCGGCGCGGCAAGTCCGACCCCACCGGTATCGGCCTGTACAACGACTGGTCCTGGTGTTGGCCGGTAAACCGCAGGATCGTCTACAACCGCGCCTCCGTGGATGAATACGGCAAGCCCTGGGCTTCACACAAGCCGGTCGTCTACTGGAACGGTTCAAAGTGGATAGGCGATGTACCGGATGGAGGGTGGCCTCCCCTGCGCAAGCCCGATGGCACCTGGAATGAGAAGACCAAGCTGGCTTACATCATGAAGCCGCACGGTGTCTCTCACATCTTCGGACCAGGGCGCGCTGATGGTCCCTTCCCGGAGCACTACGAACCGCTGGAATGTCCCCTTGAGCGCAACCTCATGAGCCCTCAGCGTATCAACCCGGTGGCGAAGATCTTCACAGGGAAATATGATCAATACAAAAACAACGATGAAAATTTCCCTCTCGTCGCCACCACCTACAGGGTCACGGAACATTGGCAGACAGGTGTTCTCTCAAGATGGCTGCCATGGCAGACTGAAATGATGCCAGCCAACTTCGTGGAAATGAGTGTCGATCTCGCTGAGGAGAGAGGCATCAGGAACGGGGATGAGCTTGTTGTATCCTCGGTCCGCGGCAAGGTCGATGCCATCGCCATTGTGACCAAACGCTTCAAACCGTTCCAGATCGCCGGCGTAACTGTCCACCAGGTGGGACTCCCATGGTGTTTCGGTTGGGCGACAACCAAGGAGTACGATGTCATGGCTAACGGGAAGGCCTACTCCAACCCGACCTATGGGGATTCGAGCAACCTTTTGACGCCCAATATCGGGGATGCCAACACAATGATTCCGGAGACGAAGGCCTTTATGGTCAACGTCGAGAAGAAATAGGAAAGGGGGTGATCCTAAGTGGCTGAAAAAATGATCGTTATCGATACTTCCAAATGCACTGCCTGCCGCTCATGCCAGACGGCCTGCAAACAGTGGAATAGCCTGTCGGCGGTTCGGACCGAGTGCAGGGGCAGCTACGAGAACCCCCCGGATCTCTCATACAACACCTACACCAGGGTCCTGTTCAACGAGGTGGAAAACGGTGGAGAGATCAGTTGGTTCTTCGGCCAGCACCGGTGCCTTCACTGTACGGACGCCGGCTGCATGAAGGCCTGCCCGGTTCCAGGGGCCATCATCCGTGACGCCAAGGGCGCCGTGGTGATCAACCAGGATCTGTGCACCGGATGCAAGTACTGCGTGTTCGGCTGTCCCTTCGACGTACCGCGCTATGATCGGTCAAACGCAGAAGGATTCGGAGAGGACAAGGCGTTCAAGTGCACCCTGTGCTTCGATCGCCAGGATATGGGCATGGAGCCTGCTTGTACCAAGACCTGCCCCACTGATGCTCTCTATTTTACCGGTAAGAGCAAGCTGGACGGTATCAGGGCTTCTGCCAAGGAGCGGGGTCTCATGGTCTATGACGGCGGGTCCCTGAGTACAAACGTTGTGTTTCTGCTTGAGGACAAGGCCGGCCAGTATGGCCTTCCTGCCAAACCCTCCATCCCGACACCCACTTTCCTGTGGCGCACTGTCATGAAGCCGGTGGGTGTCATCGCATTTCTAGCTGGAGCCGTGGGCCTTCTAGCCCATTACGTCATAGTAGGTCCCAAGGAGTCCGATGATGAGGGCACAGCGATTCCCCCGTCATCCTCACCCGGAGAAGGAGGTGAGTACTGATGTCACATCATCTCTTGAAAAGATTCACACCTGGTGAGCGGCTCTTTCACTGGGTTAACATGTTCACTTTCATCTTCCTGACACTGACCGGACTCGGGTTGTACGCCAAGTCTTTCTTCGGCCTGACCGGGCTGTTCGGTGGTATCGATATATCCACGGTGATCCACCACTGGGCCGGGGTCCTGTTCATTGGCACGACCATGGTCATTTTCATTCAGTGGATCAAGGATATCACTGCACCTGGAGACGACACCGTCGGCTCGGTTCTCAAAGGTTATCTTGACCCGAGTTTCAAGGCGCCGCCGTCAGGGAAGTTCAACGCGGGGCAGAAAGTAGCAGGTTGGGTAGCCCTGATCCTGGGGCTCTTCATGGCAGGCACCGGCCTTGCCATGTGGTTTCCCTTCCAACTCAGCCAGGGTCTCCAGCAGTGGATGTATTTTCTCCACAACCTCGGTTTCATCATGTTCATGGGTTTCATCATGATCCATGCCTACCTCGGAACAGTAGGTGTGCCCGGTACCTGGCGCGCCATGTCCAGAGGTACGGTTACCAAGGCGTGGGCGGAGAAACATCATGCCAAATGGGATGCTGAAGAAGCCTAAAGACCTTCTCATTATGGTCAAAAGGGGCGCTGCAAAAGCAGCGCCCCTTTTTTATGCAGGTCTTTAGGCTTCAGGGTCTAGGATCTGGGGTCTAGGGTCTGGAAAGAACCTGGAATACAGAACGCACCCTTCGACTTAGCTCAGGGCAGGAAACACAGAACGCAGAAGGAAGATCAGGACCTACAGGATAAAAAGCAAATGGTTGTGACCCGCCGTCGGTTCCAGCTATGGCGTGGGAAGCAAGTGGCTAGTGGTTGGGCAGGTCAAACAGCTATCTTACTAGTCACAAGAAACTAACCACTAGCCTCTGCATTTTCTATCCTGTTAATCCTGTAAATCCTGTCCAAAAAAGTCCTGAATTCCGGTTTTAGATCTTGCCCTTTCGTTCAGTCGCCTAGTCAAAGATTTCCTCCTGTGTTCTGCGTCCTGCCTGTCCTGAGTCACGCCAATGGCGTGATCGAATGGTCGAAGGACGTTCGGCGTTCTGTTTTTCTGTCATTTCCTCTATAATTGCAAAGTTATGTCAAAAAAATCCCCTGACAAAACGCTGCTGCGCCACATTCCCAAGGTAGATTCGGTCCTGGAGCACCCAGCCGTCCAACAACATTTCGGCCGCGTGCCTGAACTGATTATAAAGGATGGGGTTCGACAGGAGATCGAACAAATCAGGGAAAACTTACTCGCTGGAAACATCACCGATAAGGCCGAACTGTCCCTTGACAGGGTCGCCGTTGTTGCTGCCCGGCGAGTTCTGGAATTGGACCGTCCAAGGCTGCGCAGGATCATCAACGCTACCGGTGTGGTTATTCACACAAACCTTGGAAGGAGCCCATTGTCCGAAGATGCCATTCGACAGATTGGGATGACGGCGAGGGGATATTCCAACCTCGAGTATGATATCGATGGCGGCGAGAGAGGATCAAGAGACGATCTGGTGGAGGAACTGCTCTGCCGGCTTACCGGTGCTGAGGCTGCTACTGTAGTAAACAACAATGCGGCCGCGGTCATGCTGCTGCTCAGGACCATGGCCTCAGGCAAGGAAGCTGTGGTATCCAGGGGGGAGCTTGTGGAGATCGGGGGAAGCTTCCGCATCCCCGACGTGATGGAGGCCTCAGGCGCCCGGTTGGCCGAGGTGGGAACGACAAACAGGACGCGGATCTCGGATTACCGGAAAGGGATCACACCGGACACGGGCCTGCTGCTCAAGGTACATACTAGCAACTATCGTATCGTCGGGTTTGTCGAGGAAGCTTCCATTGAGGAGCTCGTGGCTCTGGGAAAAGAGCATGGCCTTCCTGTAGCTGTGGATCTGGGCAGCGGCTGCCTTGTGGACCTCAGGGAGCTTGGACTGAAACACACCGAACCAACAGTTAAAGAGATCCTTGCCCAGGGCGCCGATGTTGTGACCTTCTCGGGTGACAAACTTCTCGGAGGTCCCCAGGCCGGGATCATTGTGGGTACCAGGGAGCACCTCCTGGCGATCAAGAAAAATCCGATGAAGAGGGCACTGAGAGTGGGCAAACTCACTCTTTCAGCACTGGAATCGGTCTTGAGGGCTTACCTTGATCCGTCTACAGCAATAGAAAACATTCCCACTCTGAGGATGATTGCTACATCTAGAGAAGCGTTGGCTGCCCGGGCCAGGCGATTGGGAAAGAAGCTGTCTGATCTGCACGTCAATATCAGCACAATCCCCTCTGTGTCCAGGGTGGGCGGAGGTTCCCTGCCCTTGGAGGAGCTACCCACGGTGCTCTTAACCCTTCAGCCGCAGGGAATGTCCGCCAACGACCTGGAGGGTAAACTCCGATTGCAGGACCCGCCGGTGATCGCGCGCATCGTGGAGGATAAATTGTGCCTGGATCTGCGAACCGTGCAGTCGAGAGAATTGGGAGATCTTGAAAGAGCCATCAGGAATTCTCTCGACGAAACGGGGAAACGGTGAAACGGGGAATCGGGGAATCGGGGAAACGGAATTAACGTCCACATGACCAGGAGGCTTTCAAGAAGGGTTCAGATGCAAGGCCCGAAGGAGGAGGTAACCGAAAGCGTATATGCTGACATACGTTGAGGATTGCCGACGACCGGGAACGCGGCCAGCTAATTTAAGGATTTCCGAGGGGTGACGATTATTAACCGCTTTGAAAAGGAAAACGCCTATCGGCGTGGGAGAATGGGTAAAAGCAGGGTCTAGGGTCTGGAATCTGGGGTCTAGGGTTTTTTAAGGATCACAAGAGTGTGCCAGATACGAGGCCCGAGGGAGCGTGGGCTAAGGAACGCGCTACAGGACACGGAGACGCGGGGAAAGGGAATTAACGTCCATGTGACAGGGAGGCTTTCAAGAAGGTTCCAGATGCGAGGCCCGAGGGAGGAGGTAACCGAAAGCGTATATGCTGACATACGTTGAGGATTGCCGACGACCGAGAACAATGCAGATGGTTCCTTATTGGAAGCCGCATATACCCCAAAATATTATGACAACTCAAGGACATATAATAATAGGCACAGCCGGCCATATCGACCACGGCAAGACGTCGTTGGTCAAGGTCTTAACCGGCGTAGACACCGACCGTCTCAAGGAAGAGAAGGAACGGGGCATTACGATTGAGCTCGGGTTCGCTCCGTTCACCCTTCCTTCCGGCTTGCGGTTAGGCCTTGTGGATGTCCCGGGCCATGAACGTTTCATCAAGAACATGGTGGCCGGTGCAACAGGGATCGATCTGGTGCTCCTTGTTATAGCCGCAGACGAGGGCGTCATGCCCCAGACGCGTGAACATCTCGATATCTGCCAACTTCTGGGTGTCAAAGATGGGGTTATCGCCCTTACAAAGACCGACATGGTGGATGATGAATGGCTTGAGATGGTTACGGAGGATGTAAGGGACTATCTGTCGGATACTTTCCTTCAGGATGCTCCCATTGTTCCCATTTCCTCTATGACCGGCAGCGGCAAGGAGGAGATGGTCGCCGCCATTGAGGTCGCCGCCCGTGAAATCCCGGGCAGGACCGACAAGGGGATCTTCAGGCTGCCTGTGGACAGGGTGTTCACCATGAAGGGGTTCGGCACTGTTGTCACCGGCACCCTGACGTCGGGAAATATCTCAACCGGTGAGGAGATCCTTTTCCTGCCGGGAGATGTAAAAACAAAATTGAGAGGACTCCAGGTTCACGGTGAGTCGGTTTCGTCAAGTTCGGCCGGGACACGAACCGCCCTGAATCTTCAGGGGATCGACAAGGATGAGATCCAACGGGGCCAGACAGCGGTAAGGGAAGGGGTTTTAAAACCCACGCTCATGCTGGACGCCAAAGTCAGACTCCTCCCCTCGGCACCGCGCCCATTGAAGAACCGGGAGCGGGTTCGTCTGCACCTTTACACTGCGGAGATTATGACGCGGGTAACGATTCTTCAGGGGGAGGTTATCCAGCCCGGCGAGGAGGGTGTTATACAGCTGCGCCTGGAGGAACCAGTGGTAGCCCTGCCGGGTGACAGGTTTGTGATCAGGAGCTATTCTCCAATGACCACGATCGGGGGTGGGCGCCTCATTGATCCCTTACCTCGCAAGCATCGCAGGAACAGGCAGCCCGTGATCGATCAGCTGATACGGTTGGATGAAGGGGATTTGCGCATCAAAGTCCTGGTCTACCTGGAAGAAGCCGGTGAGTATGGTCTGGAAAGCACCAACCTGTCCATGAGGACTGGTCTGGAACCTGTGACGCTGAGAGAACTCCTTGAGGACATGTCTGAGGATGGTGAAACTGTCGTTGTCCAAACAGGTGACGGGACCTTGGCATACTCCGCCGTTACTTTTGAAAGGATAAAAGACAGACTTATAAAGGCGTTGGAAAAGTTCCACCAGGCCAATCCTGCCAGGGCTGGAATAGGTCGTGAAGAACTCCGGATGAGGGTCGCCCGCCAGCTGCCGGATCGCCCTTACAGGAACCTTTTGGCAGCGCTTCAGGAACAGAGCCTGATAGACCTGGACGGGGATATCGTTCGTATCGGAAGCCACGAGGCGACTTTGACCCCTGAGCAGGAAGTTCTGGCCAGGAAGGTGCTGGGCCTTCTTGAAAAGTCACAGTTTTCCGCACCCTTCCTTCCAGAGATCAGTGACGACTTCAAGACTTCGCAAGGCGATCTCAAGACGGTTCTCAACCTTATGGCTGACAGAGGTGACATTGTCAGGATCAAGGACGATTATTTCGTCGCATCACAAGCACACGACATCCTCCTGAAAGGGGTAGAGGAACATTTTGCATCCAATCAGGAGATGGCTCTGGCCGATTTCCGTGAGATAGTGAGCACTACGAGAAAATGGATGATTCCTCTCCTCGAATACCTTGACCGCACCCAGGTTACGATGCGTAAAGGAGACGTCCGCATCAAGAGGGGGTCCAGGAAATAGACAAAGGCTGGATCACCACAAGATGAGACAAAAGCTTTAACGCAGAGTTACGCAGAGGCGGCCCGTTGGTAGGCCGCTCATCCCGCAGAGAACAGCAGGGGAAAACTTTAAACTGGGGGTGACAGCGGATTCTTTAAATGAAGTAAGAAAAGGAAAAGAATTTAGACAGGATTTACATGATTAACAGGATTTTTCCAACCCTATCCTGAAGGTCCTGTAAAAAATAATATTCGTGGTTCAGGGTTTTAACTGTGGCCCTCTGCGACAGCGCCTGGAAAACGGCGCTACCTGCGGCACTCTGCGTTATTGCTCTTAATAAATTGGAAACAAAACGTACCATCGCCTTTTGGGAGAAAAAATATGATTCGGGTTTCCGAAGCCAGGAAAATTATTCTGGAAAATGTGGATCTTCTGGGCAGAGAGGTTGTCGGGCTTGATGAATGCCTGTTCCGGG
>Ga0209976_10001043_pt1 | contig 16713 bp, 13 predicted proteins | sample SumtaG_FD_182806 | JGI IMG/M metagenome (GOLD analysis project Ga0209976, IMG submission 182806) | Deep subsurface microbial communities from Indian Ocean to uncover new lineages of life (NeLLi) - Sumatra_00157 metaG (SPAdes) (version 2) | ecosystem: Environmental > Aquatic > Marine > Oceanic >...
CGCGGGGACACGGGGGAAGAGCTGGAGGGGGCGAGAGGGAGAGTGGGCGAGAGGGAGAAAATCTAAGACGCGGGGACGCGGGGAAAGAGCTGGAGGGGGCGAGAGGGAGAGTGGGCGAGAGGGAGGAAATCTAAGACGCGGGGACGCAAGGAAAGATCAGTATCGGGGCAACGGAGTATCGGGGTAACAGACGGTAATCGGTAATCAGTGATCGGTAAAAATCGAATATGTCACAGGGAGCACAGAGGAAAATAGAGTCAAAGCTAGAGATCTGAGATTGTTTTTCATGTAGTGGTTTTTTTTATTTTGTATTTTGAGTTTTATATTTTGTGCTTTGATATGCAAGTGTATGGAATCACGAATCACGGCCTTTAAAAATTTGTCAAACCAATATCCGACCATTGTCCGAACACTTGAAGAAAACTGTAAAATCTTCAGAGAAAATGTCTCCTGAGCCCTTTCTCCACACCGATCTGACTCGCAGTTGCGCAGTGAGCAAGGGTAGGCTATACTGTGAAATATATCACACACAACTCGGCTATATCAGCGGTTGCAATGATATTACCACACAGTTATGCGGTGAAACGAAGAGGGGGGGTCCTCGTCGTCATATTTCCCGTTGACAAACAAGTCGCACTTAAAGTATGTTTTGGTCGGACCACCATACCTTACTTTGGTCAGACCAAATCGATTTATTGGTCAGACCAGCGGGCCACCGGATTAATTGGATTGATACGGGAAACAACCCATGAGCAAGGATGAAAAAATAGATTCGTTCGGGAACGAGGCCAAGGGTCTACCTGTGAAAAAGGACCCTGTGAGGCCGGAAGAAATGAAAAAAACGTCAGCCAGCAAAGCAGTTTTTATTCCCAAGGAAGATCTTGAAGAAAAAATCCGAGAAGAAAAGAGACCGGAAGAGAAGGGACAGGTAGCAAAAACCGGAAAAGAGTTTTCGCTTCGGGTAACCAAGGCCTTTATAGACGATGAGGGCAAAGGTCTTGCCCGAATCGACACAGGACTCCTGCAGCAGCTTGGCGCCATGCCGGGCGAAGTACTTCAGATAACCGGGCGCCGTTCCACGGTAGCCCGCGCCGCTCAGCTCACAGCTAATTACACCGGGCAGGAACTTGTCCAGATAGACGGGAACACACGAGACAACGCCCAGGTTTCCCTGGACGAGTGGGTCACCATTACCAAAATCCCATTCAAGGGGGCCGACACCCTGCTCCTTGCTCCGGTGGAAGCCGGCGCGGAAATCCCCAAGGATGAGGAGATCGCCCACATCCGGCACCTCCTTTCGGGGCTTCATGTGGTCGTGGGTGACAGGGTCCAGATCGTATTCTTTGGGACCAAGGCCCAGTTCTTCATTGTTGAGGGAATAAGCCCCCGGGGCTGTGTGCGGGTAAACGCCAACACAACCCTCTCCTTCAGGACTTCCGATTTCAGCCACGAGAAATCATCTCGCACATCCTACGAGGATATCGGTGGTCTGGACGTCGAACTGAGCCACGTTAGAGAGATGGTCGAGCTTCCCCTGAAGTTTCCGGAACTGTTCTCGGAACTGGGGATCGATCCACCCAAAGGGGTCCTGCTATGCGGACCGCCCGGAACTGGGAAGACTCTTCTTGCCCGCGCCATCTCCAACGAGGTCAGGGCGCACTTTATCCATATCAACGGGCCGGAGATCATCCATAAATTCTACGGTGAGAGCGAGGCCAAGTTAAGACAGGTCTTCGAGGAGGCCCGGAAGAACGCTCCCAGTATCATCTTCCTGGACGAGATTGACGCCCTTGCCCCAAAAAGGGCGCAGGTCATTGGAGATGTGGAAAAGCGCGTCGTGGCACAGCTACTGGCTCTCATGGACGGTGTGGTATCGAGGGGAGAAGTCGTTATTATCGGCGCCACCAACATGCCGGAACTTGTCGACCCGGCGCTCCGGCGACCAGGTCGATTTGACCGTGAGATCAACATCGGGTCACCCAGCAGAGATGGACGGAAGCAGATCCTGAAAATACACTCCAGGGCCATGCCCCTGGCCGCTGATGTAGACCTGGATGAACTCGCGGACATAACCCACGGCTATGTGGGCGCCGACATAGCGGCCCTTTGCAAAGAAGCGGGTATGGCCGCGCTACGCCGGATCATGCCCGACATAAGGTTCCAACTGGACGAGAAGCCCACCCTGGGTGAGAACGCCGAGATCAAGGTCAACGCCGATGATTTCATTGATGCGTACAAGGCAGTCCAGCCCACCGCCACGAGAGAGTTTTTTGTCGAGAGGGCGAAGTTCGCCTTCGATGATGTAGGCGGTCTTGATGAGATCAAGCACAACCTGCTGTCCATCGCCCGGTTTCCGAACCGCAATCTACCTGTTTTCGCCAACACACGTCTCAGCCCCCCCAAGGGCGTCCTACTCTCCGGTCCATCCGGAACCGGGAAAACGCTCATGGCCAGGGCGCTTTCAGGCCAGACCGGCATGACCCTCATTGTTGTTGATCCTCCAACCCTGCTCTCCAAGTGGGTGGGGGAGACCGAAAAGGGGCTCAGGGAGGTCTTCAAGAGGGCTAAGCAGGCGTCACCGTGTATACTCCTCATTGACGAGATAGAAGCCATTGCCCCGGCTCGGACAGCCGAGGACGCCGGCGAGATCTCCCAGCGCATTGTGAGCCAGCTCTTTGGCGAGTTGGATGAACTGCACGGTTCACTGGGTGTCCTGGTCGTAGCTACGACGAACCGTATAGACCTGGTGGAGCCTGCCCTTCTCAGGGCGGGACGCTTCGACTACATCATCGAGTTTCCGATGCCGGCCAGGGACGAGAGATCCCATATCCTGGAGATCTATCTGAAGGGTGTTCCCATCGCTCCCAAGGTAGACATTGATCACCTGGCCGACATGAGCGAGGGGTGGACAGGCGCGGACATCGAGGCGATGTGCAAGAAGGCGGTCATGCTGGCGCTTGATGAATGCTTGACCAGCGATAAGGATGCCGATCTTTCAAAGTGTATAATCGAGCCTGAGCATTTCGAGCAGGCCGCACGTCAGGGCGTGAAATTAAACACCAAATCCACCACAGACCGGCAATGACCCTGCTTTCGGGTCCTGTCGGAGGGAAATAGACAAGGAAATCAGATTGTTCAAGCCGGTTAAAAAGACCAGGGTTTATGAAGAGATCGTGGTCAAAGTCAAACATATGATCGAGAAGGGCAGGCTTCAACATGGAGATCAGCTGCCCTCGGAACGCGAGCTGGCGGAGGTTTTCAGCGTCAGCAGGTCCTCTGTCCGGGAAGCGCTCCGTTCCTTGGAAACTCAAGGGTATCTCGAAAGTCGCCAGGGCGACGGGACTTACATAGCCCGGCAACCTGTCGAATCGCTGGTCAATCCTCTGGCAACGGTAATCTTCTCTGAGAAAGACGGCCAGATGGAACTGTTCGAGATGCGCCGGCTCATCGAACCGCAGTTGGCCTACCTGGCTGCTGAACGGGCTACTCCCGAGGAAATCGTCATGCTCGGCAAAGCCCTGGAGCTCCAGGAGAAAGCTTTTGCCAAAGGGGAAAGTGGGACAGAAGTTGACAAGACCTTCCATTACATCCTCGCAAAGGCGGCCAAAAACAAGGTCATCCTGCGGATAGTCGACAACATCATGGATCTTCTCGCCGAGAGCCGGGACAAGTACCTTCAGGTCGAGGGGAGAGCTGAAAAGTCCCTGGCCCGCCACAGGGAAATGTTAAACGCGATCAGGTCCGGGGACAAGGAACTCGCTGCGCAGGTCATGCAGGAGCACCTGGAGGACATCGAGTTAAGCTTGTTTTCGGACGATAAAAATTAAACCACGGAAGATAACATAAAACACGACAGGAAGGGGGGTAGAAGAAGTACGGAACAATAAAGAGACATTACCAGGTTTCTTCACATGAACAAAGGAGGAAAAACGTTATGTCACAAGAGGTGTTTGAAGTAACGATATGGGCACGTGGAGTGTTCCAGGACATGGAAGGGCGACACGCGACCCTGCTGATGGCAAACGCCGCAGACTTGGGTGGCAAGTTTGTCCAGGCGTGGGACGACTATGCGGACCTTCCGGACCGCGTTGGTGTACCACTTCGAAAGTATGTCCGTCTCAGCGATGAAGAGATTGAGATGCGCTTCGTGTACGTTAATAACAACCCTGTCCTCGTCATGATCATGGACGACACCATTGTCAAGGGTTTGAACATCCTCAGGGGCATGCCTCAGGGTGGCTCCCTCGTGGTCAATACCAAGAGGACGCCGGACGAGATCCTGGCCTTTATCCCCAACAAGGAGATCCTGGCCAACATCGTGTGCGTGGACGCCAGCGGACTTGCCAGCGACACTGATATCGACTTTATGGGATCTGAGGGTGGCGTTGAAGTTGCCGCCGTGGGCGCCGGTATCTCGGCACCCCTGGTCGGCGCAGCGGCCAAGGTCTGTGATCAGTTCACCGTTGAGAACGTCGTCAAAGTCGCTGCCAACAAGGACGGTGTGCAGAAGGGTTACGACACTGCACTGGTAAAAGCGCTGTAGTTGAAAGGAGACTAAAATGTCGAGATTTATTATCCCGAAACACCTTGAGGTCCCCCTGGGAGCTTGTCTGCCTGCGCCTGTGAAGGAGCAGCCCGGCATGATCACCGGCAACTGGCGAACCGAACGGCCCGTTATCGATCACGAGGCCTGCACGACCTGCCTGAACTGCTTCATCTTCTGCCCGGATGCCTGTTGGCACCTGGATGAGAAGACCGAGCAGATGGTGTGGAACGCCGATTATTGCAAGGGCTGTTTGGTCTGTGTGAACGAGTGCCCTGCGAACTGTCTCTCGACAGTCAACGAGCTTGAGTTCCCCGACGGCGTTGTTCGTCTGGATAAACCCTTCTAAGAGGAGGTTAAAAAAGATGGCAAAAGAGGTTTTTTACAGCGGCTGCGCCGCTGCTGCATACGGTGCAAAAGATGCCAGAGTCGAGGTAATCAGCTCCTATCCCATCCGCCCTTACACGGGCATCATGATGGAGCTTTCGAAGCTGGTTGCCAACGGTGAACTCGAGGCCGAGTTCGTCCTGGGTGAAGGTGAGCACGCCCAGGTTTCAATTGCTTATGGGGCCTCCGCCGCCGGCGCGAGGGCCTATACCGGTAGCTCCGGTGTGGGCGTTACCTACGCCATGGAATGCTACTCCCCCGCGGCCGGCGGACGCTTGCCCTGCCAGATGGCCATCGCCGACCGTGCCCTCGATCCCCCCGGTGACTTCGGGTCCGAGCATACGGACGTCATGAGCGCCAGGGACCAGGGCTGGATCATGGGCTGGGCCGAGTCACCCCAGGAGGTCTACGACAACACGATCATGTACTACAGGATCGGTGAAGACCACAGGGTTCAGCTGCCCCAGTTCTGCTGCCAGGACGGCTACTTTGTTTCGCACATCCCGGGCAAGATGCAGATGGAAGATCAGAAGGCGGTTGACGACTTCCTTCCGCCCTACAACCCGCCGCATCCCCTGAATCCCAACAAGCCCATCAACCATGGTCCCCAGATCTTCCCCGACCAGGGTTCGGCGATTAACGTTCAGCGCGCGGTTGCTTTTGACGATGTCGAAGCAGTCATCGAAGAGATAGTTACCGATTACAACAAGGCTTTCGGTCAACTACAGCCCCTTCGTGGACGAGTATATGATGGACGATGCAGAGATCTGCTTCTTCCTCCAGGGCGGCCACGCCAGGACGGCACGCTTTGCGGTGAACCACCTGCGCAAAAAGGGTGTTAAGGTTGGCGTCGCAAGGCTGCGCTTCATGAGGCCCTTCCCCACGCAGGCCGTGGCAGAGTCCCTGTCCAAAGTCAAGGCTGTCGGGGTTATTGAGACGAACACCTCCTACGGCGGAGTCTCTCGCGGCGGCAACATCGCCCCCGAGACAAGGGCTGCATGTTACAACCTGGACAACAGGCCCATCATAACCTCCTTCATGGCCGGTCTGGGTGGCGAGATCGTCACGTTGAACGAGTTCTATGCCATGGCCCGGGTTCTGTCTGATGCGGTCAAGACCGGGAAAGCCAACGATTCCTACTGGATGAACTTCGAGAAGGAAGTTTTGGACACCCACTCCTAATGGGAGGCTATCTTGATTTTGCGAAGGATAATGATCCCTGCAAATTTGAAAGGAGAATAGGATAATGGCGATTGAAGTAAAAACCCAGAATCTGGAAATGGTCAAGTCGCTCCGGCAGGTGCCCCAGGAGGAATGGTACGTTCCTGGACACAGGACCTGTCAGGGTTGCGGACCGGCTCTTGTTTATAAGCTGGTCTCCAAGGCCACTGGCGGTAACGCAATCTTCCTTGGGCCCACCGGCTGCATGTACGTTGCCAACACAAGTTACCTTTGCGCACCCTTTGCGTATCCGTGGATGCATACTCAGATCACCAACGGCGGCGCGGTTGCCTCAGGTATCGAGGCCGCATACCAGGTGCTGATCAGGAAGGGCAAGTACAAGGGCGAGCTCCCCAGCATCGTCGTCATGGCTGGTGATGGCGGCTCCGTCGACATCGGCCTCCAGGCCATGTCGGCCATGATGTATCGTGGTCACGACGCCCTGTTCGTTATGTACGACAACGAGTCCTACGCCAACACGGGTATCCAGGTTTCCCCTACAACCCCATACGGCGCCAACACGACCTTCACGCCTCCCGGCAAAGCTGTACCCGAGGGCAGGGTTCTCTTCCCGAAAGACGCACCTCAGCTGGTCATCGGTGGCCACCCGGCCGTGCACTATGTGGCGACGGCTTCGTTAGCTTACCCCGTCGACCTCATCAACAAGGTCCGCAAGGGTCTGAACTACAAGGGCCCGTCTTTTGTTCACCTGCACGCTCCCTGCCCCAAGGGCTGGCTGTTTGACGCCGCCAAAACGGTTTCGGTAGCCAAGCTGGCCATCCAGACAGGCATGTGGGTCAATTATGAGTGGGAGAATGGCGAGTACACTTACCAGCACACGCCCAAAGAGTACAAACCTGTCAAGGAGTACATGAAGGATCAGTATCGATTCAACCACCTCACCGACGCCCACTATGCCAAGATGCAGGCGTTTATCGACGCCAAACTCAAGGCTCCCGGCAAGCCCGTCGTACTTCCGGTGCAGGGTCCGAGAGAGCAGGCATAAAACCGTTATATAGAACTGTTATATTGAGCAACAAGAGCATTTTGTAGTATGATCTGAGCAGATGTTCTCAAGGTTTTGGTAGCCTCCTGGGTTGGTCCCGGGGGCTGCCGGGACCTTGGGACGTATTTAATAAACCCGAACATTTCAGGAAAAGGAGGTGTATCAGCAGTTGGCATCGAGGATGAGTGATGACTAGGGGGGTTAAAATGGTCTAGTGGTTTTCCTTTAAGGAGGTGTTAAGACCATGAAAGTGCTACGAACGCGTTTATTCATTCTGTTGTTGGTTCCAGTCGCCTTTATCTTTCTCTTCGGACAGGTAGCTGAGGCTAAATGGCCGACACGGCCCGTCGAGTGGACAATCTCGGCCGGCGCCGGCGGCGGTGCAGACAAGTACGCCCGGTTCCTCATTGGTCTGAACGTCAAGGGTAAGTATATCGATAAGGCGATCATTCCTGTCAATAAGCCCGGTGGCGCCGGTGCTGTCGCCATGCAGGCGGTGCTTGGCCAGAAGGGTAACGGGTACCAGATGCTCATCACCCTGAACAGCTTCATCACCACCCCGCTGTTTCAGAATCTGCCCTTTACCTTCCGTGACTTTACGCCCATCGCCCTGCTCGCTGTCGATAACTTCCCGCTCTGGGTTCCCAATGAGAGTCCCTTCAAGACCGCTGGGGACTTCATAGCTGAAGCCAAGAAGAGGAGTATCATGGTTGGCGGAACCGGCTCGAAGCAGGAAGACGAGATCGTCTTCAGGGCCGTAGAGAGACTCATGGGCACCAAGACCTTCAAGTATGTGCCTTTCAAGGGTGGCGGCTCCGTGGCCAAGGCTCTGGTAGGCAAGCACATTGAAGCATCCGTGAACCAGGTCAGTGAAGCCGGCCCGTTCTTTCCGGAGTTTGTGCGACCGCTGGCCGTCTTCCAGGACGAGCGGCTTGACATCGACGGGTATAGGGACGTTCCTACGGCCAAAGAGGTCGGCATCGACTTCAGTTACAATATGATGCGTGCCATCTTCGCGCCTCCCGGCATTTCCAAGGAGGCCCAGGATGGGCTGACCGAACTGTTCCGGAAGATCTCCAAGGACAAGGAATGGCTGGCCTTCGCCGCCAAGACTGGTCTCAAGGCTACTTTCATAACGGGCGACGAGCTCATGGCGTTCGCTGAGGATTATGAAAAGAAGCACATTGTGATCATGAAAGCCCAGGGTTGGCTCAAGTAGGTTGTAACTTTAATAAAGGGTAAGTTTAACGTTTGAAAAAAAGGGGTGCAGGGTGTGTGCACAATTACCCTGCACCCCCTTTTCCTGACCCCTTGAGGAGGCACAATTGAGAAAAGGTGAAATGATCACCTCAGTCATTTTTATGATCCTGTCACTGCTTATTATAGTCGAATGCTTTCGGCTGGGGTTCGGATGGGAAGAGGCGAGCGGGCCTCAGGCCGGTTTTGTCCCCTTCTACCTGGCTCTGTTAATGCTTTTTTCGTCCATGTTTATCTTCTGGCTTGCGTGGAAGGGTGAGAAGAAAGAGGATGACACATTTTTCATCAACAGGCAGGGGATGATGGAGGCTATAAAGATAGCCACCACATCCTTACTTTTCAGCATTATTATCGTCTATGCCGGTGTGTACTTTGCCATGCTCATTTTTTCACCTATCTTCGTCAGATGGCTTGGTAAGCACAACTGGCCGACCGTCATCATGTTTACGATCGGCATCACTCTTGCGGTCTACTTCGGTATGGAGGTGGGTCTGAAGATTCCTCTGCCCAGAAGTCCTCTGTACATGCAGGGTAAATTCTTTATCTAGAGATTAATAGATAGGAGAATACCCGAAGGCAGTGTTCCAAACTCACAGCGGTATAGATACCGTTACAGGCCGATCCGGACGGAAATCCGGTCGAAAGAGGAGCTAAATGGACAGCCCTCGGGATATGCTCCATGAATTATGACAGCTTGAATATTCTGCAAACGAGATTGGAAACAACATGGTTCTATACAATGACATCACAGATCGGGAGGTCTAGATGGAAACATTAGGTCACCTAATGATGGGGTTCGGGGTCGCTTTTCAACCCCTGTCCCTTGTAATGATGGTCGCTGGTCTACTTTTGGGTCTTGCAGTTGGCGTTCTGCCCGGGCTGGGCGGTACCGCCGGAGTGGCCCTCCTGTTGCCGCTGACCGTTCTCGTTCCGCCCAATGTCGCGATCATTTTCCTCGCGGCGATCTACTGGGGCGCCCTGTATGGGGGTGTTATCACCTCCATCCTGTTCGCCATACCGGGGGAACCATGGTCGGTTGCCCTCATCTTCGATGGCTACCCCATGGCAAAGCAGGGGAAGGCGGGACTGGCCCTTTCCGCCGCGTTCCTTGCTTCCTTTGTAGGGATCATCGTCGCGGCTATTTTCTTCGTCGCCGCAGCCATGCCCCTGGCCCTTTTCGCCCTGAAATTCGGTCCCCCGGAGATGTTCGCCATCATGCTGCTTGCATTCAGTACCTTTGTGGGACTTGGAACTGGTCACCCCGCCAAGACCCTGGTGACCACCGCGTTCGGGCTCCTTCTCACCATGGTGGGACTCGATATCGTGACGGGTCAGCCTCGCTTCACCCTTGGCACGATCACCTGGCTGAGCGGCTACCACTTCGTTCCCGTTACTATCGGACTATTTGGTATCGGGGAGATCATGATCGACGGGGAGGACCGCTTCAACACTGACGTAAAAGAGGTCATTCACGCCAAAGTGGGAATTAAGGACATGAAGGAAGGTGTGAAAGCCATATGGGCTTTCTTTCCCCAGACGATCGCCGCCTCTGTCATGGGTTTCTTCGTCGGCGTTCTTCCGGGTACGGGAGCTACACCCGCATCCTTCCTGGGCTACGGTCTTGCAAAACAGTACTCAAAGCACCCTGAACGATACGGTCACGGAGCCATCGAGGGTATCATCGCGCCCCAGGCGGCGGCGAACGCCGCCGGTACCGGTTCACTGCTCCCCATGATCTCTCTGGGCATCCCGGGATCGCCCACTGCGGCGGTTCTCCTGGCTGGCCTTTACATGTGGGGCCTCTGGCCAGGCCCGCGGTTGTTCGTGGAGGAGCCGGTCTTCGTGTGGGGCCTCATCGCCAGTCTGTTCCTGTCCGGTACTGTCTGCCTGATTATCTGCATGGTTGGAGTGCCGTGGCTTGCGGCCATCATGAGGGTACCGTGGGGCCTGCTGACGCCCGTCATCATCATCGCATGTTTCATCGGCAGTTTTGTCATGCGTAACATAATGTTCGACGTCTGGTGCACATTCGCTTTCGGTGTAATCGGGTATATCCTGAAGAAGTTAAAATACCCCCTTGCTCCATTAGCCGTGGCCCTTGTGCTCGGTGCCATGACGGAACGGTTCCTTCGCCAGTCCCTCATCATGGGAGACGGTTCCTTCGGCATCTTCTTCACCCGTACCATATCGGTCTGGTTCATGTGCATCGCCCTTTTCCTTTTCGCTTTCCCTGCTATCCAGGCCGTCAGGGCCAAGATCAAGGCAGGTAAGGCGGCTGCTGCATAACTATTACCGGTTTGTTGGGGCTGGCCCCAGGTTGGGGTCAGCCCCGGGTTTTTTGAGCTGAGACGGTTTCAGGAAACCAGGGACGCTGATAACGGCGGGCGCTTGGTGACAAAAGGTTTATGGATAGTGAAAACAGCTGTGATATGCATCCGTGATTAACCACTTAAGGAGAAGCGGGCCGGGTAGATGGCTACCCTAGATCGTCCGGTCGCTTCTCTTTTTTTGAGGGGGGTTTGGTCATGAGTGCTGAAAAGAGGATCCTGATAACGGGAGGTGCCGGTTCGTGCGGTGTTTTCCTGACCGACTCGCTTTTAGAGCGAGGATACGAAGTCACCGTTTTGGACAGGGATGTCGAATCCCTGAGATCAGTCGAAAATGAAAACCTGACCCTGATCCAGGGACTCCTGGAGAACAGGGACACGGTGAAAAAGGCGGTTGATGGCATGGACGCCGTCATTCACCTCGCATGGTCCTTCTCCTCCGACCCGATGGAGGTGCTCGAACAGGATCTTAAGGGTCATATCAACCTTTTAGAGGAGATGGCCGAGCAGAAAACGGGGCACCTCATCTACACCAGTACAGCTGTTGTGTACGGGAAGCCCAGGTACTCCCCGATCGATGAGGATCATCCCCTTGTTGTGGAAGAGGCGAGGAAGCCTCTTTACGGCATCACAAAGGCAGCAGCAGAAAAACTCTGCCTGTTGTACTGGAAAGAGAGAGGGCTTCCGGCCACCGTGATCCGGTTCTGGTGGGCATACGGGGAAGACATAGGCGGCAGGCATTTAAGGCAAATGCTGCAGACCGCAGTCGACGGCGAGCCGCTGGAGTTCCCCGGCGATTCGGGAGGGAGTTTTCTCTACCTGGCCGATCTCTACCAAGGCGTAGAAAAGTGTCTTTTCAGGCCGGCCGCCTTCGGGCAGACCTTCAACCTGGGCACAGTCTATGTGACATGGGACGAGGTGGCCGGTATCGTCAGAGAGGTGACCGGCTCCACCTCGGAGATCAGGACCATCCCGGTAAGCGAATGGAGGGGCAGCGCATTTCTTGCTGACCCGTGGGAACTTGACGACAACCTGGCCAGGCAACTTGTAGATTATTCGCCGACTGACGCTAAAGAAGCGAAAATGTTACTGAAAAGCGCTATAACCAGACGCTGGGAGAGCATGAAGAACATCTGAAGGTCGAGCTGAAAGCGATCCGGAAAAAGATGTGATAACCGGTTTATGACCGGCACCCATTCATAACGTTTTATTCTCTTGGAGGGGAGTTTTATGGAACCGATCCAGATCACTACAATCGTGATTTTCGCGATCACGATCTTTTTCGTCATCATACGCAAGATCGACACAGTGGTCGCGGCCCTGATCGGCGTCATCGCTATGGTGGTGGCAGGGAGCATGACTGAGGTCCAGGCCTTCCAGTTCGTGGACTGGAACGTCCTCATGATTCTGATAAGCGTCTGGCTGATCGCCGGGTACTTCGGTAAAACAGGTATTCCCGAATATCTTGGAGACCGCACCCTGCACTGGTCCAAAGGGAACATCCCACTGTTTGTGACCCTTATCGGTGTTCTTGCCGGTTTTGTCTCCATGTTCATAGACAACGTGGTTGTTGTTCTTATGCTGGCTCCCATCATCTTTCACATCCGCAAACTTTACGGTTTCAAGGCTACCGGTCCAATCCTGTTCATAGGTTTGTGCTCCAACTTCATGGGGACGGCGCTTCTCCTCGGCGATCTCCCACCCCAGATGCTCCACAGCGTCTCGGGTGTCGAGTTCGCCGGATTCATCTGGCATTCGGGGAGACCCTCGTCGTTCATCATCCTTACAGTGGTTTATCTCATAGTCTGCTTTCTCTTCTACTTCAAGTTCCGCAAGTCGGACCTTGCTATGTGCGTCCTCGATGAGGAGGCGGCACATGCGGCCATTGGTGAGACTGTTGAGCACATCAAGGACAAGAAGTTCGCCATCCTTGTGGTTGGCGGTTTCATCTTGACCATCATAGGCATGGCCTTGAGACAGTACCTGGGGGTCAAGCTTGGATTCATCGCCTTCTCGGGAGCCGTCTTTATGGTTCTTGCCATTGAGATCCTTAAAAAACCTCTCAATTTCGATGTTCCTGATCTTGAGCATATGCTGGCCGACATCGAGTGGAACGCTATCGCATTTTACGCAGCCCTGTTCGCCCTTGTGGGCGGCCTCGAGCACACCCACCTCCTCAAGATCGTGGCCGACTGGTTTGTTCCCTATATGCAGGAAAGCCTCCTTGTCGGTACATCGGTCATGTACTGGGTCACGGCACCCATCGTTGGAATTGTCGAACACGACGCTTTTATACTGACACTCCTTTACGTCATCAGGGATCTGGGTGAGACAATGGATATAAATGTTTGGCCCTATTACTGGGGTCTTGTCTGGTCAGGGACGCTTGGAAGCAACCTTACCATCGCCGGAGCCCCGGCCCTCTACGTCGCCCTGACCATGGGTGAAAAAGAGGACGGGGAGAAGTTCTCCCTGAAGGAGTTCTTCTCCTACACAGTGCCCTACGTCATCGCTTCCCTGGTGCTAGCCTACGTTCTGATGGTCCTCATCTGGGTTCTGCCCTTCATGAAATGACCGGGTAGCGCTTTCGGGGCCTGTTATAGAGAGGGTGACGATGAAGAGACAGTTGGATCATGTGTCCGTTGTCGGTCTGCCGCAATTTTTTAAACCGTTTTGTGTGGTAGTATCCCGTGCCTGTTAAGCAAAGGGCGGTTGCGGATCGAGGGAAAAACGCAGAAAGACAACGAGAGGGACAAAGCGCTATACTTTTCATGAGAGGGAAGGTGGCTTTCATTACGACCGCAGCGTGTGGGGATTCAAAGGGACACAATGCAGGATTAGCGGATATTACATCGAGCCCCTCAATTGGAGTACAAACATGAGCACGCAAAGAATAGCGGCACTTGAAGGACGGATCACGGAGGAGATGCGGCATGTTGCCGCTGAGGAAAACCTGAGTATCGAAGAGGTGTGTACCTCCCTGGCAAGCGGCGAATCGGTCATACCGGCCAATCCTGCCCATAAATCCTTAAAGCCCAAAGGCATAGGGAAACCTTTTTCTGTAAAGGTCAACGCCAATATCGGCACGAGTCTGGCCTGCAATGACCCTGAGTTGGAACTTGCAAAGCTCGAGGCGGCCATTGATGCCGGAGCAGACGCAGTGATGGATCTTTCCACCGGCGAGGGCGCTGGAGAACTGAGAAGGGAGATCCTTGTAAAGTCCACCATACCCGTAGGCACCGTGCCTATGTATGACGCGGCGCTGCACGCGTATGAAAAAAAAGGCGACCCGACTCTGTTTAGCCCGGACGAACTGCTTGAAGCCATCACCCGGCACGCCGAGGAGGGGATCGATTTTGTTACAGTACACTGTGGCGTGACACGTTCCTGTGTAGAGAAGGTGCGCAGTTCCGGAAGAGTGACGCGCATCGTCAGTCGAGGGGGGTCCTTTCTCGCGGCGTGGATGGAAAGGGAGGGGGAGGAGAACCCGCTTTACACCCGTTACGACGAACTGCTTGAGATCCTCAAAAAACATGATGTGACCATCAGTCTCGGGGACGGGCTCCGGCCCGGATGCGGGGCGGATGCCACCGACCCAGCTCAGCTCGAGGAGCTGGTCACGCTCGGTGAACTGACTCTTCGGGCGTGGGATGCAGGCGTGCAGGTTATGGTGGAAGGTCCCGGACATGTCCCCCTGAACCAGGTGCAGGCCAACGTCGTTCTCCAGAAGAGGCTTTGCCACGGAGCTCCCTTCTACGTGCTGGGGCCGCTGGTTACAGACGTGGGGGCCGGATATGATCACATCACCGGTGCTATTGGAGGGGCCCTGGCTGGTATGGCGGGAGCCGATTTCCTGTGCTACGTTACCCCGGCAGAGCACCTTTCCCTGCCGGATCTGGATGATGTCCGGAGAGGGGTCATGGCCAGCAGGATCGCGGGGCATGCAGTGGATATCGCAAGGGGGAACCAGGCGGCTATTAACAGGGACCTTGAGATGTCCCGATGCCGGGCCGCGCTGGATTGGAAAGGCCAGATCGCCAACGCCCTGGATCCGATGGAGGTCAAAAAGAGACTGGCCGACAGACAGAACCTGGACGATGTCTGCTCCATGTGCGATAAGCTTTGTGCCATGAAAGTCTTCAGCTAGGAGCCTGCCGGAAAACCCTCCAAAAGGCTCCTGGAAATGGTTTGTCGGATAGTGCATAATCAGTAATGAAAAACAGGCAAACCAAGGGAAAAAGCATTATCCGACAGACCGTATTTAGCAGCGTGATGAGTACCCCTCACACTGCTACAAGGCTGATCCAAAGAAAATAGATACGCTGCCTGGAACCGGGGTGCCTGACGGCTCTCACGGGACTTTTCTAATATAAAAACCATTAAAATATTAAAGGGTTAGGGAGGTTGCGTATGTCCAAAAGGAAGCATGTCTACTATTTCGGAGATGGAAAGGCTGACGGCACCGGGAAGATGAAGGATCTGCTCGGTGGGAAGGGAGCCGGTCTGGCCAACATGGTGAATTTGAAATTCCCGGTTCCCGCCGGTTTCACCATCACTACGGAAGCCTGCAACTCCTATTTTGCCGGTAAAAAGAGGTACCCGGCCGGGATGTGGGAACAGGTCCTGGCCAACCTGAAGAAAGTGGAGAAGTCCATGGGGGCCAAACTTGGGGATGCAAAGAACCCTCTTCTGCTTTCCGTCCGTTCAGGATCGAAGTTCTCCATGCCGGGGATGATGGACACGGTCCTGAATCTCGGACTTAACGACACGACGCTCAAGGCTCTAATCGAAAAGACCGGCAACGAACGTTTCGCCCTTGATACCTACAGGAGGCTCATCACCATGTTCGGCAGCACCGTCATGGGCGTGGACAGGATGGTCTTCGAGAAGGTCCTTGAGGCCATGAAGAAGAAAAAAGGTGTCGTGGAAGACACTGAACTTACTACCGACGACATGCGTGTGCTCGTGGATAAATTCAAGATCATCTACAAGAATGAGACCGGGAAGGCTTTTCCAAAGGATCCCCTGCAGCAGCTCAAGCTGGCTATCAACGCAGTCTTTGACTCCTGGTTCGGTGACAGGGCCGTGACCTACAGGAATCTGAACAAAATCGACCACGACCTCGGAACCGGGTGCAACGTGCAGGCCATGGTTTTCGGAAACATGGGAAAGAACTCAGGTACGGGCGTAGGCTTTACCCGCGATCCTTCCACCGGAAAGAAAAAGTTCTTCGCCGAATACCTCATCAACGCCCAGGGGGAGGATGTGGTTGCCGGTATAAGGACGCCTCTTCACATCAACGAGATGAAGAAAAAGGTGCCGGCTGCCTACAAGGAACTGGAGCGGATCTACAATAAGCTGGAAAAACATTACAAAGATATGCAGGATATCGAATTCACCGTCCAGGACGGGAAGCTGTACATGCTCCAGACCAGGGTAGGCAAACGCACCGGAGCTGCCTCGCTTAAGATAGCAATTGACTTGGTGAAAGAGGGGCTCATCGATAAAAAAGAGGCCGTCATGAGGATCGACCCTGAGCAGCTCGAGCAGCTCATGCATCCTCGTATCGATCCAAAAATAGAGTATACGGCTTTAGCAAAAGGATTGCCGGCCTCGCCGGGCGCCGCCGTTGGAAAAGTTGTGTTCTCGGCCCAAGACGCGGAAAAAGCTGCCGCCAAGGGGGAGGGCGTGATCCTGGTCAGGCCCGAGACATCCCCCGAGGACATCGGTGGGATGGATGCGGCCGAGGGTATCCTGACAGCGAGAGGCGGCATGACCTCCCACGCCGCTGTTGTCGCACGAGGCATGGGAAAATGCTGTATCGCCGGCTGCACAGCGATCAACATCGAGGAGAAGAAAAAGTCGTTCTGGGTTGTTTCGACCACAGTCAGGGAAGGCGACATCATCACCTTAAACGGCACGACCGGTGAAGTCATCGTCGGCGCTGTTCCACTTGTTCAGCCTGAAATGAC
>Ga0209976_10001044_pt1 | contig 16694 bp, 12 predicted proteins | sample SumtaG_FD_182806 | JGI IMG/M metagenome (GOLD analysis project Ga0209976, IMG submission 182806) | Deep subsurface microbial communities from Indian Ocean to uncover new lineages of life (NeLLi) - Sumatra_00157 metaG (SPAdes) (version 2) | ecosystem: Environmental > Aquatic > Marine > Oceanic >...
AAAAAATTTTAGATTAAATAAAGATTCAACTTAAAGAGAGCTAGATATACAAAACATTTATTATTGGGTTATATGTATTATTATCTAAGAATAATTTAAAAAAAAAAAAATAAGATATTTTTATAAAATTACAGGTATGAAACTATGAATAACCATACAAAAATTAAAATTAATGCTTTAATATTGATTACTGGAGTTCTTTTTACTGGCCTTTATATGAATTTATTTCATAATTTTATGAATACGGATATAAATTCAGAAAATGATCTCAATGTAAAAGAAAATGATAAGAATCAGATTCTCTTTGAGAATCCAAAACAAAGCATTTACGGAGAGGCCCAATGGTGGAACTCCTCTTTTTTATATAGAAAATTAATCAATATAACTAATCCCTATGCAGAGGACTTAGTAAATCAGATCGCAAATATAACATTTAATTATACGAAGTTGGTCTCCGAAGCAAAAATGCAAGATGATTTAGAAGATATTAGAATTGTAGAAAATGGGGTATTGTGTAATTATTATTTTAGAAAAGATTTTCTCACTGGTGATTTAGCTACGGTTTGGTTTGAGGTTGATTTGGTGGCATCTACAACAGAATATGATACTTATTTATATTATGGAAATGATACCGTCGATATTGCTCATTCTTATTTTATTGATGAGGATTTTGGTGTTGCTTGGTATAGGTTTGAAGAAAATGGTGGAATCACAATTGAAGATTCGAGCGGAAATAATAATGATGGTACAATTGGTGATAATCCTCAATGGAGTGCACCAAAAATTGAAAACTATAGTCTTGAATTTGATGGAAGCGATTATGTACAAATTCCAGATAGTCCATCGTTAAGCCCCAGTGAAGAGATCTCTATTTCATTTTGGGTATATCTAACTGGTAACTCACAGACAGCTATCAGAAAAAACAATCGGGATTATTTATTTGAGTTTGGAACAAATGGAGGTAATACTGCAGGAACGAATCCACAGTTTTACGTGAGAACTTCTACCGGAGCTCATTATATTTATGGATCAGGTGCTTATGCCACTCTCCAACAAAGTCAATGGTATCACTGTGTCGGTACATATAATTATCAAACCGGATCTAAAATGTATATAAATGGGCAACAAGCAACCATTACAGTGGGAAGCTCATCCTTAGGTACAATTTATGATGAAAATTCTTATTTAAGGCTTGGTAATTGGGCTGGTGAAGTGTTTCGGGGTAGGATGGACGATGTTAGAATTTTTGATCATGTTTTAACGAGTGATGAATTAGCTAGAATATATAGTCAAAGTAAAATAGTACAGACGAAACTTAACGAAGAACAAATAAGAAAATCAAGTCTCAAAGTAACTGCCTTAGATTTGTATGATAACATAATACCTGATGTAAATATCTCAGTTTATGATTTCTCCATTCAATCAGAAGCCTTACAATCAAGAATATCAGGTTCAGATGGGAGTGTCAATTTTTATGACTTAGATTTTGGATCCTATAATTTTACTGTGTATATGGAAGCCACCGGTAAACCGGGGTATAAGGAACTTATAAATAAAACCTCAACAGCAATTCTAGTAGACGGGATTGTTAGCGAAAAAACGCTAATTTGTAACGTTAGTAGAAATATTTTCTATGTAAAGGACTGTAATAATGACCCCGTTGAGTCTGGATATATTCTTATGGGTAATAGCACACCGGGATTTGGAATAATCCAAAATTGCTCAATTGACAATACAGGAACAGCGATTTTCAGATGGATAGAAAATTCTCCTTATTCCTATAATTATACTATTAAATATCGAAATGATTTATATTTTCCAAATGAATTAACTTTAGCTAAAGGGGATGTTGATAATCCTAATACTCCATATACGGTCTTTACGAATTTAACGACTATTAATTTTATCCTTAAAGATGCTAATGATCCTATAAACATAATTTCTGGAGCTAAATTAAATCTCACTAATGTCAATACAAGGGAAAATGTAGTTAATTTAACTACAGATGATAACGGAAGAGCGACTTTAAGATGGTTAAATTCTACAGGACTTAAATCTGATTATGAATTAAGAATATATTTTTGGTTTGATATCCAATTTAATGCAACAGGAGCAGGTCCTACTGAATTTGTAATGATATTTACAGCAGAAAATAAGTTTGAATATGATTTAAGATGTCTTGTCGATCCAGATGACTTTCAAACGGAATTAATATGGCTTAATCCTGAAGATACTATCAACATTGATTGGGGCACTCAATTAACTCTAAGAGCATTATTAAACGTTACTTTAGCAGGTGGTCCGCCACCTTTAGTTCCTCTAGAACCTACCTACGCAGATACGATGATTTATAAAGTAAAGTTTGGTCAAACAATAGTATTATCTGGCACTATGCCAATGGAAGATGATTATCAAGGAAGACATAAAGGCACGATTGATACAGCTCTTTTGGAAGCTAATACCTATATTATTGAAATTTCTGCGCAAAAATCTGGATTTACTACCCCAGATGATCTCCAAATATCATTAAATCTCTTAAAAAATGAAGTATATATAAATTATACTGAAGATTCAGTTCAATCAATTTATTGGTTGGAACCTGCTACGATATCAGTTATGCCATATGGTGTGAATTCAGAGAGTTTTATTATAGAAGAAATCTTATTCAAACAAGAGATAGGTAATGATTATGATATCAAATTCTCTGTCCCAGATTTAAAAACTAATTGGAATTTAACTAAAATTATCTTTAATATTGATAATGTGCAATTCGGTGTCGATAAGAGTGATATTGAGCTTAATATCACTGATCCTTACGGAACTAAATGGATTTGGAACAATACTTCCATAAATAATTATGAATATTATTCTGCTGATGCAACAAATGGAACTTGGAGAAATCTTATAATCGAACCTCCTATAGATTTTTTCAATTCAAGTAATTCATTCGGTTTTTTCATAGAAGGTAATTTTGTTGGGACTGTTGATGTTTCTGCTATTGCTACATTTACTAGAAATAAAATCCAAGTGGAATATATAAAATTCAACGTTTCAGATTCTATAAGCATTTTATCCGATGATAATGGTTGGGCAATGCAAAATGTGACATTTGAAATTTCCAACTGTCGCACAACATTGGATTGGTCGTTAGTTGATCCATCTTCAGTCATATCAAGAATAACTACAAATGAAGGTATTAATTACACTATTACTGATATTAATCCAGGCCAAGGAACTCTTACAATTAGCAATATTACGATATATGCGTTAGATAATCAATTTCTATTTACCATTTATAACAATACAAATATTTCCTTTGATGTATTTATAAAGGTAGAATATATCCAAGAATTTTATTGGAATTCTCATTTTGAAATCAATAACGGAACTACCTCAAAGCAAATATCAAGCGGAGAGATCATAGAAATCGGATTTAATGGGTATGAGTGGACTGATACAGGGGTGTCTTTTATAATTACAGAGTTAAAAAACGCGACTGATAATGAATATATCTCAATATCTGAAGCAGGTTTATATATAACGATTGGAACTAACTCATATTACTTTGATGATTTTGGTACAATTTATATTACTAACATTAACAAAGATACATTGTTAGCAGCAACAATTTATGCAGATCTAAAGGTTACATTTGATCTTGAATATTTAATTGGTAATTCAAGACAAACTTTTCATGAACTCATGGGAACAATCAATTATCAAATTGTAGAAGCTCCTAGTGTATATGGTTCTGCGCAATTCAATCAAAGTACAGAGTACTATGATACAACAATTGATACTTCTTTATTAAACGCTCGTGGATATAATGTACGATTCACTCTTTCAAAAGCCAATTATGATTCCGGAACTGAAGATGTGGAATTAAATGTACTCAAAAGATTAACTTTGATAAATGGGCAATCTGGATTCTATTCATTTACTTCAAATATTTATGTTAAAGACGCTGTTAATTTTACATTCTCTTACCTCGATCAAAGACGCGGAACGAATATAACGGATTTAGACATTAAAATTTTTGAATGGAAATTAGGATCTCAAACGGGTCAAGGAGAATTAATTCCATATAAGAACGAGTTTATATTAGATTTTGATACCGAACTAAGAAATATTGGAGCTTATACAATTGTGGTTACCCTAGAAAAAAATAATTATGAATCCAGAGTTGCGATAATTTCGCTGATAATTAGTGAGCGTACGATTGACTATGATCTTGGGAGCATTTTTGAGGATAAAATAGCAAGGGTTGTAAAAGGAAAGAAAATCACGCTTTCAATCGAATTGACGGATCCAACAAAAGGAGATAATCCACTTACAGGAGCTAAAGTCGTGTTAGAAATAGGAGATGACAAATTAAAGTTTGATGAAGTAGAGGATGGGGTCTATGAGCTTGAATTTGATACAGAAGATTATGAGGCTTTCTTTACTTCGAATACTATTACCGGAACGATAAAGATTTCTAAAGCTGATTATGAATCAGAGGAAGTTGATATTACTATCGTAGTTGAGATGGAAGAAATAGTTGAGGGAGTGCCAGTCTTTTACTTTATAATGATTGTGGGAGCAATTGCTGCTGTTGTAGGAAGTCTCGCCACATATAGATTTATTCAAATTGCGAGAATTCCTAAATTCGTTAAAAAAGCAAGAGCTATGAAGAAAGCAATTAAAGGTAAGAAAGAGATTCCTGAATCATCATTAACGAAATCTAAAGAAGAGCTAATTTTCAATGAATTCGGAGATGAATGGGAAGAAATCGGATTATCTTTGAAGTATGTACTAGGAATAAACGGTAAAAAGGGAAAGTCCATTGACGGATCTGATAAATTGTCTAAAAATAAAGGAGGTGCTGAGTAAATGCCCGTTGGATTAATTGTAATGAAATGGGATGATAGAGTCGGCACTGAGGTATTAGCAAAGTACCCAGAAGAAATCGCGGTCACTGATAAAACATTAATGCAAGTATATAGCACACACGAATATAGCGGAGAAATTGGGATGGTTAGCCTAATGGTCGGTTCACTAAATATTGCGTCATTTTATACTGGCCCTGATACATCATTTTATATTCTGTTGCTGTTAAGCCTTGATGACGACCCGGATGCGTATGAAGGGGGTATGGCAGATACTTCTCGTACAATACTTCAGCATTATGATGATGGGTCTTATTTACAGATGATTCCCGCGTTATTTCAACGTCTTTCAGTATATCCTTCACTCAATGAAGAGCAACGATTAGCAATGACGTACCAAGATGAAACCAAAAGGATGGTTATTAATCGTCTCAGAGATGAGGGTGTATTGTCCAAATCGGAATTAATGGTATGGCTTAAAGACAGATATACTCAGGGATTTGTAGATTTAGATTCAGTGTTAAACGATTTAATTAAACGTGAACTTATAAAGGAATCTTCTGTAAAGGGAATGCCTTCGGAAATTATTTTTCTTACAAACGATCTTTTAATGATCAGAAGACCTCCAATCACATTATTGAAAGCCCCTGCCGAGAAAGGGCTTCCAGACCATCTTACTTCAGATTATATAACCGCTGTTAAACAGTTTTTCCAAAATTATAGCCCTTCTGATGAAGACAACCTTAAAATCGTGGAAATTATAGTCAATCCACAGGTTTATGAGACTTTTAGATTACTAAGAACGGCAATTGTCACTAAAAACGAACTTGAGAAACTTAAAAAGAAAGGTGTTGATAATATTGATGAGGTATTAAAAACCCTATGGGAAAATCAGATTATTCAAGTTTTCCAAGACAAAAAAGGCAATGAATATTATGCGCTACTTACTGACTTCAATATTTCCTTAATGTTTCCTAAATATCTTCTAAACATCATTAATACGGAATATGAGAATAAATCTAAAGCAGATCCAGTTTTAGTGGAATACTTAAATGTTCTTGAAGATGCTTATATGGAATATAAAGCAAAATCAAAAGAAAAAATTGAACAAGAAGATTAACTAAATCAAATAAAACACTTTTTTTTATTATTTTACTATTTATTTAACTATTTTTTTGTTTTTTTTAAATTAAAACCTTTATTATTTACAGCCAAAAATTTTTCAATATTCAATTACTATTATTTTTAAAATTTAATAAAAATGTGGATAGTTTATGGAAACACCTTATAAAAGTTGTGAACAATATTTCGATACCCCTGAAGCCATCGGGCTCGACGGGATCGATTTGGAAAAGTATATTGTCGCGAGCTATATTATCAAGCGACCAAAGGGAATGAATTTGAATTATTTGGCTCGATTTGCTGCAATTGAACAATCTACAGGGACTTGGGTTCGAGTACCTGCGGAAACACATGAAGTGAGAAAACATCACGTCGCACGGGTCCTTGGCGTGTATGAGTTGCCATCATGGGAATATATCATACCTAAAGACGTCAAAGAACGCTTGTATTTCGTACAAATTGGCTTTCCTATAATTAATATTAAAGGGGATGGTATACCCATGTTACTAACCAGTGTAATAGGCAATATATCCATAACTCATGGTTTAAAGTTGGTAGATCTCGCCTTTCCAAAAGCATGGCTCGAAGATTTTAAAGGTCCAAAATTCGGAATTGATGGACTTCGAAAACTTTTAAATATTCCTGAGAGACCCTTATTAAACAACATGATAAAGCCTTGTACTGGACATACTGCCGAAGTTGGAGCTGATTTATTGTACCAAGCGGCTGTTGGGGGATGTGACGTCGTAAAGGATGACGAACTAATTGCTAATCCATCATTCAATACATTAGAAGATCGTTTATCTGCTTATATGGAAGCTTTAGATAGAGCAGATTCAGAAAAAGGCGAAAAGACTTTATATACAATAAATATAACGGGAAAATTTCCGGATATGTTCGAGAACGCCGATAAAATGATTGAAATGGGGGCAAATGCTTTAATGATAAATTATTTAACTGCCGGATTTGAAGCAATGAGACAACTCGCAGAAGATCCTTCCATTAAAGTTCCTATTTTAGGGCATATGGATTTTGCTGGTGCATATTTTGGAGGAGAATGGACAGGATTGACAAGCATGTTGACATTAGCCAAATTTCCCAGAATTTGCGGTGCTGATACTGTAGTAATACCAGCTCCATATGGAAAAGCAGAAATCTTAGATGAAAAATATGAACAAAACCTTAAAGCTTTAAGGTATCCTTATCATCACATTGCGCCTACGTTGCCTATGCCATCTGGGGGAATTACGCAGGGGATGGTCGAAAAAACCATGAAAATAGCAGGTAATGATATACTCATTGGTAGTGGAGGAGGAATTCATAGCCATCCTGATGGCCCAATAGATGGAGCAAGAGCTTTTAGACAAGCAATTGACGCAGTAATGCAAGGAATCCCTGTAAAAGACGTTGCCAAAGAACATAAGGAATTAGGTCGGGCATTAGGAGTTTGGGGCACAGGTAAAACACAATTAATTGAATAATTAGGTTTTTTTTATTTTATTTTTTATTTATAAATGGGATTTCCTTAGATTAACTTCGAGATTTCCAAAGTTTTGTGAAGTTAAATAATTAGTGATTTGATTTCCAGCGAGATCTAAATATTTTAGATTTAACATTTTTTTTATATATTCCACATTTTCACTATCATGAATCTTATTATTCGCTATAAAAAGATGGGTTAAATTTTCCAAATTTCTTAAATCTCCAATAGATTCTATTTGATTATTTGAAAGATTAAGATGGGTTAAATGTTTTAAATTCTCTAATCCGGTAATTTCAGAAATTTCGTTTATATTATTTTTAAAATCTGCCTTCCAACCCCTTACTTCATATTCGACATCAGCTAAATCTAATTTAACAACTAGAGCATTCTCTAATTCAAAATAGACAGAATAAAACTTTTTTGTTAATGCGTAAATTGTTAAATAATTTACAATTATTTCTGCTAATTCTTCATGTGTATAGATTTCAAATTTAGCTTTTTTTATAGTTTTTTTAATAGATCTCTTGAATTTTTTATTTTCGATTTTATTTTTTTCATCAAGATATTTGGTTTTCCTGATCTTTTTAATCATAGTAACTAGAATTGATTTCGATTCATGATTATTTAACTCTACTAAGGTTTGAATAATCGTACACAGACAAGAGTAATCAGTTTCATATTGTGCTACCCATTCAATAAGAGAAAGAGATTTATCTAAAAAAAAATCTTTAATATAATTAGCTGAGGCACACCTGATCTTCGCATTTAAATCGGAAATAAGTAAGTTTTCTAAAAAATCAAAGATTTTATCATTAACGACTCCAATTTTTTTTAAATTCTCAATACATTCTATTCGAGTGTCTTCATGATCGGTATTATCAATTAAAGATATTAATAAATCAGCAGCAGTCCTTTTATCAATTATATTAGTTTCAAAATCTTCGTAAATCTTTTTGGCAGTTAATTCCATTGTATTTTAAATAAAAAAATGAATTGATATATACGTTTTTAATTATTTATTATAATTATAATTAGAAATAATGAATATTTTTTTTTCCATAAATCAATAATTTTTTAATAATTTTTAATTGAGGTTTGAATAGATGGCTGAAGAAAAAATCTTTTGCAAAGAATGTGGTGAGGAGATTCCAGATGAGTTGTTTAAGGTTCTGTTAGATCAAGAACCAATTTACTGCGAAGCCTGTGGTGCAGAAATTTATAAGAGAGATTATAACATCCAACATATTACACATATTAAGACTAAACAAAAACAAAAGAAATTAGTGGAATCTTTACTATCAATAGCTAAAAAAAAATCTGTTGAATATAAAGAGAAAATAAAGTCAAAAATAAAAGAAATAAAAGAAAGGCCTCAAAACTAGTTTATTGTGTATTTGAAATTTTATGTTGTAAGAATCTCAATAGGACTAATTGTTTTTATTTCAACTACACTAATTGTTTTTTTTATTGTCGGCATTTTTATAGGAATTGGATTTGCTTTATTTCAAACATCCGGATATGCAATGCTTTCCAAGAGAATTGAAGATAATCACCCTGAACTAAAAGGAAGCGCTTTTGGTTTTAATAATACTGTTGGGTTTCTTTTGGGAGCATTTGGTCCAATTATTATCTGCTTTTTAGGTGAATTATCGGATTTCTTACCCTACTATCTTATCTCTATAATTATATCTATAACACTATTAATAACAATTAAATTTATTAATGTAAAAGATGTTCCGACATCTAATTTAACAAAAGCAATTTAGTTTTTTATTGTTGCTTTTAGAAATTAATTTTATATGGTTTACTTAATTCTCAAATAAAATGGAAGAAGAAATCGATCGTAAAAAAATTGAAGAAAGAGCGAAGGGTTTTTTATTAATTATCCTATTTGCCAATTTCATTAGGTTCGTTCAAATTTCAATAATTGATATCGGTTTACCGAGTTTTGTATTAAGTATTGCAGGAACTCTTGCCGCATATGGAATAGTTGTAGGTGTTTTTAATCTCTCACAATCAATATTTCAATATCCTATATCAACCCTTAGCGATAGAAAAATGGGGAGGAAGAATATGATTGTAATATGTATCATCATATATACAATTGGTACATTTTTATGTTATTTAGCTCAAGACATCATCCAATTAATTATATTTAGGGCGATTCAGGGTATCGGAGCATATAGTGCAATCATCCAAGCAATGATCGCAGATAACTATAGAAAAGAAAAAGAATTCGGAAAAGGAATGGCTTTGTATTCTGTTTCAATAACAATAGGATTTTTCGCTGGTTTCATTATTGGAGGATATGTATCTTATTATTTAGGACCACGCTTAATCTTTTTAATGGCGGGGATTTTATCCATTATTGCATTAGTAATCATATTTATTTTATTAAAAGATCCGCAGAAATCCTTGTCGAAACAAATAGATGATAACATGTTACAATTAAAGAAATCAATAAAACTTTCTGATATAAAAATCCTTTTGAAAGAAAACCAATTTAGATTTATCATTTTGATAAACATGTTCCGTTGGTTCTTATTTTTTGGTGTGTATCCATACATAATATGGGTAATACAGGTATATTACGAATTAGACCAAGTCCAATCTACCTATATATTGATATTAATCGTTTTATTATATGCAACTTTCATAGTACTTGGAGGCAGTTTGACAGACCGCATAGGTCATAAAAAGACAATGGTATTGGGTCAAATAATAATCATATCCTTCGGATTTCTCTTTTTCTTTGCGAGTGGTTTAGTTATTTTTTTAATTGTAGCTATTTCTGTTTCTATCGGATTTGCCATGTTAGAGATAGCAGGAAATGCATATTTATCAAGAATATTAGAAGAAAAACATCCTGATTTAAAAGGTACAGGATTTGGCTTTAATAATGCCTTGGGATATTTCTTTAGTGCGCTTGGTCCAATTTTTATCTGTTCATTGGGGGAAATACAAGTCTTTCTTCCCTTTTTTATAGTATCTTTTATAATTTTAGGCTCTTTCTTAATAACTTTAAAGTTTATTAAAAATTAGACTAATTTCATTAAGAAAATGACCTTCTTTCTTTAAAGAAATCTTTTAGAGTCCTCTTTAGTTTATTATAAGGTCTTAAATTTCCGGTAAAAGGTTTATCAATTACTTGTTCAATTAAAGGTTGTATTAATGTTTCTACATATGGAAGCTTCCCTAAATTACCTTCTGATAATAGATACAAGAAATAATCATTTTTGAATTTCATAAAAGTTAAAAAACGATATTGTTGATATTTTAATTTCACAATAATCCATTTTGGCATGGCTTCTGTATTTCCAACTGTGTTAGCAGCTATAGCTTCAATTTTAGCCGTAAGAACGGACTCTTTCATTTCTAATTCCTCATCTTTATTTTCAATTTCTCCCGGTAATTCAACATATAACTCATCTCCTAATAATAATGATATAACTCCTATTGACTTTGAGGATAATCCCATATAATCAATTCTTAATTTATCCTCAACATAAGGAATTTCTTGATCAGAAAAAACCTCTTGCATTTTTAAATATTCTTGCAAAATAAATTTTGTGCGCCCGTAAAATTTCATTTCAATTTCATATTTTTCTAATTTATCTAAATTATCTATATCTTTTCCAACGACTAATTCTGAAAAGTTGTTTGCCATTTGTTCGAGAAGCCATTTACCTTTTTTATCAGGGAATGAACCATACACAATATATATAATTTTATCTTTTACAAACCATTGACAATCTTCTTTATCATCATTTTCAGTAATAAGAAGCATTTTATCGAGTTCTCCTTCCATAATACCAGTAGCAATAAAATCTAAATTATTAGAGAGCTCTAATAAGTAGAGATATTTGTTGTTGCTGCAAAATAAAGGAGTCCTATCTACAGATGTGATGCCAAGTAATTTAATATATTCCCCTTTATGTAAATCTATTTGATCGCCCTCAAAAATTAAATCTTGAGTGCGTTTTTTAACTTTTACTTTTCCCTGCAGTTTAGAAGAGAGCGTAACCGGTTTTGTTTCAAATTCTTTTGGTTGAGGTTGAAGTTCTTTAGTATCCTTTCTATCTTTCTTTTTCTTTTTTTTCTCTTTTTTTTCTTTTTTCTTCTTCTTTCCCTTTTCAATAGGCTCTTTTAATTCAAGAAAATTCTTATCACATTTAGGACAAAGTTTGTCTTTTGGATATGGTGCGACAATTTTATATCCACAGTGAAGACATTCTATAGCTGCTTTCTCATCATCCTTGAAAAATAATGTTATTTTTTACCAACTCAAAAAGAATTTTACAGAATCGAATTCAAATTTAGTATAATTGATAATATAAATATTAAATTTTTTAAATATTACTTCTCTAGTAGTTAGATTTACGAATCATAGATAACTATTTACTAGGTCTCTAAAAGCATCTAAGAATTTATTATTTTCTTCAACCGTTCCAATCGTAACTCTTAGGTATTGATATAATCCAGGTTTATTGAAATGTCTTACCAGAATTTTATATTTATCTTTGAGATCCCATAAAAACTTCAAGGTAATTGATTTATCATCGAATCTTATACATAGAAAGTTAGCATCTGAAAGAAGCACACTGATACCGTTGTAGCTATTTAATTCCTTGGATAATCTCTCTCGTTCTTCAATAATTTTTTTATTTTGCTCATATAATTTGTTTCTATGTTTAATACATGATAAAGCGGCGATTTGTGCTAAGTAATTTGTATTATAAGGTAATTTAACCTTATTCATTTCTTTAATGATATCCGCATCGGCAAGAGCATAGCCGAAACGCATTGATGCTAATGAGAAGGTTTTGGAGAATGTACGGGCCACAATTAAATTCTTCACTTTTTTTAATAAAGGTAAACATGTTTGATCAGAAAAATCCGCATAAGTTTCATCCACAACTACTATTCCTGAAAAATTGCTGCATATTTTCAAAATGGCAGCATTTCCATATGATTTTCCATTAGGATTGTTTGGCGAATTTATGAATAACAATTTTCCGCTAATTTTCGTTGAATAAATAGATTCTGGAAAGGAGAAATCATCATTTAATTTTATCTCGTTTATTTTAGCATTATATAAAGATGCCAATACTTTATACATTCCATATGAAGGATAAAAAAATACAACCTCATCTCCAGGATCTATAAAGACTTTAAACACAGTATCTAAGATCTCATCGCATCCATTTCCTACAAAAACCGTATTCCTATTTGTAAGAGTATCTTTATCTCTCAATAATTGATTTAATAATGCCTTACGAACTTCAAGTGCCAAGGGATCGGGATAACGATTCATTCTAACATTAACTGCATTTTTAATATCTTCTAAAATTTCGGGAACTGGGGGGTATGGATTCTCATTTGTATTTAATTTAATCCATCCATCGCCAGTAGGTTGTTCTCCAGGCTCGTAAGCAGAATATCTTTTGAGAGGATCTCTAAGTAGATTATTCAAATCCATTACTATTACCTATATATATAATTTTAATTAATTATTTACACTGTATTTCTAAATAGTATTATATAATAAGAAAAAAAGCAATAAAATTTAATTTTTGTCTTTTAATCTTTCTTCAATAGATTTTTTATGTGCATATAAGCCCTCAAATTCAGCAATTTTCATAGTAGATTTGCTTAAATTTTGTAAACCCTCTTTAGTACATTCTAACACATCTATAATTTTTAAAAAATCAAAAATATTCAAACCAGAGTATTTTGATGCATTTCCACCTGTAGGTAAAATGTGGTTTGTTCCAGCAGAATAGTCTCCAAGTGGCACTGGTGAATTAGGACCCAAGAATATGGCCCCAGCGTTATAAATCTTTTCTAATACTTTTTTAGGATTCTTTGTTAAAATTTCCACATGTTCTGCAGCAATGATATTACTGACTCGTATACAATCGTCTAAATCATTCGCTTTAATAATTAGCGAATTTTTTAAAGCAGCTTCAATAATTTCTTTTCTTTCTGAATTTTGAATAAAGCCTTCAAGATTAACTCTGATTTGTTCAACAAGTTCAGGAGAATTCGTAACAATTATACCAATATTATCGGGATCATGTTCAATCTGGGATATAAAATCCACAATTACGAATATAAAATTGGCAAATTCATCGGCAATAATTAGTATTTCAGAAGGTCCAGCTGGGGTATCTATTGCAACAACGTTAGATAAAATTTGTTTCGCGGCGTTTACCCATTTATTTCCTGGACCTATAACTTTTTGGACTTTCGGAATTATTTGAGTTCCATATGCCATGGCAGCAATCGCTTGAGCACCACCAACTTTGTAGATCTTGGATATCTCAAATTCTTTTGCAGCTACTAAGATTTCAGGTGCTATTCTTTTATCACTTTGTGGTGGCGAACATAAAATAATTTCTTTTACACCAGCAATATAGGCAGGAGTTGCTGCCATTAGAACTGTACTTGGATATATCGCTCGACCTCCTGGAATATATAACCCCACAGATTCTAAGGGGCGATAGATTTGCCCTGCTTTCACACCTTTAGTTATTTCAATGGCCCAATCCTTCCTTATTTGAGCGTTATGAAATTTAATTAAATTTTTTTTCGCATATCTTAGGGCATCTAATAATTTTTTATCGATCTTCTCATAAGCATCAGTTATTTCATCTTCAGAAACTCTGATTTCAGACTTATCTAATTCAACATTATCGTACTTTTTAGAGAACCTTATGATTGCCTTGTCTCCAGTTAATTTAACTTCATTGATAATATTTAGGACATCTTCTTCAATTTCATCCAATTGTGTTGTCGTCCTTGGAATAAAATCAGAAATACTTTCCTCTGAAATTTTATCTGAATTGATTATTCTTAATGAATTCACAAAAACCATCCGTAAATTATTTAATTAACTCAAGCGGTAATATCTGTCGAGGCTCGTGTACAACTAATCCTTGCGCATATTTTCTTAATATTGGTATTAAACTTAAGAATTCTTCCTTTTTAATTATGGTATTTATCGCAAACCAGCCATCTGTATCTTCTCCGGCAAGTTTTGAAATAGTTGGCCGCTTCAAGGCCGGAAGTTTTTCTAAAATTTTATTTAAATTTTCTTCCCTTACATTCATAAAAATATGAAGCTTTTTCGAGGCTTCTATAACGCCAAGTAATAAAACCTTTAAATCTTTGATCTTCTCCTTTTTCCACTCATCTTGCAATGCGTATTTATTGGCAATCAACACGGCAGTAGAACTATCAATAATTTCAACAATTTTAAGATTATTTGCTCTTATGGTTGAGCCTGTTTGGGTATTATCTATTATCGCGTCAACTTCTTCGGGAGGTTTTGCCTCTGTTGCACCAAAGGAGAGAAAAATTTTCACCCTATCATTTTCTCCCCAGGTTTTCCAAGGGGTAATCACTAATGGAGCTTTATTTCCATAAAGTTTTGCGTACGTTTCATTATTTTTTAAATAATTCAAGGATAGGGTTAAATATTCAGTTGATATTCGTAGTGTTTTTTTATCATCATAAAACTTTTGGAGAATTTCATCAACTGAATTTATTTTATCCCATGTACTTGGAACACAAAATACAATTTTCACCCTGCCAATTTCCAAATCCAAAATAACTTCCACATCTGCGTTTGTTTCTTTTACCCAATCTATTCCTGAAATACCCACATCAAACTCATCTTTACCAACTAAGTAATTTGGAATTTCTTGCGGTCGTAATAATTTCACGTAAATTTCTGGATCACTAATAGATGGTCTATAGTCTCTACTGGATGCAAAGTCTAATTTAAGGCCAGCTCTTTGGAAAAAGGAGGAAACCACATCCTGTAAACTGCCTTTAGGGATTGTTAATTTTAGAATATTATTGCTCATAAAAATTCATCAATAAAATTTATATTCAATTATCATGCTATTTTTTAGGTATTTAATCATTCAAAGATTATAGATTTTTTGGTTGGTTTAGCTCATAATGAATTCTTAATTAATTCAGATTAAAAGAAGTTTAAATAATTTTAAAAACTCATTAATTTCGAATGGATCACTACTTGCAAAAAATAATCAATTTTTAAATTAATTAACACTATTTTATTTTTATAATATAAAATTAAGAATATAGAAAAATCAAAAAAGAAAGTTGTGGAATTTATATGGAATTTGCGTTGATGTTTAATGCATTAGAAGGTGGAGTAGTTGAACCTATAAAATGGGGAAAAGAGAATTTGATGCCTGAACGCTCAATCATTGTGTTGGATGAGTCTAGTCAAGCAGTATGGCTTTGGTATGGATCTAAGCAAGGATTGGTGGCACGTCGAACGGCATTAAGGCAAGCGGAATCACTGAAAGGTCATGGTTATACAGTTGGAAAATCAATTATAGGGCGGGATATAAAGACTATCAAAGAAATTGATCAAAGAAAAATAGGAAGAGTTCCTGAGACGGATAAAATAAATCAATCTTTTGAAGAAGTACTAAGTAGGAAATATAAGGAATTGGATAATTTTGTAATTACTTTTTCAACCACTGGAGTTACTGCCGCAGAAGTTAAAGTTGCAGCTAAACCAACTCCAAAACCGGAACCTAAACCATCTGTTAAATCAGAACCAAAGCCAGCAGTCTCAGCACCAGTTTCTACTGCTTCAAAAGTCATTGTAGCATCTGAATATGAGACTGATGAACCATTACCATCCTCAAAACCCGCTACTGATGTTGAAGTTGAATTACCGGAATTAAAAAAGGGTGAAGAAACGCCTACCGAAGAAGCCAAAGTGGCATTTATTCTTAAGGCAGTAATAGATTATTTTAGTGATATATGGGTGAGTAAAAAAAGTGATGGAAGCTATGCTGTTGAAATGATGGATGGTCCAGTTTGTCAATTTTCAATTAAAGAGGGCACAATCAAATTTTCCGCTAATTCATTTTCGGGTATTAACCCTAATATTAAGACCGATATTCAAAAGAAATTTGTTGAACTTTCAAAATTATTATAATACTTTTTTTCTTATTTTTTTTTAGAAAATAGAAATTGTATTTTTTTATACACTCTAATGATATATAGACAAGTAAAAAAGATTTAATTCATTAATTGAATTAAAGAGGATTTTCCCATGAAATTCATAACATTAGCGCAATTATTTTCAAAGTTGGAAGGAACAACAAAAAGACTTGAAATGACAGATTTATTATCTGAATTCTTCAAAGAAATCACAGAAAGTAAAAATTATA
>Ga0209976_10001045_pt1 | contig 16693 bp, 12 predicted proteins | sample SumtaG_FD_182806 | JGI IMG/M metagenome (GOLD analysis project Ga0209976, IMG submission 182806) | Deep subsurface microbial communities from Indian Ocean to uncover new lineages of life (NeLLi) - Sumatra_00157 metaG (SPAdes) (version 2) | ecosystem: Environmental > Aquatic > Marine > Oceanic >...
CAGACGGTTATATTTAAACTCCCCGTTTCCCTGCCAATGTGTTCTGAACACCATTATCCCATCGACTGGTTTCAAGATGTGTAGTCTATCCCGTGCTCGAGGTACTCACGGAAGGTGATGGTTATCCCGGTTCCTGACCTTCGGTCAACCTTGACCGTCCCCGAAAGCCCGTCTACGAAGCTTTTTACGAGCAGCATCCCGAGGGATCTCGATCGGCCGATATCGATTTCATTCGGCAGGCCGATCCCGTTGTCGTACACCTTCAGACTCAGGGTTCCGTTTTTCCGTTTGCTCAGTGACACCCTGATCTCCCCTTTTCTGCCCTTGGGAAAGGCATATTTCAGGGCGTTGCTGACCAGTTCGTTGAGGATCAGACCCACAGGGATGATCGTGTCGAGGTTGAGTGTGATCTTTCCCGCCCTCACCTTCACTTTCACCTGGTCGGGTGAGATGGAGTGGAAGTGGACCAGGCGGTCCAAGAGGGTCCTGACATAGTCCTCCATGTTGATCCGGGAGGGATTCTCCACCTGGTACAGTTTTTCGTGGACGAGGGCCATTGAGAGGACACGGGCTTCATTTTCCTTGAAAGATGTGAGGGTGTCTTCATCCTTGATCAGCTCGGCCTGGAGGTTCAGAAGCCCGGCGACCGCCTGGAGATTGTTCTTGACCCTGTGGTGGATCTCCTTTAGAAGCATCTTTTTCTCTTCAAGGGACCGGTTTATCTGTTCCTCCATTAATTTCCGTTCAGTTATGTCTTTGATGAAACCGAGAAGGTGAGGTTCCTTTTCGAAGGTGACGACCTGCCAGGAGGCCAACCCGGAAAAGATCGTGCCGTCCTTTTTACGAAACTGTAGCTCTATATTTTCAAGAGTGCCTGTCTCTTGCAGAAGGTCAATCAACTCCAATCGCTTTTCAGGATGGACCCAGATCTCCAGGTCCAGTGAGGACCTGCCGATGACTTCGTCCCTGTTGAACCCACAGACCCTGACAAAGGCATCGTTCACATCTTTATAGACACCGTCGGAAACTCTGGTTATGGTCATGATGTCAGGGCTCAAATGAAAGGTTGTCCGGAAACGCTCTTCAGATTCCCTGATTCTCTCCTGGGCCATCAGGTTTTCAGTTACGTCGCTGCACATCACGAGTCTGGCGGGGCGGCCTTTAAACTCCATGTCATGGGCCGTGATCTCCACGTCGATGACCGTACCGTCCTTCTTCCGGTGCTTCCAGACTCCTATCCTGTCAAGACCCGGCTTTCTTTCATCAATGCGCTTTGCCGCTGCCTCGATTTCCTCGGGCGGACGGATGTCCAGAACGCTAAAAGCCAGGAATTGTTTCCTTGAATAGCCGTACTGATCGACAGCCGCGTTGTTGACGGCGAGAAACCCCATGGTCTGAGTGTCGAAGATCATCATGGGTACGGGGTTATCCATGAACATCTGGCGGTATGTTGTGTCAATTTTCTTTTGCATTATCCGGTACCGACTCCCTGTCACTGGTCGTGCCGACGGTTTGAGTCCCGTGGGATTGGAAAGGCGGTGCAAACTGATTTTAAAGTCTGGATTGGTTTTATAGGAACCCCGTGATAACTGCCGCAGCATGCTGCCCGCAAACCGGCCCTCCCCAAGGCTCGGCTCCTCACATAGCTACCTAAAAGTGACCCCTCAGTCAACAATATTATCATTGTTAAAAGCTTGGGAATACAATTCCGCCCCGGGATCTGGAAAACCGGCAATATGGAAGTTTTTACCTGGATACTTGATAGGGTCGCAAAAAGTCCACTCGCGCCTTTTTTGCTCCACTTAAAAGCGAAAAGTGTCATTTTCACTTTCCTCACAAATCAATGACTTACACTGCCGATCATTGATTTGGGCGCCCCACCCAGGGCGCGTTGATGACTTTTTGCTAAGTCATCAAACTTCGACACCTCGATATTTAGATACTATTTTTTCCCTCTGTTAACTTCTCCTTTAGTTGACATTAGTCTCAGAGATGCTTTGCTGTATATAGGAGGACTTCCTCCAATAAACTATGTTTGCCGCGGTAGGGAAATTGCCTTTGTAAGGAGGTTGACATGAAAGCAAAATTTTTGTTTAACACTCTGAGTCTGCTTATAGGATTACTCTTCATCGGGGTTGGGGCGCAAGCAGCCACAACCCTGACCAGCGTCAAAACGAATAAACCGATTCTGCTCTCTGGTGCCATCGATAATGCCTGGCAAAAGGCTGCCCCCCTGGAGGTGGTATTGGACAACCTCCCATATGAGCCGAGTAACGGTTACGCAGGTATGAAAAAGACTACAGTAATCATGAAATCGCTCTATGACGATGAGTACATCTACTTTCTGATACAGTACAACGATCCCACCAAAAGTCTGGAACGGTTCCCCTGGGTCAAGCAGCAAGACGGGACTTGGAAACAGCTGAGTAAAAAGGACAGTACGGGTCACGACAATACCTACTACGAAGACAAGATTGGTATGTTCTGGAACATCAATACCAAGGGCTTCGCCGATGATGGCTGCTATATTTCCTGCCACATGGACATGGAAGGCGACACTTCGCCAGGGCGCAAGTTTACCGATAATCCTGGCGAGACCATCGACATGTGGCACGTCAAGAATGTGCGGACCAGCCCCTTGGGGATGGCCGACGATCAGTTCGTGGACAGCACCAATAGCGGCAAAATCAACAGTAACTGGGGCCGTAAGGGCGATGCCAAGACCGGTGGTGGCTACCAGAACAACGTTAACAAGGACAAGACCGGTCCTGCCTTCATGAACTTCCCTCCCAGTGAAGAAGCCAAATACTATGTGCTGCCCAGTCTGAAGACCCCCTTCGTCGATATCTTCAAACCTGGTGATGTTGTGGCGGGGATCGTCCTCTATCCCTTCCAAGGGTCGCGTGCGGATATCGATTTCGGCGGCAAGTGGGACAATGGTGTCTGGACCGTGGAACTCCGCAGAAAACTGGTAACCAGCGGCGAAAAGGCCATTATTCAGGATGTTCAGTTTGACGACCTGAGTAAAGACTACTACTTCGGTATCTCGGTCTTCGACAACTCTCAGATCAACCACCTGTTCCATGAAGATGTGCTGACGTTGAAATTCAAGTAAGCCTTCGCTAGTAGTTCGTTTCAACAGTTAAGCCCGTCGGAGACAGCAGGGGAGTGATTCCGGTAAAAGCGGTAAGAGATACTTTACCGCGGAGGATACGGAGGAGTGCTTAAATCTGGGTGAAAGAACGGTTCCTGTAAAGGCGGCTGAAGCTGATTTAAAACAGCGCAACCATTTCCGGGCTGCACCACAGGGTTACACAGGGGAAACCAAATTCAGGGGGGAAGCTCAGTTCCGGTTTAAACGATGGTTTGCACCACAGCGCCACAGAGGTCACTGAGGGAACCTTTGAGATTTTAGATCTGAGATCAAGTCTTCCTCTGGCGGTACAGCAGAGGAAGGCTTGAAAAGACCTTGCTCTGGAAAAACATAGGGTTTGTTGAAGTATTTATATATACCGGAAGTGTGTCGAAGGGCGAAGTTGCGCAATTGAACTGCGTGGGTGGGACCGGACTTCAGATCCACAGGTTTTTTCTGGTTTTAAATCCCCGTGTAACCCTGCGAAATGGCCTGGGAGAGGCCATGCTGCGGTAAATCAGCTTTTAACGCTTTTACAGGAACCGCGCCTTTCCCTTTTCTCCAAGCCGTATAAGATCTATGCGGCTTCTTCCATTTCAATAAGGATGAAGTGAGCATTGTCGGAAGCCAGGGAAATTTTTAATTCAGTCCTGCCGTGAAGCTCCACTGAATCCCGCTCGCCAAGGGATGGAAAGCCTTCAATATTTATGCTGCCTTCGAAGCAATTCAGATACGCCTGGCGACTCTTCTCCAGACTGAAGGTGATCGATTTGTCCTTTTCCGTCAGTTCAGACACATAGAGGTTCACATCCTGACATACATAAAGGGGAGCAAGTTCCTTGTCTTTGGAGTTGCCGACTATGTGCAGCAATTTGTTCTTGCGATCCTGGAGTTTGAACTTATGATTTTCGTAGCGAACCGGCAGACCGGCAGCTTCGGGAAGTATCCATATCTGCAGAAAACGGCACCATTCTTCTTCCTCATTCAGTTCAGAGTGGGTGACACCGGTTCCGGCGGAAATAATCTGTACGTGACCGCGCCCGAGTGTGTCGTGAAACCCGGCACTATCGCGGTGAGTCAGCTTTCCGCCGACAACATAGCTGACGATTTCCATATCCCTGTGGGGATGAGTGTCGAATCCACCCTGAGGCTGGACATCATCGTCGTTTAATACCCTTAGATTCCCGAATTTTACCCTCACAGGGTTGTGATATTGGGCAAAGGAGAAATGGAAATAGGTATTTGCGGGATGCGTGCGACTAGCTTCCTGATAATGGAGCTGGTCTGCGCTGATTTTCCGGTGTGTCTTGTCCATAGCTATTTTCCTTTCATAACTTCGATGTTCAGGTTGGTGGTCACTCCCTCACTCACCAGGACCCCGCCATCTTAAATGCTATATTACAGTTTACCTGAAATTCTTACGATTGATGTTAAAAGAGAATTTGGGAACAGGATGGGACCGGAACTCAGGATAGAGATAGTAGCAAAGAAAATTCAGAAGAACCCTCCTGCATAACAGTTGAGCGTTGCTCCCGATTTATTCATCATCATTATGCTATCATATGTAAAAAGAGTGATGAGTCTGTTTTCACCCCTGTTTCTTGCCGGAATTGCACAAGATCAGCAATTATCCGCATTTATACGATTTTACGGAGGATGGAATCATGATGGGATGGGGTAATCAAGGCTACGGAATGTGGGGGATGGGAGGCTTCGGAATGATGATCATGATGATCTTTTTCTGGGCGATAATAATTATAGGCGCAATCCTGATCATCCGATATTTCACTTCGGGTCATGTAGGCATGGCCTCCAGTCAGAGTACTGGTCAGATAACCAGGGAACGGGACCCTCTGGAGATCTTAAGGGAACGGTACGCGAATGGCGAAATCGAAACTAATGAATTCGAGGAGAGAAAGCGCACTCTGGAGGGAGATTGATGATGGATTCATAGAAAGTCCATCAACCTCGAAGAGACTTAATGGGAGATTATTAAGGATGATGACTTCGCAAAAGCCATCAATGTGCCCCGTGTGGGGCGCCCAAATCAATGACCGGCAATGTAACTCATTGATTTGTAAGGAAAGTTAAAATGACATTTTTCGCTTTTAAGTGGAGCAAAAAGCCACGAATGGACTTTTTGCGACCCTATCAAAGATGAGTGGAGAAAAGTCCCGCCGGACCCTCTGGTGGGGTCTGGGACTGCTGGTTCTCGGCATTGCCGGAGTGATCCTTTCCAATCCCGGTGGCGGACACATGTCCTCCTTCTCCGGATGGGGAGCAGGGGGAATCTACGACAAGGGCTCCTACGCCTCCAACGGTGAGCGCATTTACTACCTCGGCATTGACGGCGAGGGGGAGAGGATTCCGTTTCGGTCAGGGCCCCACTGGCTCCGTATGATGGGTGGAAGCTGTGTTAACTGCCACGGACCAGACGGAAAGGGCGGTCTGCCTGTGATGATGGGCACCCACTTACCTGGGGACGTCAGGTATTCTGCCCTCGTTTCAGGGGAGGATCACGGGGAAGAAGAGGATGAAGGGCAGGCCTATACCGACGATGACATCAGGAGGGCCGTACGCAATGGTGTCGAACCGTCAGGTGAACGCATGGACCGGACTATGCCCAGGTGGAAAATCTCGGATGAGGACCTGGACGATCTACTGGATTACCTCAAGGAGCTGGGGTGATTATCAAAACCATTATCCCCAGGATCTAGATTGATTTATATTCCCGATTCCGGGGATATGGAAACCTTAACGAATTCAAGAGCATTCGCAGGCCTGTCCCAGATTCCCGAGTTCAGGAGGTATTCATGAAAACGATGAAGGCGATAGTGATCCATTCTTTTGGGGGACGAGATGTTCTTGTATCAGAAGTTGTACCTGTTCCCGAGATCGCTGACGATGAAGTCCTGATCAAGGTTCATGCGGCGGGGGTCAACCCCGTGGACTGGAAGGTGAGAGCCGGCTATCTCAAGGAGATGCTTCATTACGAATTTCCGCTCATCCTCGGGTGGGACGTTTCCGGAACTGTCGAAAAGGCAGGGTCCAATGTAAGTAGGCTGAGTGTTGGTGACGAGGTGTACGCCCTTGCCGATATTTCCCGGAACGGTGCCTATGCCGAATTCATCGCGGTGAAAGGTAGTGGAGTTGCCCTAAAGCCAAACTCTCTCGACCATGTCCACGCGGCGTCGGTACCGTTGGCAGCTTTAACCGCCTGGCAGTCCATATTTGGCGCTGCCGAGCTGTCCGAGGGACAGAAAATCCTGATACACGCCGCCGCCGGTGGGGTCGGCAGCTTCGCCGTCCAGTTGGCAAGGTGGAAAGGTGCGCATGTCCAGGGGACGGCATCAGCCCGAAACAAGGAGTTCCTTCTCGGACTTGGCGCAGATGAAGTCATTGATTACACGATAACACCTTTCGAGGACGTGGCTGTGGATGTCGATGTGGTCCTCGACACCATGGGGGGAGAAACACAGGAGCGATCCTGGAAGACGCTGGTCAGCGGGGGAATCCTCGTATCTACACTGGGCCCGCCCGATGAGAAAAAGGCTGCGGAATTTGGTGTTCGTGGAGAGGGTGTGTTTGTCCAGCAGGATGCTGAGCAACTGATCGTTCTCGCAGAACTAATAGACAACGGGTATGTAAAGCCCGTGGTCACCGAGATCCTCCCCCTGGCGGAGGTGGCGAAGGCGCACGATATGAGCGAGACCCAGCATGTGCGAGGGAAGATCGTTCTGGAAATGAAATAAAAGAGATTCAAGATTCAAAATTCAAGATTCAAAATGGAAATAAGAGAACCGTGAGCGGTGAACGGGTTGGTCCAAGATCCATCCGTCTACGCTAACGGCTATCGACCAGCTACGCCGGACAAGAAATCCAAGATCCAAAATTGATAGGGTCGCAAAAAGTCCATTCGCGGCTTTTTGCTCCTCGGAAAGCGAAAAGCGTGGTTTTCGCTTTCCTTACGGGGCGCATTGATGACTTTTTGCGAAGTCATCAAGATTAACCCTGCGGAACGGCCTGGAAGAGGCTGTACTGCGTTAAAATTAGCTTTAACCGCCATTTATAGGATCCTTGCTTTCCCCATGATTATAGTCTTCATCCTTTTCCTCCGCCTGCCCTGCCTGCCCACCGAACCTTTACTTGTCAGTCCGTAGTTTAAACGAAGGCTGATGCGAAGGTGGGAGCTTGTCGAAGGGTGACTCCGTGGTGATAACCACCGCTTATATGGGAACCGTGCCTTCCCCTGAATTTGCGATTACCTCTGCGATGTTTCGCGTACTCCGCGTTAAAAGCGCCGCCTTTACAGGCGCCACGATCCTCCCGAATTCGTCTTTCCCTGTGTAACCCTGTGAACCCTGTGGTAAATTAGCTTTTGATTTTGTACCTGAACTGGAGGAACACCCCAATGATCGAAATACTTCGAAACAGACGCAGCGTGAGGCAGTTCGAAGACAGACCCGTTGAGGAAGGCAAGGTTGAACTCCTCAAGGAAGCCCTCGTGCGCTCTCCGTCGTCCAGGTCCATCAACCCCTGGGAATTTATTTTTGTGAACGACAAAGGTGTGATACAGGAACTCTCCCGTTCCAAACCTCATGGGGCCAGTTTCCTTAAAAGCGCGCCACTTGCTGTGGTCATCCTGGGAGACACAGCGCGGTCTGACACCTGTGTCGAGGACTGCTCTATTGCCGCCATCACCCTTCAGTACGCAGTTGAATCCCTGGAACTTAAAAGCTGCTGGTGTCAGATGCGGCTGAGAAACCACAGAGAGGGAAAAAGTGCTGAGGAATATGTCCGGGAGCTGCTTGGCATCCCGGAACACTACCTGGTTGAGTGCATCATAGGGATAGGGTACCCGGGGGAGGAAAAAACACCCCATGAATACGATAGTCTTGATTGGAGGAAGGTGTATTACAATAAATATGGGGAATAGGTGATAGGTGATAGGGGATAGGGAACGACCTAATCCGAGATTCGAGAACCAAGAAGAAACAGCTATTGGGTTTTGATCTTATTCTGCGTTCCCTGCCCTGAGCCTGTCGAAGGGGGTGTCCCGCGTCCTGCGTCCTGATTTTTCGCCGTGTCCCCGCGTCTCCGAGTCGCCGCGTCAAATGGTTTTCCTTATTCAACCACTTCCTTCGCCTTTATTCCCTGCTTCTCCATCATGCGGTAGAAGGTTCGACGGGGGATTCCGGCCATGGTACACGCCTTAGTAACGTTGCCGCCTGCTGCCTGCAGGTAGTGGATGAGGAGCTTTTTCTCCACCTCGCCCACCGACTGGTCCCTTATGGAACGGTAGTCGATCCCACTTCCGAACTCGGCACTGGGATCTGGAATAACCGGCGTTTCGAGCTCCTTTGGGAGGTGCTCGGGTTTTATCAGAACCAGGGACCCGGCAAGGGGTACCAGCACAACGGCCCTTTCGATGACGTTTTCAAGCTCACGGATATTGCCGGGCCAGTGGTAATCAACGATGATCTCCATGGCTCGGTCAGAAACGCCGTGGACCTGCTTGTTGACCCTGGCGCAGGATTTATGAAGGAGATGATCCACCAGAAGAGGTATGTCGTCTTTTCGCTCCCGAAGCGGAGGCAGGCGTATGGTGATGGTGTTGAGACGGTAGAAGAGGTCCTCCCTGAATTGCCGATCTTCGATGGCCTTCTCCAGGTCCCTGTTCGTGGCCGCGATAAGTCTGACGTCCACCTCAATGATACGGTTCTCACCTACGCGCCGGATCTCCCCTGAATCGACGGCTCTCAGGAGTTTGGCCTGGAGTTCCAGGGAGATATCACCGATCTCATCCAGGAAAAGAGTTCCGCCGTTTGCCTCCTCGAACAGCCCCTTCTTATCCGACCCAGCGCCGGTGAAGGCTCCCTTTGCATGGCCGAACAGTTCGCTGTCCAGCACGCCTGCGGCAATGGCGGTGCAGTTTATGGCGATAAGAGGTCGGTCCTCCCTGTCGCTGGCCCTGTGTATGGCCCTGGCCACAAGTTCCTTTCCCGTACCGCTTTCACCCCGAATCAGAACTGTCGTAGGCGTGGGGCCTACTTTGCTGATGACCTCCTGGATGTGCCTGACCTGCCTGGATACGCCCACCATTTCTGATGAAGAGGTAACGTTGTAAAGCTGTCTCTGTATGATCTCATATTTCAGGGCAAGTTCCGTGTTGTGCCTGGAGAGTTCCCGGATGAGATAGGGAAAACACATTTCGAGTTTTGCCAGTCCGTGAACCACTGCCTTGGCCTTTTCCCTGCACGTGGAAAAACCACATGCTCCGCAGTCAAGCTCTTCCTTCGTAGTGGTCATGCCCAGTGTGTCCAGAACGTGCTGAATGGCCTCCGGGGCCGGTTCCCCCAGTTCAGATGAGCGGTCGACATAGGGCCTCGCCAGGTCGAGATGTTCCCCTTCGGGCAAGAGGAGGGGAACATCTGCCGCCTCTTCGATGACCCTGGCAAGGAGATCCTGGCGTTGGAAAAGGGTAAGGTCGGTGCCGACGCCGTGGGAAGCGTCCTCGATAGTGCAGTACTTGACCACCGCCAGGCCGTGCCTGAAGGATCCGCTATTCACCTCGTTCAGAAAGGCTATCGATCTGCGTTCGCCTGAGACAGCCAGGATGCGCGAGCGCTTGGATTCACCGCCGGGGACGAGCTTGGCCAGGAAATCCCTTGTGAGCCAGTATTGGCCGCCAGCCAGAAGAGGGGAGCGGTAATCGAAAGCTCCCTCAGTTTTGAGTTTGTGTCCTCTGTTTTTTAGCCAGCTCTTCAGTTCACTCATGGTGATGACGACATCGATGTCCCCATCGAAACCGGGTTTTGGCATCAAGGCCTTGGTCGCAAGGCACGATGTAGCCAGGACGATCCTGATGGGTGTTTCCGACTGATTTTTGAGGTAGCGTGCCGTCGCGATCGCCGGAATGACTACGGGGATCATGTAGGGAATCAGGTTGGGCGTGTGTTTCTCCACGTAAGAAGTGGATATTAGGCACAGCGATCCGATAAATGGGTTCCGTTGCTTCCCAAGGATACTCTCGTATGCCATCAGAACGTACTCGACGGCCAGGAGGGAGGATCGGACTTCATTAAAATCCTCTTTTTCCAGTGTGGTTTTAAAATCGTCCGGGGATATGTCCGGGAAGGTGATGGGCCAGTTGGTGTCAAGAAGAATGACAGTTGGTATCCGGCTGCTCAAGATACTTTCCATGCGGTTCAAAGTGTCGGTCACAAGGATCGCACCCTGACTGCAGGCGTCAACGCAATTCCCGCAGTTGATGCAGCGTGTGTAGGAGATGGCCGTTCCATCCCCCTGAACCTTGATGGCGTTCACTGGACAAACCCGGACGCAGGCGTAGCACTTCTTGCAGCGAGATTTATCGGTGGTAATGATCTTCATGACGACCCTATTCTCCAAATGATTAAACCGTTCGACCGGGGGAGAGGGAGCCCCGCCTTCGCTGAAGCTACGGCGTGGCAAGCACGGAGACACGAGGGGAACTCGGCCGCGAGCTACGGGCCCACGTATCGGAGTAATCACGCCTTTGGCGTGACAGGCTTGGTATCGGGGTGTCGGAGAAAATGCGAGGGTTTTTACCTCCACACCTCCATACTCCCATACACCCATACTGCATTTCCCCGCGTCGCCGCGTCTTCGCCTGCCCTGAGCAAACGGCAGTGCGTCGATGGGTGTCACCGCGTCAAGCGGTATTCAACCGATTACCGTTTACCGTTCACGGTTCACCAATATTCAATCCGGATTCACCCAATTACTTATTACATGGAACCGGCAGTGTCAATTGTGGCCCATAATATTGTCCGAATTAAAATAATGCGCCACATAAAGAAAAAGGGAAGGCGCAAACCTTCCCTTCTTGCCTAGGGGGGGCCTAGGGTTTACCAGGTCTACGACCGTGATAATAATATAAAGTTGAATCACTGGCGGGCTGCCTTACGACGATCTTCGTCCCGGCCATTCTTCCCACTATTACTACGTCCATCATCTCAAATGCTCTTCCCATTTGATGTTTCCTTGACGCATTCGGGTGACGCTTAAAGTTGGCAGCCGTGTCAAATTCATTGTCGGGTACAATCTATTTCCTTGCCTGATTGTAGAGCAAGAGGCATGCCATAATTCCCTGTACACGATCTTGCGGATATTGGGGCGGCGAATATGAAAGAAACCTGGGAAATATTAAAAATAGGCAGTAAAAACAGCTATATAGAGCCATTCCTCCATAAAAGCGGGGAAACTGCGTTTGAGGTCAACTGTATACAGTGTACGATATTTATGTATGATAACAATAACTTGTCACTTATGTGACAAAATGGGCGCACAGAAAAAGGATGATATTACAATGCCATGGGTGGTTGTGTACTATGCGTGTGCATAGCATGGCACACTAATTTACTTGAAGCTGTTTGTTGTGGCACATATCTTATGGTGATAGAGGAATTATTCTTACCTTGCAATGACACCTCCTACCAGGAATCTGTCGGAGATCCCAGGCAGACTCCGAGTTGGGCTTCTCCAGACTTCGAACAAAACCAATATGTGATAGGTTGTGTGCGCTGTCTTAAAGCTTTTGATCTCTTTTTACGAGGTTATCAAAATTGAAGCTGCGTCAGATCCTCATCGTTCTATCTCTGTTGACTTTCCTTTCCGTCGCCATCGCCGGGTACGACTATTATTCTTTTCTGGAGGAATCGACCTTCCTACAGGCGGAAAAGGAGGTGGCGCTTCAGGCGGTACGGATCCAGAAGACCATCACTTCCTACCTTTCGGAGAACCATAAATCGGTCAAAGCCCTGGCGGGCCTGATCGAGATCCGCTCAACTCTGGTCGATGATGACCCCGGGAAACTGGGGGCGGCTAACGCCATTCTGGACCATTTTGCCCAGGCGCTGGATGTAGGCGTTTGCTACCTCATAGATGATAATGGGACAACAGTAGCCTCGAGCAACCGCAACGACCCGGACAACTTTGTCGGTGAAAACTTCTCCTTCAGGCCCTACTGGAAACAGGCAATTGAGGGAAACCCGGCAACCTACCTTGCCCTGGGCATCACCTCGGGGAAGCGGGGCGTCTACCACAGCTATCCCGTTTACGGAGAGGATGGGATATCACCCATCGGCGTCGTTGTGATCAAATCAAACGTCAGCGGACTCGAAGGGGAGATCTCCAAGGCCTACGAGGGGATCGTTCTCCTCACCGATCCGAATGGCATCATCTTCATCTCCAATCGGGAGGATTGGCTCTTTGGATCTCTGAGGGAACTTTCCCTCAAGGATAAGGAAAGGATCAGGGAATCCCAGCAGTTCGGACAAGGTCCGTGGGACTGGGTCGGGCTCAAGATCCACGACGGCAACGCGGCCGTGAGTGAAAACGGTGATCGATATATCCTGTACCAGATGGAGATGGAGAATTATACAGGGTGGAAGCTTATCTATGTCTTGAACCGTCAGATTATTTCCAACAGGCTGTCTGAGCCCATAGTCAGGGCCAGTGGACCGGTGGTCCTGGCTCTTCTGGCACTCATTGGTCTTTCTGTGTTTTTTCTCTACAAAAAGGCAAATCGTGAGCTGATCAGGAGGCGTGAGGCTGAGGACGCCCTGCACCAGGCTCAGGAGGAGCTCAGGAGCTATTCCAGGGACCTGGAAAGGCAGGTCAAGGAGAGAACAAGGGAGATCACCGGTATCCTTAAATTCACACCGTCCGTAGTGTACATCAAATCCCGAGGCGGACAGTACATACTCGTCAACTCCCGTTACGAGGAACTGTTCAAAATGAAAAAGGAGAATGTCATCGGAAAGACCGACCATGACCTTTTCCCACGGGAGTACGCTGACCGGTATCGTGAAAACGACACAAGAGTCCTTGAGGGAGAGCAGCCCATCCAGGTCGAGGAGACGGTACTGCTGCCTGAGGGCGTGGCCACCTACCTCTCGGTGAAGTTCCCGGTTTACGACGATGAGGGGCGGGTTACCGGCGTGTGCGGCATCTCCACTGATATCACTGATATAAAGAAGACCCGGGATCAGTTGAGGCTGCTATCAGACAGCATCATAGAAAGTCAGGAGAGGGAGCGCACCGCCGTATCGAGGGAACTGCACGATGAATTGGGGCAGGTGCTGACCGCGTTGCGGCTCGATTCAGTGTGGCTCAGAGACCGCCTCCGCGGGCGTGATGACGACGGGGGCGAGAGGGCACAGGCTATGTGCGACCTCATTGACAAGGCGTACGATGAGGTGAAAAGTCTCGCGACACGGCTGCGGCCGGGTGTTCTTGACGAGTTGGGACTTGTTGAGGCATTGGACTGGTATACTTTGGATTTTCAGAAGCGATCTGATATCGCCTGCGATTTCCATTATGATGACATCATGGATGTATCCGACGCCATTGCCACGGCTGCCTATCGGATCACCCAGGAGGCCCTGACCAACGTAGCGAGGCATGCCTCAGCCCGAAAGGCATCGGTGGCTCTTCGATGGGACAGTGGTACGCTGAAACTGACCGTCTCAGACGACGGCCTTGGTTTCGACCCGCGAAACCTCAAAGATGGTGAGGGGCTCGGACTTGCCGGCATGAGGGAAAGGGCAAGCCTGGTCAATGGTGAACTGGAGATTCGTACCAAGGCGGGACATGGCACCAGCGTTATTTTTAAAGTCGACATCGATATCCCTGAGAAAGCAGAACAAGAATGATAAAGATACTGCTCGCCGATGATCACAATATCGTACGTGCCGGCCTCATTCGACTTATCGAGGGTTCCGGAGATATGGTCGTGGTGGCTGAAGCCTCAGATGGACGCGAGGCAATCGAGAAGGCTGCACGGACCCAAGTGGACGTTGCGGTGATCGACATCTCCATGCCCGGAATAGACGGGCTGGAGGTCGTCGGAAGTCTGACAGCATCGAATCCTAAATTGCCTATCCTGGTCCTTACCATGCACGATGAGGAACAGTATGTTGTCCGAGCCCTGGGCGCAGGGGCCATGGGCTACATCACCAAGCGGTCAGCCGCGGAGCAGCTTCTCAAGGCAATCCGGAAAGTGCATGGGGGGGGGCGTTATGTGGACGAGGCCGCGGCCGAGTCCCTGGCGATTCACCACGGGAGGGTGGCGCGGGGGGATACACCCATGGACTCCCTTTCCAACCGGGAGATCCAGGTATTAAAACGCATCGCCATGGGGCTTTCCAACAGAGAGATAGCTGAAAATTACAACCTCAGTATTAAAACGGTGGATACGTATCGCTACAGACTGCTCAGGAAGCTCAACCTCAAGAACAACGCGGAGTTGACCAGGTTCGCCATGAGGAACGGCATCGTTGACTAGGAGTCTGTAAGTAAATTCCCTACAGAAGAATCAAAATTATTCCGATATCAATTTATAAATCTGTTTTGTATGATAAAATGTCCGAATGGATTAATAGAGGGGTACCTAGATCAACTGCGGCACGGTACCGGATTGGTAGAAGATAAATTCGTAGCCAAAGGAGATGAACATGAGCAAGAAGACTGTTTTGATCGTGGCGATTGTGATGGCGGTAAGTTTCATCGCCGCCCCCATGGTGTTCGCCTCAGGCGATGAGATCGTGATCGGCCATCCGGCCACCCTTTCAGGCAAGTACGCCAAGGCCGGCGAGCAGGCCTCGGGCGGCGTGCAGGCTGCCGTGGACTGGGTCAACGACACCCGTGGCGGTATCATGGTCCAAGGCAAGAAAAGAATGCTCGCATACAAGAAGTACGACAGCGAGTCCAAGAAAGAGTCGGTGACAAGTCTTCTTGAGAGGCTTATCACAACCGACAAAGTCGACTTCACATTTACTCCCTACAGCTCGGGCCTCACCTTGGCAGGAGCCCCGATCGCCGAGAAGTACGGCAAGATCTACATGGACCACGGCGGAGCCTCCGACAAGATCTTCCAGCAGGGTTTCGAGTACATCGTTCAGACCATCGGGCCCGGGTCCAAGTACCACGCCGGTACCCTTGAGATGGTCAAGAAGATCGATCCTTCCGCCAAGAGGGTTGCTCTTGCCTATGAGGATTCAGAATTCGCCAGGTCGGTTATGAACGGCGCCGAGGCCAGGGCCAAGGAGCTTGGTTTTGACGTGGTGTTCAAGAGGACCTACCCGGCCAAGGTCACGGATCTGACGCCTTTGCTATCGGACCTTAAGGCTTCCAACCCCGAGATCGTTATCGGTGGCGGACACTTCCAGGACGGTCAGCTCATGAACAGGCAGATGGCTGATCTGGACATCAACCCCAAGCTTCTCTCACTCATCGCGGCCGCGACCCTGCCCGCCTTCCACGATGCATTGGGCGAACTTGCTGAAGGTGTCATGGGTCCCTCCCATTGGGAGTACGGCGTGACCTTTTCCGAGGCAGGCGCCAAAAAGCTGGGCAAAACCTGGATAGGCCCGAGCCAGGACGAGTACGTGGCTCTCTTCAAGAAGGCAGTTGGCAAAGATATGCTGCCCGATTATCATGCCGCTGAAGCCAGCGCCGCTGTCCTGGCCCTCGTTCTCGCGGTGGAGATGGTCGATTCCGTGGATAACGATAAAGTACGCGCCGCTCTCGGCGACCTGACCTTCATGAGCTTCTACGGTGGTTGGGACGTCGACGACACCGGCAAGCAGGTTGGCCACTCCATGGTGGATGTCCAGTGGCAAAACGGCAAGAGGGTGATCATCTGGCCCGAGTCTGCTCAGACTGGCAGCCCGGTCTACCCGAAGCGGAAGTTCTAAAGTTTCCAAATGGGGCCGGTACCCTGAAAAGAGCTACCGGCCCTTTTCATTTGTTAACTTTTCCTTTCAAACTGCCGTGGGCGTGCCCATGGCAGTTTGAGTTATGAATGGACTGGTTTGCCAAAGATGAAATAGTTGTTTCATCTTTACCAGAGGCAGGGTGGCACAGCTGTTTCAAACCATCCTGCCTGGAAGCGAGGAAAATTGTGCTTTTTGAACAGCTAGCTGGAAACCTTGTTCAGGGCCTCGTTCTGGGGGCCGTGTACGGCATGGCCACCATGGGACTCAGCCTCATATTCGGGGTTTTGCAGATAGTCAATGTCGGGCATGGCGCTTTCATAATGGTGGGGGCGTTCACCGCCCTGACGATGTTCAAGGCCCTGGGCGTACCCCCTGTTTTTGCCATACCGGTAGCTCTTATAATCGGCATGGCGTTGGGGATGCTCTTCTACTACGGAGCGGTCAAACCCCTGGTTTCACCCAGTGGGTCCGGGATCAAAAAGCTCACGCCGCGGAGAATGGGGACTGCGGCAGGCATGTTCATCGGCCTCCTCATACTCATGTGGATAAGCTCCGGGTTCTTCAACCTCAACATCGCCATCTATTTGTTTATCGGGATCATTTTCATTTATGGGTTCGCCCTGTACATCTACGGGGGCAGGAGGCAGGAAAAGGCGGCTGAACTTGCCACCCTCCTCGTCACCTTCTCCTTCGGCGTCATCCTCGAAGAGGTGATAAAACAGATGTTCACATCAGAATCGAGGGGATACAACTGGAATTTAGGCAAGCTGGACATTGGGATCACGGTTTTACCTTACAC
>Ga0209976_10001046_pt1 | contig 16671 bp, 15 predicted proteins | sample SumtaG_FD_182806 | JGI IMG/M metagenome (GOLD analysis project Ga0209976, IMG submission 182806) | Deep subsurface microbial communities from Indian Ocean to uncover new lineages of life (NeLLi) - Sumatra_00157 metaG (SPAdes) (version 2) | ecosystem: Environmental > Aquatic > Marine > Oceanic >...
TATTATCCATAGTAAAACTTTAATGGAAAAAATCCGGGCAGGTCAAGGAGCAATGCCTCACCAGTTCGCTTATAAATTACAGAGGGCTCCGGCAATAGGGCCTAAAACCGGGGCCCCGGACTCATTGCGGTAATATGTTCAAATATGTTTGGTTCACTTCTCTGCAGGTCAAAATAGCTTCATAAAAATTACTTGACGATCATTTATATCTATGTTTCAATTGAATATCTTTAACCAGACCCTGTAAAAGGAGAAGTGATGGCTTCCGGTTTTATTCCAGCTGATCGCCAGAAGCGAATTCAACGCCTGCTTCAGGAAAGAGGTGTTGTCAAGGTAACCGACTTGAGTACCATGCTTGGCGTATCCGAGATAACCATTCGGAGGGATCTTGATACCCTGGAAAGAAATGGAGACCTGGAGCGAACTCACGGCGGCGCTGTTTACAACCAGCGTATGCGGATTGAGCCCCGCTATGCACAAAAAGATGCCATTCACCGGGAAGAGAAAGAGGCTATCGGGCGGGCAGCAGCAAGGCTTGTAGAGGCCGGCGACACCCTGCTGATAAACAGCGGCTCAACCACCAAACAGGTAATCCGTAGTCTTAAAATGAGCAAGGTCAGAATTATTACCAGCAACCTGGGCGCGGTTATTGAAGCCCAGGAGAGTGAAATGGAGCTGATCCTTATCGGCGGATTACTGCGCAGCCAGTCGAATTCGCTGGTGGGGAGTCTGGCCACCCTTTCATTGCAGCAGGTATATGGCAGTAAAGCATTTATCGGGGTTGACGGGTTAAGCGTGAAATACGGGCTGACCACTCCCATACTGGAAGAAGCGGAAATAGCCCGTGAAATGATAAGGCGCACACCTGGTCCGGTGGTTGTGGTTGCGGATCACAGTAAATTGAGTGTGGTCTCTAATTTTATGACCGCACCGATTAACCAGGTGGATATGCTGGTAACTGATCAGGGACTGAATAATGAGCTCCGGGAAGAGCTGGAAAAAATCGGTATAAAGGTTATAATCGCCGACCTTAATCCGCAGATATAAAGGATATCTCACCTCCTTTCCCAATATTTCCCCTTATGAATTCTTGACGGATCATATTAAACCTCTTAAACCCGCGGATATAAAGGAAAAGGTGGAAAGGGCGCTCGATTTTATGAAGCTTGAGGGAATTGTTGAAATCGAGTTCGAGAACATTTTGCTATCCACCTCTTATAGAGAGATTTCTCCTGGCAGAAAGGTAGTGGCCGCAATCAGACCTGAAAATATTTCTCTGGTTACGGCTACCGGAAAGAATACTCTGCAGGTGCAGGTAAATACTGTTCTGCCTGCCGGAGCGGAGACTATTCTTCAGGCAAGTTGCCGAAACTTGCAGTTCAATATCCTGCTGGCCAGAGAAACCGACCTGGAGGTGGGGGAGAAGATAAATATTTACCTTCCACCTGAAAAGATCCTGATCTTTGATCGGGAGGCAGCGGAACTTCCCCCCAATATATTTTAAACAGAGCCGATGCCTCATCTGAAAATCAATGCGAAAGAGCCCTTGAAAATAAAGAACTTTGCCAATATGCTGTTGTTTTAAGCCGTGATCGAGCGATAGATATACTATCCTTGGGATACCGAAGATATCGATCTCCATGCGAGTATGGTTTAGATTCAACGCGATTAAATTTTACTATCAATACAATAACCTAATGGTATTAAAGCGAGGGGAGATTATTTAGTGAGTGATAAAATCATCTCCAAAGTTTGCGCCAGAGAAATTATCGACTGCCGCACGGGCAGTAATCGAGATAGCAAAGAGAGCGGAAAATGAGAATAAAGAAATCGATGTAATATTACCCGACTCCGGTGAACGCTATCTGAGTGTAGAGTGGCTTTTCAGGGAATAAAAAATAGGATAAGAAGGGGAACGATATGGAGTCTGAAAATAACAATAGTATACTGCCGGCCGTAGTGGAAGCGCTGTGTGCTGCCGACCAGGGTGAAATTGATTGGAAAAAAGATGGAGGGCGTCTGCTGCCCTCCCGGGAGCAGGTTATTGAAATAATTGAAGCCCTGCGTTCAGTGCTCTTTCCCGGATATTTCGGGATTTCCGAGCTGTCGAACAGCAGCATACGGTTTCACGTGGGGGCCACTTTGGACAGAGTAATGCTTTTGTTTGAAGAGCAGATTAAACGTGGTCTCTGCTTTACCTGCGGCCACTATATTAAGGCCTGTCCGGAGTGTACGCAAGGGGCGGCGCAGATTATCAGGAGCTTTCTTGAGAAGCTGCCGCAAATACAGAATCTGTTGGCAGGAGATGTCCGAGCCGCTTATGAGGGTGATCCGGCCGCTGCAAGTACGGCAGAGACAATATTCTGCTATCCGGGGATACTGGCAATTACTTACTATCGTCTGGCTCATGAGCTCTACCAGTTTAAAGTTCCCCTGATACCCAGAATAATAACAGAACATGCTCACAGCCTGACGGGAATTGATATTCATCCCGGCGCCCGGATTGGGGAGAATTTCTTCATTGATCACGGCACCGGGGTCGTTGTTGGCGAGACCTGCATTATCGGTAAAAAGGTTACCCTTTACCAGAGTGTTACTCTCGGAGCCAAGAGCTTTCCATTGACTGAAGAGGGCAGACCACTTAAAGGTTTGGATCGACATCCTGTTGTTGAGGACCGGGTGATAATATATTCAGGAGCTACCATCCTCGGGAGGGTGGTAATCGGGGAAGGCTCGATTATAGGGGGCAATGTCTGGATTACCGAGGATGTAGCTCCGGGAAGCAGGATTGCCTTAAGCTCCGGGTAATTAAACCTGCAGGCGGATGGTCCGATCAGACCTGATAAATAAACTTACTTCCCTTTATTATGTTAAGATATTTTTGCGGAGGAAAACATGAAACTCAACTGGGGTTTAATCGGCTGCGGTGATATTTCACGGAAGAGGGTGGCTCCGGCGCTGCGTGACCTGAAGAGCTGCCGTTTCATTGGGGTGAGCCGCGCTAAAAAAGAGCTGGCCCGATCTTTCGCCCAAGAGTTCGGCGCGGAGAAATGGTATGGAGAATACCGGGAACTGCTTCAGGACGAAGATATCCAGGCTGTTTATATTGCCACTCCCCCTTTCCTGCATGCTGAGCAGGTTGTTGCTGCCGCAGAAGCGGGAAAGCATATAATCTGTGAAAAGCCAATGGCCATGGGTTCCGGCGAATGTGACCGGATGATGGCAGCCTGCCGTGCCAATGGCGTGAAGCTAAGCGTAGCTTACTACCGCCACTTTTATCCCCTGGTGGGCAGGATCAAGGAAATCCTGAAGAGCGGTGAGATCGGTACAACAATACTTTCCCAGATCAATGCCTTTGAGTACTTCGATCCCGGAGTCGAAGATTCCCGGACCTGGCTCTTTAATAAAGAAAAGGCCGGCGGCGGACCAATGATGGACTTCGGCTGCCACCGGATTGAAGTGCTGTTAAATCTCTTTGGCGCGGTCAAGCGGACTGTTGGAGTTGTCAGCAATGTCTTCTTTGATCGGGAGGTGGAGGATTCAGCAACAGCGCTTTTTGAATTTAAAAACGGCAGCCGCGGAGTTCTTACAGTTACCACGGCCTCTTATGAATCTAAAAATACATTGGATATATACGGCAGCCGAGGAGCAATCCATGTACCCCTTCTAAACCGGGGCAGGGTAACCATTTTAACAGAAGATGAAGAGAGGGATGAAGATTATCCTCCGCATGCCAATTTTCACCAGCCCTATATTGAGGCAGTAACCGCTGCCATACTGACAAATAGCGAGGTGCCGGTAGGCGGTGAAACAGGGCATGCCGTGGCTAAACTTGAAGAAGAGATTTACGGATTAAAAGAGAGATGAAGACCATCGTTCTTGCTGAAAAGCCAAGTGTGGGCAGAGAGCTGTCCCGGGTGCTTGGTTGTACAAGTAAATCCAGGAGCTATTCTGAAGGGAAGAACCATATTATCACCTGGGCCATGGGCCATCTGGTTGAGCTGGTCGATCCCCATATCTATAACGAAAAATGGCGCACATGGTCTCTGGATACCCTGCCCATGCTCCCGGAAAGAATGAAGCATAAGGTTATCAAGAGAACCTCGGGGCAGTTCCGAATTATAAAAGATCTCTTTAAACGCGGGGATGTGGGAGAACTGATAATTGCTACGGATGCCGGTCGCGAAGGAGAGCTGGTAGCAAGGTTGATTATGCGTCTGGGAGGCTGGAAAGGGCCTGTAAAACGGTTGTGGATCAGTTCCCAGACTGATACTGCAATAAAGGAGGGTTTTAATAAGCTGAAACCTGGCAGGGATTATGAAAACCTCTTTAAAGCAGCCGAGTGCCGTGCTGAAGCCGACTGGATAATTGGTCTGAATATATCCAGGGCGCTGAGCTGCAAGTATGATGCCCGGCTGTCAGCGGGGAGGGTACAGACCCCGACCCTGGCCCTGATCATTAAGAGGGAAGAGGAGATCAATAATTTTCAAGCAGAAAGCTACTGGCAGGTGCAGGCGGACTTCGGCTCTTTTACCGGGCTCTGGAAGAGCAGCCGGGGAGCAACCAGGATCAAAGAACAGAAATACGCTCAGGAGATAGCTGAGAAGGTCAGAGATAGAGAAGCGGAGATAATTGAACTTACCCGTAAGGAAAAACAGGAGCCGCCGCCCCTGGCCTTCGATTTAACAGCTCTGCAGCGCGAGGCCAATGCCAGGCTGGGGTTTACTGCCCGCCATACCTTAAGTACCCTCCAGGTGTTGTATGAACGTCATAAAATAGTAACCTACCCGCGCACCGATTCACGTCACATCACCGGGGATATCGTAGATACCCTGAAGATGAGATTGAAAGCAGTGTTGAATTCGCGCTTTGAAAAAATAATCCGGGAAATTCTGACTTCTGAAGTAAAACCAGGGAAACGCTTTGTGGATGACAGCAAAGTCAGCGATCACCATGCGATTATACCAACCGAAGAGCGGGTGGATCTGCAGCGGATCAATGGTGATGAAAGGGCGTTGTGGGAGATGATTGTAAAACGCTTTCTCGCTGTGCTGTTGCCGGCGTACCGTTATCAGAGTATCACCATTACTACCCGGGCTGCAGGAGAACATTTCATCTCACGGGGTATTCAGATTATAGACAAGGGTTGGCGGAAAATCGAAAGTCCCGAGGAAAAAGCGGAAGAAGAGGAGCAATCTTTACAGAATCTGGCCACTGTGGATAGGGGAGATACATTCAAGGTGCTGTCCGCAGTTGTGAAACAGGGTTTTACAAAGCCGCCTTCCCGTTATACTGAAGGCACGCTCCTGGATGCCATGGAAAATGCGGGACGTTTTATTACCGACCGGGAGCTGCGCCGTTCACTGGCCAGGGGAGGTTTGGGAACGCCGGCAACCCGGGCCGAGATAATCGAGAAACTCCTCTCCAGCTATTATATAGAGCGTAATGGCAAAACCCTTTATCCCACATCCCGTGGCATTGAACTCTTTGAACTGGTGCCTGAACAGCTGCGTTCACCGGAGCTCACCGCCCGTTGGGAGCAGAGGCTGGCACGCATAGCCGAGGGCAGTGAAAAGGGCACTGATTTCAGCCGGGATATCAGAAACACTGCCAGGGAGCTGATTGAGCAGGTTAAAAGAAGTAATGCCCAATACCAACCTAAGAACCTGAGCTCCACTCCCTGTCCCCTCTGCGGTAAAATGATGATGGCGGCTAAGGACAAGAAAGGAAGAAAGCGGCTTGTCTGCCACTCCCTCGCTTGCGGATATGAGCAGAGCGAAAGTAATGACCGCAGCCTGTCCCACAGACCTTCAAAGAGAGAAAAGGCGGTAACCAGTCGGCTGGTTCAGAAGTACAGCGATCATTCGGCCGAGACCTCAACTTTCGGTGATCTGATCAAGGCTTCTTTGGAGCGAAAAAAAGGAGCTGAGTGAAGTCCGGGCAGGGTGGAAATTAACGGGTTATAGGGGTTATGGAATTGAAAGGCTTAAAAAAAATAAACTCGTGTCCGCCTCCAATTTCTACCTCCGTACCAGGTTCTTTCGCCTGGAAAACCATACGCCGGCGTAAGCCGGCAATAGTAAAAGAGGTGCTGGCTAATAATACTTTAGATAAAGAGGTCAGGGGTCAGCTGCGATCATTACAGGAGGAATTACTCCTCCCAGGGACTGTAAGCAATCCCTTTGCTGAGTATCAATTTGATCCGGGAATGTTCGCGGCAGAGGAAATTGAAGTCTGGAAGGGTGAGCTGAATACTTATGCCGGACACAGCTGGTTGGATCTTCCCTGGTATTTTGCCGAGAGTTTCTTTTATTTGAAGCTCCTATTTGCCTTCGGTTACTATCAACACGGCTCTGCATCCTGTGGCCGGGATCCTTTCGCTCTCATTAAAACCCGGGAGCTTATCATGGATGGAGGGGGCAAAGATATCGCTGTCCGGATAATTAACCAGTTGAACACAACTGCCGCGGAAGAGGCTCTGCAGCTTCTACTCTATTATTCCCTCTGGGGGAATAGAATGGATCTGAGCTACCGGCAGGTAGCGGATGAGTACAGGGAAAGGGAAGTTGCTCAGGAAAGGGGGCTCTTGCTGATAGATGACTCTCAAGCCCTGGTCGAAATATTGAGAGGGGCGGCGGGGAATCTGGAAATAGTCCTGGACAACAGCGGTTCCGAGCTGGTCTGTGATTTGCTGCTGGTTTCCAGGTTGCTGCGGCAGCGACCAAACTTGAAAGCAACTCTGCATGTTAAGAAAGGACCTTTTTATGTATCGGATGCTCTAAAGAGTGATGTTCTACAGACTATTGGATTCTTAAGCGGCCACACAGATGTCAGGGTTGCGGCTGAGGGTAAGAAGCTGGAACAGGCTGTAAAGGGAAAGAATCTCCGGCTTAAGGAGCATTTCTTCTGGAATGGTCCCCCTCACTTCACTGATCTGCCCCTGGAAATAAGAGAGCATTTTTCCGCCGCTGATCTGGTGATTTTTAAAGGGGATGCCAATTACAGGCGGCTGCTCTCAGATCGCAGCTGGGAACCGTTCTACAGTATGGCAGAGATCACTGACTATTTTCCGGGCCCCCTGGCTGTACTGCGAACAATGAAGAGTGATGTTGTAGTTGGTTTAAATAAGGATCAGCTTGAGTCCCTCGAGACTGAAGATCCGGAATGGAAAATAAACGGCAGAAGGGGGATAATTCAATATGTCCCTTGAACATTTTATAATTTTTCTTGCTATCCGTACATTCCTATGATATAAGTCTTAATAATAGTTTTAACAAGAAGGCCGGGATGTTGCCGGTAATTGCTGCTCCTTTGGTAAAGAGGTGAGATGAAACTCGCGAAGTGGGTGACAGAGGATCCCGTAACCGTTGACAGCAGTGCAACGCTGGCGGAGAGTGTCCGTGTAATGACCGTCAGGAACATCGGCGCCGTCCTTGTTTTGAGCGGAGATGGGCTGGCGGGTATCTTCACGGAGCGGGATCTTCTCAAAGTTCTGGCCTCGGATGCTGCTGACGTTCTGGATAAACCCGTTTCGTCGTTCATGACTACCAGTCCTATCTGTGCTAAGGTAGATGAGGATTACAACGATGTTTATATGAAGATGAAAGCCAACAACATCAGGCATATCCCAATCCTTGATGGGGAGCGGCTCGTTGGCATAGTCTCCATTCGAGATCTTTCCAATGTATACCAGAACAAGCTGGAGTCCGATTTCCAGGGCGCCAGGAAACAGCTCGAAAAACTCAGAGAGCTCCTGGGCGAGTCCGATACCGATAGAGTATTGATCCTGATGCAGGAGATTGAGCGGTACAGAGAATTGAGCCTAACGGACGAGCTCACCGGGTTATTTAACAAGCGTTACTTCATGGACAGGCTCAAAGAGGAAGTCGCTCGCGCCAGGCGCAATAGCCAGCACCTCTCTCTAATCTTCTGCGACATTGATCACTTCAAAAGAATCAACGATACCTATGGCCACAGCGTGGGTGATCGTGTACTAATGGAAATCGGCGGGATCCTTGCGGGCCAGATAGACGAGCTGAACGTAATCTCCAGACTGCGCAAATCAGACATTGTAGCGCGCTATGGCGGCGAGGAGTTTGTGGTGATCCTGCCGGAGACGGATAACAGCGGTGCGTTCCTGGCTGCCGAGAAGATGAGGAATTCAATCGAGAAACACCTGTTTCAGATCAAGGACTACGAGATTAAGCTTACCATGAGCTTTGGCGTTGCCCAATTGTGTCTGGAAAGTGGTGATTTCAGGGAATTGATCAAACACGCAGATGAGGCCATGTATCTTGCAAAGAGCAGCGGCAGGAATTGTGTGAAAATCTACCCCGTTGCTGGTAGAAAGGCCAACCCTTAAAAGTGTGATGCCGATAATACTCACAGAGGTATAGATAAGCGGTATGAGTAATCGGTATGAAAAGCTTTTGAAGGAAAATCAGGCCCTTAAGAAGCAAATCATTGAATTGAAGGCAATAGATGCTAAACGGCTGGAAGCTGACAATCTACTGCTGGTACAGCGGAATATTGCAGTATCTCTGGGGTCTGCCAGCGATTTGACCGATGTGCTGGATCAGGTATTGGAAGCCATCTTCCAGACTAATGGGATTGATTGTGGCGGAGTTCATCTTGCCGACAAAGAAAGAGGTGGTTTTACCCTGGTATCTCATAAGAGATTATCCCGGCGATTCATAGATCTGATTTCCTTTTATGCAGCAGATTCACCCCAGGCAATACAGGCCAAATCAGGGAAGCCGATATATGGTTTTTATCCGGACATTTTTCTTGTCAGCGATAAAGAGCTCAAAAAGGACAATCTTTGTGGAGCTGCTATTGTACCCGTAGACTATCTGGGAGGGGTGGTTGCTATTTTAAATCTAGTATCCAAAACTTACGATGAAATTCCAGGCAACACGCGTACTGCCGTGGAAACCATAGCCGCTCAAATAGGTGGAATAATTAACCGCGTGCGAATCGAGGAGGACAGGGAGAGGCTCATTAAAGAATTGAAAGATGCTCTCGAGAAAGTCAAAACCTTGAGTGGTTTGATCCCGATCTGCGCAAACTGCAAAAGCATCCGGGATGACAAGGGTTACTGGCATCAGGTGGAAGAATATTTACTTGAGCATGCGGATGTTCTTTTCAGCCATGGTATATGCGATGAGTGCGCAAAAAAGCTATATCCGAATCTGATGTCTGAAAACGAGTAGAGAATTAATAACTAATTCTTTGCCGGGATATCGTCCACAGGCACACAAAAAAATATTTTTGCCAAATCATTTTACACTTCTCAAAAAATATCTATAATTAGTTATTGTAGTTATAGAAAAGCAGGAGGAAAGAATGGCTGGAAAAGGATCAGTTAAAAGAAATATCTATAAACTAGACGATTACTGTTTGACTATTTCCTATATATTAATCATTCCCTTATTATTTAAAGCATTAGGTTATCTGCCATACCTGGGTTTCCCGGTGGAAACTATCAGACCGCTGAGTGAGAAACTCAGTAAAGATTTTCTCTTTCTGGCAATATTTATTATTTCAATTTTATTTCTCCAGATAGTGGGAAGAACTGTCAGAAAAAAAGAGAAAGTACTGCAAAAGCTTATCGACATCATTATAGATGCTAAAACTATCACTTATAACGACCTGGCCAGGGCAACGGGCCTGGAGATTTCCGACCTAAAACGCCTTGTTTCAGATATTGAGAAACATAATGGCCAGTACATAGAAACAACAGGTGATTCAGTTGGTCTTAAAATGGGGGAAAAAGTTGAAATTACCAATAAATGTTCAACCTGCGGGGCATCTTCTACTCACGATGTTAGCATTGATACTGTAAGCCTGAAATGCGGCTATTGCGGGGCTCCTGTCGAAGCGGGAGTTATCAACAATGCAAAAGAAGGAGTTTTTAGAAGATCACAGGAGAAGGCGGATATGCTCAAAGAACCAAAGAAATTGAATATGGCGCTGGTGATCTTCCTTATCATAGTTTTCTGGCCTGGTGCAGTGATTTATATGGTAATGTTCTATTTTGATAAGAATAAAGACAATATACTCCTGGAGCAGATGAAAAGCCGGTTTACTATCGATCAGGATGTAGCGAAAGTAATATACAATAAGGAGGCATAAGAAATGGGAATATGGGACAAGATAAAGGGAGAATTTGTAGACATTGTCGAATGGACCGATGAGTCAAGCGACACCATGGTATATCGCTTCGAGCGGTATGGAAATGAAATAAAATATGGCGCTAAGCTGGTTGTGCGTGAATCTCAGGTAGCGGTTTTCATAAATATGGGCAAGCTGGCGGATGTATTTCAGCCCGGCATGTATGAGCTCGAAACGGAAAACCTGCCCATACTCTCCACACTGTTGGGTTGGAAACACGGTTTTAACAGCCCCTTTAAAGCAGAGGTTTATTTTGTTAATACCAGGCGTTTTACGGACATTAAGTGGGGAACCAAGAATCCGATTATGATGCGCGACGCTGAATTCGGCCCTGTTCGCCTGAGGGCTTTTGGTGCTTATACTATCAGGATCTGTGATGCTGAAAAATTTATAAAGGAAATTGTGGGGACAGACGGCCATTTCACCAAGGATGAAATTACTGAACAGCTCAGGAATATTGTAGTGTCAAGATTTTCAGATGCTCTGGCTGAAAGTAAGATCCCCGTGTTAGATCTTGCGGCGAATTACAATGAACTGGGCGAATTCATGACCAAGCAAATAAGCGGCGAGTTCGGTGATTATGGCCTGGAGCTTCCCAAGCTTCTTGTTGAAAATATCTCGCTGCCGACCGCGGTGGAAGAGGCTATAGATAAACGCTCCAGCATGGGCGTAGTTGGAGACCTCTCCAAATATACCCAGTTTCAAACCGCGAACGCCATACAGGATGCTGCGGCCAACCCAAGCGGAACCGCTGCCGGCGGCATCGGTATGGGCATGGGATTTGCCATGGCCAACCAGATGGGACAGGCAATGGCTCCGAAAGCTCAAGGCGCTGCGGCAGGCGGTGGCGCGCCGCCGCCGCTGCCCACCGAGGTCAGCTACCACGCGGCAATCGGCGGCAAACAGAGCGGCCCATTCACTATATCAGTGCTGAAGCAAAAATCTCAGGCAGGAGAGATCACCCCAAAAACACTGGTGTGGACAAATGGTATGGCGGGCTGGACTGCTGCAGGCAAGGTTGCAGATCTGAAATCAATATTCGGCCAGAAACCGCCGCCCCTGCCCCCCGGTTAATGGTTAACTGAGAAGAGGGATTCTTATCGACGCATAAGCCTGCGGCCTATAAAGAGAGACGGCATAGTGCCGAAACCGTAGTAGCATCTAACCCACATCGGCTATCACGGCCAGGGAGGAATCAAAGAAGAGGGCCAAGTCCTGTGCGCCGATGGATTTTATCTTAAAAGGCAGATTTTTAAAAAATGTTATTGCTGTACAGATTAGCCATTTCCTACGAAAATAATTCTGATTTCAGTTGTTAGCTCAATTTAATGCAGTAGTACCGGGAAGAAGGCATGGAAGACGAAATAAAAAAATCAGCTCCCAAGCATCGGTTGAAACAGAAAGATCTTGTCATGAAGATCTTCTCTCTATTTGAAGAAGAGTATGAGAAGACGGAAGTGGAAGCGATCTGGGATAATAAAATCCCAATAAATAAAATAAGAGCTTTTCTTAAAGAAAGTGCTCATGTCAGCTACCAGAGTAATCAGTGGGTATATACTCAGTTAAAGCGTTACGAGAATGAGCTGGGTGTGAAGTTGTTCCGGAGAGAGTCCTCAGCATCGGAAGGTGGGGGGTTCAGCCTCTCCATACATAACCAGATGACGAGATTTTACCAAAAACAGCATCTTTATGTTACAAAGAAAATAAAAGTTGTCAATGGGGTTTTTGACAAGATCAATAATGATATTACGGAAAGAAGGTTGAACCGGCCGGTAAAGATACTACTTGGCGCCGGCAGTACTATTTACCATTTGGCAACAATCATCGCTGATAGATCATGGCAGGACAATCGAAAATACTCGATCTACACTCATAATTTGGGCGCTCTGAAAAAACTATTGGAGCCCACTGTAAATTATCGAAATATTGAAGTTTTTACGCCAACCGGCAGGATAGACCCGGTCACTTATACTATTCTCAGCAAGTGCAATGATCTCTATAAATCAACTGATTTTGATTTTATTATTATGGGTGCATCATATATTGTTAACGGTAATCTCTTTGAAGAGTCGGATGATGAGAGAGATTTGAAAGGGTCGATTTTAAAGGAATGTAAAGGCAAAAAAATCCTCGTGCTCACCAAGCAGGAATTTACCGACCATTTGAGCAGGGAGCTGGTTTCTTATGGTTCTCTGAAGGATTTCAATCATATAATTGTGCCGCACCTGACCATGCACGGAGGTGTGAAAAAAAAGTACGATCTGCTTTTCGAAGAGTATAAGGGTATCTTATCTCCGCAGATTATTCACTGGAACTATATTATTTATAAAATTCTTAGCTAAAGATCATACCATCGGAATAATTCAGGCAGGATTATTTTTCCTGAAAAAGATCTACCGGCCTCCTCTACCACGCTTTTTGAATCCGGATACTGGTTCCAGCAGATATGACACAGCAATAACATCTCAACACCGGCTTTTGTAGCAGTTTCACCGGCTTGATAAGCGGAACTATGTCCATCTTTTTCAAGCACAGGCAGATTAGTGTGAGAAGCGGTAGCCTCATGAGCCAGTACTTTGACCCCGCGAGCACTAGCCGCTATTTCTGGACATGAAACAGTGTCTGATGTATAGAACAGGGAGGTTGTCCTGTCCCTAACCTTTACCATACTGGAGGGAACGGAATGATGACCGGGTACCAGTGAAATACTTATTCCAGGTGTCTTGAATTCACTTAGATAGGTTAATGAAAAGCCCAATTTATCCGTGTTCAACTCCAGCAGGTGAATCAATGCCCGTGCTTTCTGGCGGGTAAGGTTGTCGGAGAGAACCCGTAGTTCTTTTTTCCGGTTCATACAACTTAAGGTCTGTATCAAGGCCGGATAACCGCTAATATGATCGGCATGGTAGTGGGTAAGAATAACTATATCAAGGTCACACGGGTCCAGGCCCATCTTAAGAATTGACTGGACAGGATTTCCGGAAGCATCGACTAATATTAACACCTCTCCATTGCTTATGATGAAAGAGGTAAAGCCGCTATCTGCTGCAGCTACAGCGCTTGATGTGCCCGAAAAAGCAATCCTCATGAACTATATTATACCTTACCCTTTAAGAATAGATATTTGTTCTGGATCCAGGGTAATAGTGATCTTATCCCCTGGTGCTAACTTTTTCTGCACCTCTCCCTTGCCCCTTATCAGCGAACCGGCCAGGTCGAGCTGGTAATCGATTAGCTCCCCCACATAAGCTGCCCGGGTTACCCGAACTTCGTAGGTATTTTTTTTGCTGTCATTGCTCTGTCCTCCTTCCCAGAGAAAACGGATATTCTCAGGCCGCACAGCCACGTCCACTTCCTGTCCGGTCTCAAGGCTGTTGTTCCTGCCGGTGATCATAATCCCTTTATTCACAGCCACTACCGCCAGTTTGCCGCGGATCTCTTTTACCCTGCCATGAATGAAACTCGTAGTGCCCATGAAGCCGGCCACAAAGCGGTTGGCCGGACGGGAATAGACCTCCGCCGGTTTACCCAGTTGCACTATTCTGCCGCTCTCCAGCACTGCTATACGATCCGAGATGACCATAGCTTCAGTCTGATCGTGGGTCACATAAATAGTGGTTACTTTGGATTCTTTGTGAATTTGAGCGATCTCAAATCTCATCTGCTCACGGAGAATGGCGTCAAGATTGCTCAAAGGTTCATCCAGCAGCAGAATGTCCGGTTCCAGCACCAGGGCCCGCACCAGAGCAACTCGCTGCTGCTGTCCTCCGGACAACTGTCGTGGGTATCTACTCTCCAGACCCTCCAGTTTGACCAGGGCCAGTCCCTGTTCGACTTTTTTCTTTATTTGATCGCTGGGGAGTTTCTTTATCTGCAGACCAAAGGCCAGGTTTTGAAATACGGTCATATGGGGCCACAGGGCATAATTCTGAAAAACCAGGCCTATCCCTCTTTTCTCGGGTGCTATGTCCGTTATCTTCCGCTCTCCAATATAGATGTCGCCGCTGGTCAGGGTAACAAACCCGGATACTGACCTTAAGGTGGTGGTCTTTCCGCATCCGGAAGGCCCAAGCAGGGTTAAAAGCTCACCTTCACGGACATCCAGGCTGAGATTATCCACAGCTTTAAGTTTTCCGTATTTTTTTACAATGCTTCTTAAACGTAGATCAGGCATGAATAGTTTTCCTCCGGTATTATCCCATACCGCCTACATACTCTGCTTTCAAGACCTTTTGAATCAGGATCATGAAACCGAGGCTGGGAATCAGTAGAATTATGGCAATTACGGACGCAAATTGCATGTTGTAGCCGCTCGAAGAGTAAAGAGCCATAGGCAGGGTATTTATAAAGGGGAGCCCGATAAAGAAGGTGCCGGTAAACTCATCGAGGGAAGTGATGAAGACAAATACCGCACTGGCCAGAAGGCCGGGCGCTGCCAGAGGCAGGGTAATGCGGAAGAAGGCCTTAATCCTGCCGGCGCCCACACTGCGGGCCGCCTCTTCAAGATAGACGGGGATGGATTTGAAAGTAGCGCTGGTTATCCAGACACCAAAGACCAGGCCAACCAGGATGTGGACCAGTATGACACCCTGCACGGTGCCTGCCAGCCCGATCTTGGTAAAAAGCCCCAGCAAGTTAATGAAGATGGGCTGTTGGGGAAAAGCATTGGGCATCAGAAAGAGAAAAAGTATGGCCGGGCCAAAAGGTATTTTGTATTTGGCCAGGGCATATCCGGCAGGGATGGCCAGTACCATGCATATAGCCACCACAATAACGGCTATGGTAATGCTCAATACAAAGGCGGGAACTATACTGACCGCACCAATGGCCAGGCTCTTCTGCAATCCCAGGGCCTGCAGCCAGTAATCCAGGCCGATTTCCTGGGGCAGAGTGTTGGGCCAGTACCAGCGTATAGCCACTGACCAGATAAAGATACTGATCATCGGTCCAACAATTATCAGAAATACCAGGAGAAGCAAAATAATCTCACAGCTGATAATCCAGAATCTTTTTGTAAACATACTTATACCTCTGTATTCTGGTCTTCAGTCATTTTCTTTGCCGATGATCGGAGGTAGTAGATTGCGGTAAAGAGTACCAGGAAATAAGAGAAAACGCCGAGTGTGTTGGCTACACCAAAGTCGCGGAAATAATTCACCCTGTGGGCAATGTCCACGGTAATGGTGGTGGGAATTTTACCGCCGATCAGCATGAAAGGAAGGGTAAAGGTACCCACAATTTGGGAATAGACTAAGACCAGGGCCACCATAATACTGGACTTGCTCATGGGAATCAGTACCCTGGTGATAACCCTGAACAGTCTCGCTCCGGCACTCCTGGCTGCCTCTATATAGCTGTTGTCGATCATCTGGAAACCACCGAAGATGATAAGGACAGAAAAAGGTACCAGCTTCCAGATAAAACCGAAAGTAAGACCATAGAAATTGAAGAGTTCCAGAGGTTGTTCGATGTCGATAAGTCCCAGCCTGGCCAGGGCCAGGTTTAAGATGCCGTGGGGAGCCAGAAAACTGCGCATCATCTGGGCCACAACCACAAATGGAATAAAAATTGGCATCTTGTACAGACCAGCCAGAATTCGGGAGACCACGCTTGTGCGGAACCGGAGGTACACGGCCAGCAGGATTGCCAGCACCGCGGTCATGGATGTACTGAACAGGGTAACCGCGAAGGTAAATAATATATCCTTTAGATAAAGATCCCAGGTCTTGACGTAATTTTCCAGGGATAAGGTGCCCTGTTTTCCGATAAAACTGCGGCTTATAGAGGTAATAAAGGGATAGCCGTACATGAGAAGCATGAATAGTACGGCAGGGAATAATAAAAAAATATAAGGAGGGAATGAAAATCCCCTCCTTATAAGCCTCTTTTCAGCCATGGCCTCTCTATTTAATCCACTTTTCGTAGGATTCCAGTATGGCGCTGAAGTAATCGGCCAGTGGGAAAGCAAGGCCTTTCTTTGCCAGGTCGTCCGGGGTCACATCACCGTAGATCTTGTCAAATATATCCTGGGGAATGGCGCCCTTAAGATAGGATCCGTCAATTCCCGGATACCAGTTGAAGCGCTGTACAATCTCGCGGCCCTGCACTTCAGGACTGGTGATGAAATTTACGAACTTCTTGGCTTCCTCGGGATGAGCAGCCTTTTTAGGTATGACAAAGTACATGGGCTGGCCGGGCATTCCCGGTTCGGGCAGCACCATCCTGATCTTTGGATCGAGTTTTCCTTCGTTCCCGAAGGTGAAGAACATATCCACCCATACGGGACCCATCCAAATCTCTCCACGGTTCAGGGAGTCCAGAGTGCCGACATTTCCTGCAGTAAAGGTCACATTCTTGTTGAACTCGCCAAGGTCTTTAAATGCCTGTTCCCAGGTGGCCACTTCCGACTCTTCAAAGGGACCGTCTACGGCGTATTTCTGATATTTGCCGGTTTTCCAGTAAACCCAGCCGACTGTAAAGGAAACACCGGACATTCCC